>Ga0272447_1000249_pt1 | contig 41980 bp, 34 predicted proteins | sample YNPCB0133_FD_194589 | JGI IMG/M metagenome (GOLD analysis project Ga0272447, IMG submission 194589) | Hot spring microbial mat communities from Yellowstone National Park, WY, United States - YNP-CB-013-3 | ecosystem: Environmental > Aquatic > Thermal springs > Hot (42-90C) > Sediment | place... | reverse complement strand
AGCAGGTTCAGGGCCGGCTGGAGGAGTGGACCCGGCGGTTCATCCAGCGGGTGGAACAGGAGGTGTCGGACCGGTCGTTGGCGACGGCGTTGTTGGATGGGGCTTACATTTTGCTGGGATTGTTGTATGATGCAGGGGAGATTGAGAGGTGGTTTGCGGGGGCGCAAGGGATGAAAGAGCCATCGACCTATCGGAGGATGTGGAGCAGTTGCGGGCCATGCTGGCGTCCCTGCTGCACGTCCAACACCCCGAGGAACTCCAACTTTAAATAATCAGTCATCCGAGATGAGGTCCCCCGATCGCTTCCTGATACTCATGTACAGCAGCAAGACTTTTTGCGAGATCGCCAGGGCAACGATGTGCTCAGAGTGGTAGAGGCAGTAGCAGGGTGGAACGACCGCAGGATAATCAGCTTGTAACGTGAAACTTGAACTCTTACGGATGCTTATCACTAACTTCGATCATCCACCCCGGGAAATGCTGATACTGAGGGAGTTGTGTTCGAGCCCGAATCCTTCGTGACAATACGCTGGATGTAGAGTGCGGCAACCAGATCGCCGACAACATTGACCGTGGTACGGCACATATCCAACAATCGGTCCACACCCAGGATCAAGAACAGATACTCGGGTGGTACATGGACAGTCGCCAGCACCATGGCCAGAAGCGGGATCGAGCCTCCTGGTACACCTGCTGCCCCCACTGCTGTCATGACGCTCAGCACCAGCACAAGTAGTTGTTGAGAAAGTGTGAGTTCAATACCGGCCACCTGGGCTAAAAACAGGACAGTCACTCCCTCGAACAGGGCCGTACCATTCATGTTCATCGTGGCTCCTAGGGGAAGCACAAAACCAGCTACGGAGGAGGAAATGCCTAATTCTTCTTGAGCAGTGCGTAGAGAAGTGGGCAAGGTGGCATTGGAGGAACTCGTACTGAAGGCGGTGAGAAAAACAACCCGAGTGCGACGGAAAAACTCCCCCGGTGATCGCTGTCCCAGAAGGTAGATCAACAAGGGGAACACCATAAACATTTGCAACCCCAATCCCAGAAGAACCACCAGAACATACTTGCCCAGAGCAGCCAACAGGCCAAAGCCGAATTGGGCGACAACACTGAAAATCAGAGAGCACACCCCCAGGGGCGCCACACGCAAGGCAAAACCAATCATGGCAACCATCACTTCACTGATAGCCTCGAAGGTCGTGATCAAACTCTCCCTGAGTTGCGCATCAATCCCCTGCAGACCAAGCCCAAAAAGTAAGGCAAAAACAATGATGGCTAGCATGTTCATTTCCACCGCTGCTTGCAAAGGATTACGCGGTACTATCCGGACCAGGTATTGGATCCCCAACTCGTCCACGTCGCCGGGTTTCTGATCATGCTTGCCATATGTGCTTTGCATTTGGATCACCACAGCTTCATCCATGGCTCGGCCAGGCTGAAATAGAAACACCAGAAGCAACCCTATTCCTCCAGCCACGGAGGAGGTTAACAGGAAATAGGCCATAGTTCGCGCACCCAACTGCCCCAAGCGTTCCAAACCACCCAAGCGACATACCCCTATCACTAACGAGGTAAAAACTAAGGGAACTACAGTCATCAGCAAAAGATTCAGGAATAACCGCCCTATCGGCTCGGTGACATAACGGAGCAGCTGACTCAACCAAGGTTTCGGTTGCCTCGGAGCTGCAGATTCCATGCCCCAAACGTTAGCGACTGCACCCAACAGAATGCCGATCATCAATCCCAGTACGATCCCGCGATGCGGCACCGATAGGTCCTTTTTCATGGCCCAACCCCCTGGGCTTCTTTTCACTTCGACCCAGATTTTCCCGAAAGCTGCTCGGGTATAATCTAAGAGTCACGTTCCTCAACTTTACAGGTAATCCTCCGATGTTCGACTATCTTCTCCGTGGTGGACGCATCGTCGATGGCACGGGTCTGCCTTGGTTTACAGCGGATCTCGCCATTCAAGGGGATCGCATCGCGGCAATCGGTCATCTTTCACAGGCAGAGGCTCGCACCATTTTGGATGTCACAGGATTAGTTGTTTCCCCAGGATTTGTCGATGCTCATGTTCACGGTGATTTGGCTCTGTTGGTGGACCCCGATCATGAGCCGGCGATTCGTCAGGGGGTCACCACCTATGTGCTCGGTCAAGATGGTGTTGCTTTCGCACCCGCCTCGGATACCACTCTGCAATACATGCGGCGCTACACCGCTGGTTTCAATGGCAATTTTCCTACACCAGGCCTCTGGTGGCATTCCGTCGCTGAGTACCTCCAGTTGTTCCATCGCCGTTGTGCTCTCAATGTCTGCACCCTTGTGCCCAATGGCAACCTTCGCATGGAAGTCCTGGGTCTGGATTCACGTCCACCCACACCTGCGGAACTGGAACAGATGCGAAGTCTACTCCGTGTGGCTCTAGAGCAAGGGGCCGTTGGTTTGTCCACCGGCTTAGACTACGTCCCCAGCCTTTATGCAGATGTCCACGAGTTGTCCACCCTGTGTGAAGTGCTCACGGACTATGGGGGTGTTTATGTCACCCACATGCGTGGTTATACGCCGGAGAAAGCCCCAGGAGCTTTAGAGGAGGTTTTCGCGATTGCCCGCCACGCCGGTTGCCCCGTCCATGTTTCCCACTTCAACTGCCTGGCCCGACAAACCCTTCCGCTCTTGGAAACAGCCCGCCGGCAAAATATTGATATTACCTTTGACCTCTACTGCTATCTCTATGGCAGCACGATTGTGGCTATGCTCACACTTCCAGCGGAGCTTCTCGCCGGTGGCATCGATGCCACTTGTGAACGTTTGCGGCGACCCGAAATCCGTCGTCAGTTGGAAACGGCCTTCGCCCATCCTCGTTTTCCCATCGAGACGATCCGCCTGAGTAGCGTACCGCATCCAGAATGGCGTCACTACGAGGGATGTTTGCTGGTTGAGGCTTGCCGTCAGGCTTACCGCCTTGAAACACCTCCCACCTTGCGGCAGCTAGTAGATTTTACCTGCGATTTGCTCATCGCTACCGAGCTAGCTGCCGGCTGTGTGATCCGCCATTTTGCCCAACGTCAGGAACAGGATATTCTTGAACTGATGTGTTCCCCTTGGATGATGGCCGGGAGTGATGGGATCTTTGTCGGCAGTCACCCTCATCCCCGTGGCTTCGGTTGTTTCGCACGTTATCTCGGCCACCATGTCCGTCATAATCATTGGACGTTGGAAGAAGCGGTGAGCAAATGCGCCTGGCACGGTGCTCGGCGGTTTGGCTTGGCTCTACGCGGTCAGATTCGGGAAGGGTGGTTCGCGGACCTGGCGGTTTTTGATCCCCAGACTTTGACTGATCACGCCACCTATGATCACGGCAACGCCTTGGCCACTGGTATGCATCACGTCTTTGTCAACGGTGAACCTGTTCTGCTCCACGGTCAACGCACAGGGGCACGACCAGGACGTGCCTTGCGACGTGGGCAGACGTAAGCATGCGAAATAACCGGGCCAAGCAGTACTTTCTTCTGGCATTAGAACCATCCATCTCGTGCCCAATTCCGCGTTTCTCTCAGTGTGAAAACTTGCCCACTTCAACTTTTCTTGTGAACCTTCGGAAAATTCTTCACTCCCCCTACGCCTGGCGCCGATAACACCAGCGATGACGCGGTGAAAGCGGGAGGAGGATCTATGCGGTGGACCGTGTTGGGCTGCGGCTGGCTCCTGATAGCGGCTGGATGCCATCACGGGACCCTCGCACCGGTCGGACCAGGAGGCATCAACGGGCCCATAGCTGTTCCGCCACCCGGCGCGGTACCGCGAGAACTCGACAAAATCACCCTACCCCCTTACGTCATTGAACCGCCCGACCAACTCCTCATCGAAGTCGTGCAACGCAGCACCGTTCCGGACATCGATGAAACGGGCAAACCTCGTATCGGTCCGGATGGCAAACCCATCCTCAAGACAGTTACTGAACGACTCCCGGTACAACCAATCTCCGGTCCGTTCCAAGTGCGGCCCGACGGTTCGGTCGGCTTAGGCTTCTGGGGGTCCGTCATCGTCGCAGGACTGACTCTGGATCAAGCAGCGGAAACCATACGACAACATATTGTCAAAAACCCTGTTCTGCGGGAATACGGCACCGCCCCAGAAAGTATCATCGTTATCGTTGACGTGCTCGCTTACAATAGTAAGCGCTATTACATCATCTATGACGGCGCTGGCTGGGGAGAGCAAGTGATCTCGTTTCCTGTCACTGGGAGTGAGACGGTTCTGGATGCCATCGCCAATGTCGGCGGTTTGTCCGATATTGCCAGCAAGCGGAATATCTGGGTCGCTCGGCGGACACCGCACCCTGGCCAACCCTGGCAGATTCTCCCGGTCGACTGGGTGGGGATTACGCAACACGGTATTTCACTGACCAATTATCAAATCCTTCCGGGGGATCGCATCTACGTCAAAGCCCAGAAACTCGTCACCATTGACCGCATGATGGCTCGATTCCTCGCACCGATCGAGCGAGCCTTTGGAGTTACTCTCCTTGGAGCTGCAACGGTCAACCAAATTCAGGGACGCGGCTTCGGCTTCGGAGGACGCTAAGACCATACAGCGGTCATAGAATCCGTGGATGTATATATCAAATAGTCTTTATGTAGTACTTGTCCGCAAGGTGACATTATGACGAGATATATATGGATTATTGCCATCATTCTGAGCGTGCGTAGCTCTACAGAGGCTCAGACGCCTCTTCAGCAGTATGGCAGCAATTTACCTTCGATTCCCTACCTGCCTCCTTCGGGATCGATCAATCCTTACAACTTGATGCCCAATATTTATAATCCACAAGCTCAGCCTCTAAGTCCTTATTTGAATTTATTATCCGGAATCAATCCTGGTGTGAATTATTACTACGGTGTACGGCCGGGAACTTTGGGCATGAGTGCGATGCGTGGTGGAGGTGCTCCCTTTGTCGCGCCGGGAGGTCCACGGCCTCTCTTTTTCCCTCAGCTCGCGGTGGCTCCGGATCCTCTGGGCGAACGCGTCGCCGATGGGGATCGCATCCTGCCACCCGCAGGACACCCTGTGGTATTCAACAATACATTAGGGTTCTTCCCCACGCCAATGGCGCCTGCTGGTGGTGCCCGCGCTGCGCTGGCGGGATTCGGGACCACCAGAGCTGGAGCACGCCGCTAATCCTATCGGCGAAGATCCCTCCGGCTGTACCAGGCCACGATGCCGAACTTTGGGCCAATGCGGAACACTATCGGTCAGGAGGACGAAATGCGTTGGCAACTGGGTTTGATTTGGACGTTTCTTGGGGCAACCGTTGTGCTCGGGGCCGACCCCACGTCTGCTGGATTTCCTCCTCTTTTATCGCCGCGTTCGGCACGCTTGCTGATCCCACAACCCTACGATCAGGATCATGTGCCGGTCGTACGCGCCCAAGCGGAACCTCCACCGTCACTTGGTATGACCCCGGTTCGTCGCTCTCACCCAGCATACGGTTCTTCTGCACCTTCCCAGTCCGCTCCACCTACCTGGCTTCGTGGAGTCGTTGAGCCGGAAAGCATTCGGCCCGCTGCTGCTACTACACCTTTGGCTGCTCCCCCACCTGACTCAACTTCAGAGGCTCAATCCCGACGTACTTCTGGAAACAACCTGACCACACCCTTCGTTAGGTTATTTCCTACATCTGTCACATCTACCACACCTGCAATCTCTGTGACCACGACAAATTCCCCATATGCTCAGCCCCCCTTTCGAGGGACCAACTCGCACGGCGCGACGATCTATGCCGGACCACCCGCTTATCGCTGGTACGGTTACGGAGCTACAACCCCACCCGCTTTCCTGATTCCATTGCAAGGTCAATATCCTCGGGCTTCCGCAGATTGGTATCACATAACGGGAGCCACAGCAGGGGCCTTTCCTCTCCCTGTGCTTGCCCCGCCGACGCGTGAGGAGCCTTCACACCCCACTACCTCACCTCCGTCCGTAACACTTCCACCTACCTGGGGTGACTCTGCGCTGACAGTCCCCAAAACGCTGCCTCCGCCCATTCGCCCCACCCCTGCTTCATTCCCACAACACCCGACGGCATCACGCAGTGGGAACATCGATCGCGTCACAACACCATCAACCATGGTACCGCCCCCCTCAGACCCTCGATCCTTCCCTGCCTCGGCATCGTCGGTTCCTCCATCGTCCGTTCCTACTCCGACTGTCGCAACTTTCCCTGCAACACCGGAGGAAGCAACCAAGGTCCAGCCGCCCGCTTTCTTGAAGATGCCTTCACCCGCTTCGTGTGATCCTAATTCGCTCTCACCAAGGCTGCTCCCTCCCATTCCGTCGGCGGAACACCTGCCATGGAAACCCGCCACCCTACGGTTGGGACCAGAGTAAACCCCAATCTTCTCCCGATCCACTTCCGAATCTTCCAGATCAATTCAACGAACATCCTTGCGATCTTGTTCGGGTGTTGCCCCGGGACGCGTGGAAGAGAACTCAGCCGATTTTGCCGCATTACTGTCGGAACGGATTACAGTCGGATAAGCTCATCGTCTGAAAATCCTCTGAATTAACCTCATATCGGAAGATAACATCTACTCTTGTTCAAAATCGACTGCAACATGTCTCATGTCATAAGTACTGAGCGACAGATGGTGTTGAGATCGACCCATCCGCAACTAGCGCCACATTCGCTCGGGTTTCGTATCACTATTTCCTGAAGCCACCTTTGATGAAGTCATCCCTTGGGTCGGGATACTTCGGGGAATTCGTGTGTATGTAACGGAACAATCATGAAGCTGATCATCGCCATCATTCAGCCAGACAAGCTCGACGCCGTGAAGGCAGCGCTCAATCAGGTCGAGGTATTCCGCCTGACCATTCTCGATGTTCTCGGTTTCGGGCGTCAAAAGGGTCAGACAGAAAAGTACCGCGGTCACGAATTGACCATCAATATGCTGCGGAAGGTACAACTTCAGATTGCTGTCAACGAAGACTTTGTGGAACCCACCGTCGAGGCGATTATCTCCGCTGCCCGCTCCGGACCAGAAGGGCGTATCGGCGATGGCAAAATCTTCATTCTTCCGCTCGAAGATTGCATCCGTATCCGCACCGGCGAACGTGGCCCGGAAGCCATTTGATTTTTTCGCCTTCCTCCTTACAGAACAGTCGATCTGCTCTTTTTCTTGTCTGAAACTAATGTCCCGCCATCATGATGTCTGACAAAAATATTGTTACCGCATATATAATGTCTCACATGCAATGAATTATGATGCAAAGGGATACCACCCAGCACAGTGGCAGCCCCTCACATTATAGCGAAGAGGGGAGAGGAAAGAAGTACCCATCACCTATTCCCGCGAACCCTCCTCTTGCAAATACCTTTCTGACCCTCTCCGAGGCAAAGAACGGGGCTTTCCCATCAATCCGCCCATCGATTACTGCCGAAGAAAATGGAGGAGGAAGAAATCTGCAAAGGAGGCCTGTGGATGGAATCTCAAGGGATGCCGAAGAACAAAAGTGTCGTGGTGTCCGGCGCGATTGCAGCGGGCGTTTTACTGGCCTGGGTGGGTTCGCCGGGGTCAGCCCAGCCGCCCGCCCTCAGCATTGATGAAGCACTCCGACGGCAGCCGAAACACGCCGGGCTGCTGATCTCCACGCCACCGGCAGAGCAATGGAAAACGTGCAGGATGGAACCCATTTTCCATCCTAAAGATGGACGAACACCCATGGGGTACATCGTGCGTGATTCTGCGGGTTTGCCTTTGCGTCAGTTGGTCAGTTACGATAATCAGATCTACAACATCGTGGCATACTATCATAATGGTGTGGAAGCCTTTCGTGAGGTTTATCCGACGCGGAGCACAGATCCGGTTCAATTCCGCTGGCTAGGTCCCAATGGTAGCAAGTGGGGTTTGGATCGTAATCGGGATGGTCAGGTTGATGAATGGGTCGTGCTATCTCCGGAGGAATTATCGCAGGAATTGCTGCAGGCCATTCTGACACGGGATACCCGACGGGCGGAAGCCTTGGCCCTTAGCAAAACCAATTTGGACTACCTGGGAATGCCCGCCGACAAGGCTGCCCCTCTCCTGGAACGAGCAGGACGCATAGGACAGCGTGTTCTGGAGGCTGCCGAACATCTGAAGCTCTCTCCTCAAGCACGCTGGGGACACCTGGAACTGGCATCTCCCCAAACCATCCCTGCTGACACATGGAATCTGCGTGACGATTGGATTGTACACAAGCAAGCTTTGCTTCTGATTCACGATGGTGAGGCCGTCCGGTTTCTGCCTCTAGGGGAAATGGTCTTGGTCGGACGGGCCTGGAAACTGATCGATGGCCCTTCCCCAGGCCCGATGCACGCCACCGCCCAGGGACCCGTCATCACCGATGCCATTAAAGAACTGGTGGCCCAACTCCAGGAAATCGACCAGCAAACCCCCAATCCGCCCACGGCCGAGGCCCTGGCTAATCTCAATGCGCAACGGGTCCAGATCCTAGAGCAAATCCTGGCGAAACTGCCGGAAGGTCAGCCGCAGGAATCTTGGTTGCGATTACTGATCGACAGTCTGGGTGCTGCCGCAGAGGGCGATAAAGCGGACGGCCCCTACCTGGTTCGTTTGCGCCAGTGGAAGGATCGCCTCGCGAAAACATCTTCACCGTTGGCAGCTCATGCAGCTTTCCGGCTCCTGTTGGCTGAAAACAGCCAGGCCTTACGCAACGCCTCGCCCGATGGTTTCGCCACCATTCAGGACAAGTGGCGCAAAAATCTGGAAGAATTCATCGCCGCCTACCCGGACAGCGAGGATGCCCCAGAAGCAATTCTACGCCTGGCCATGGCACTGGAATTCATGCCCCACGGTGAATCCAAAGCCAAGGAATGGTATACGCTTCTGACCACACGCTATCGTCAGCATCCGCACGCTGTCAAAGCAACCGGTGCCATCCGACGTCTGGAGAGCGTTGGCAAACCTCTGAATCTCAACGGTCCTCTATTGAGCAATGGCCAGAATTTTGATACGAGCAGTCTGCGAGACAAAGCTGTTATCGTGTACTACACAGCCAGCTGGAGTAGTACCCTGGCCGAAGATGCCCGCAAGCTCCAAGCCCTGCTGCGGGACTACGGGCCGAAAGGGTTGGAGTTGATCGTCATCAGCGTGGATGACGACCCTAAGGTGGCAGCCGAGACTCTAGCGACCCATAAGATGCCTGGCATTCACCTGTTTGCTCCCGGAGGTCTGGACAAAAGCCCCTTAGCTAACGCCTATGGTATTCTCGTGGTCCCGCACATCCTCGTCACAGACAAAAAGGGGATCATCATCAATCGCGCCGCTCAAATGGCCACCCTGGAGGACGACATAAAGAAAGCGACCCAATAACTCCAGGATGATACCAGACTGATCCTGCTACCTCTCTCAACGACGAGCCTCGAACACCCCGGGAGCCGGGACTTAAACCACTCCATCCCTACTCTACCCAGAGGAAGGATCCCATACAAAACGGGATTGCAAATTCCGTGGATCCGGGAATCAACCTGATCGAACACACCCCATGACCTACCCTCTGGAACGCGAGGTGTCTGCTGCCCGGTGTGCTCTGCAACGCTGGAGCGGTACCACGGTTGCGCAACGGCTGGCTTTGATCCGGCGCCTCAGGGAACAAATCGTGCGCCAACGAGAAGTCCTATGGCAAGCCGTTTGCGACGATATCAAACGATCGCCTCAGGAAGTTCTCGCTTCGGAATTACTTCCCATTGCCAGCGCCTTGAAGTTCCTGGAACGTCACGCCCGACGCATTCTGGCTCCCCGCAAGATTTCCCTTTGGGATCGACCACTGTGGTTGTGGGGTTGCCACGATGTCGTCCATCGCCGACCATGGGGTGTCGTGGGTATCATCGGAACGTGGAATTACCCCCTGTTCCTGAACCTAGTTCCGATCGCACAGGCCCTGACGGCAGGCAACACCGTGATCTGGAAACCGAGCGAACAGGCCCCTCGATGCGCGCAGGTTCTCGGCCGCTTGTTCCAGGAGGCAGGAGTTGAGGATGGAGTGTTGCACATTCTGCCCGCCACCCGCGAAGCCGGGCCACAACTGGCGGAAGCAAATATCGACTATCTGCTTTTTACCGGTTCCGAAACGGTGGGGCGTCAACTGGCCAGTCGACTGGGAGAACGTTTGATTCCATCCACTCTGGAGTTATCCGGGTGCGATACGATGTGGGTGATGCCGGACGCCGACATTCCCATGGCTGTGCGGGCTGCCTGGTTCGGTATGACCTTCAATCGTGGTCAAACATGTATTGCTGTGCGGCGCATTTTGGTACAACAATCCATTGCCGAGGCATTCTACACGGAGCTGAAAAACTGGTTGGACCATGTGCCCCAGTCGAACCCGGTCCAACTCCAGACCCCGACCCAAAAGGAGCAGTTCGATCGTTTGCTCTGTGATGCCCTCAAACACGGGGCTCGTCCGTTGCCTGCCGTGGAAAAGGAAGTCGCCGAAGGTTGTCGTCCAACATTTCTCTGGAACGTACCCGCCGATGCCGCTGTGATGCGGGAGACCTGTTTTGCTCCTTTAGCGGCGATTGCCGTGTTCGACACCATCGAGCAAGCCCTTGCCTGGACCCGTCAATGTTCGTTTGCTCTGGCCGCTTCCATCTTCACCCAGGACCTGGCACTGGCCCAACAACTCGCGGCAGAATTGCCCGCAGGTTACGTAACGATCAATGATGTCCTGGTTCCGACTGCGCATCCGGCCACGCCGTTTGGCGGGCGAGGTGCCAGTGGCTGGGGAGTCACTCAGGGGCCAGAAGGATTGCTGAGTCTAACCGTTCCTCAGGTGGTCTCGATCCGGCGGGGCCGATTCCGTCCTCATTATGAGGGAGCCGTCCAGCCTGACCTTACCTCCACTCATCAGATTCTGGAAGGGTTGCTGCGTTGCAGCTACTCTCGACATTGGCGCGACCGTTGGGGAGGACTGAGGCAAATGCTCCGGGGCTTGTTCTCCCGTTGACTTTCTCCTGTCATCGTGGGCATATCCACCTTCCGACCTATGCTCCAGGTCTCATTCCAGCCTCAGGCGGACTTCCTCAGCGGTATAACATCGGTGGAGATGCTCGGAGCCGTGTTCGTCTGAGTAGCCTGAGAGGCGAGAAAGCGATAGAGACGTTCTTCCTCGACGGATAACTCGCAACCCCGCCGCTGCATCACAATGCGCACAGTATTGAGGATGCGATCGACATCCCGGAGGCATTTCATCCCTCTCCCACTGACTCGATGAAAGGCTGGAATGAAGCGGGGAGCGAATGTCGACATCGGCAGGACCTGAGCAAATGGTCCCAATATAGTTCCCACATCGAGCAAGACACCTAAGCCGGTCTTGGCATGATCCCCGATGAATGCCCCCACCTTCCGTCTGTTAGTACAGATCTCCTCATCTCCGATGGTCACGGTCACCGGGGCATAGTCGCATCGCAGGTCACTGGTGTGCGTGCCGGCGGCCAGATTGACCCAAGCACCCACATAGCTATGACCGAGAAATCCTTCATGGTATTTGTTGGTGTAACCGATCACGATGCTGTTCTCAACTTCTCCGCCAATGCGGCATCGAGGACCGATGGTCGTTCCGCCTCGGATTTTCGCGCCGTAAATGATGCTTCCGGCTCCGATCGCACAGGGGCCTTCGATGCGGCTGAATGCTTGCACGCAGACCCCCGATTCCAGCACAACTGGTCCTGGGCGTGTATCGATCACCACCTGCGGTTCGATCTCGGCGGTGGGGTGGACATAGAGCCACTCGCTAGGACCCAGCACGGTCAGTCGCCGGGAGGTTGCCGGCCACCATCGCCCATAATCGCCCTCCGCAACATCCCGGGCTATTTCCGCACCGTTACAATCGAGGAATTCCCACAGATGGGCGAGGATTCGACCCGACGCGGTTTGCGCGGGCCACTGTCGCCACCACTCCCGTGACGTCGGCCCGCCTTCCTGCACCCAGACTGTCAAGTGCTCCGGTTTCAACCAGGCATAAGCCCAATCCTCGCCGACCCACGCCACATAAGAGTCCGTCTTCGGGGCCAGTCGAATGTGACCACCCGGTGGTAGCCAGCGGCCATTGACAAGCAGGGTGGGGGCTTGCTTCAACCACTCAGGATGATTGACCGCTCCAACCCCCGGTTGCGACCGTAACCATTCCGCCACGTGGGGCCGACACCAGTACCCTACTTCCGTGGCGGACAAATGACGCAGTTGCTTCGCAACTAGAGTGGTTATGCCACAGATCAGTTGATGGACCGGACGTGTCGCCACCAACGGCTCCAGCCCTGCCACTCGTTCATCTTCGACCAGGCACACACGCATGGCTACCACCCTCCTATCTTCACACGTTTCCACAATCTACTCCACCAAGCAGCTCCAAGGGAAGATGAATTCTCCTATGAATCCATCCCGCCGTCCTGATACCATCCGCACTTCCCATCCAATCACAATACGTTTTGCATAGTGGATTTCATATGATTTGACAAATATTGCGGTATTTTGTACCGTTTTCTTCTTACTTGGAATGCATCAAAAATCGCTGCATTAAAACTGAAATAAGTGGCAGATATCAAATTTCCCACCTGTGTTCATCTTTTGATCCTCCAAACATCATACAGATCCCGGAAAAGCCGACATCACTCATCACGCCGCGGAAGCCACGGTATCCTTGGGGACACCGAATCAGGTCTCTCTGAATTGTAATTATGTACAATAAAACTTGGTCTGTCAAGTGAAATTGGAAAAATTTTCACCAAATTGGGCATTGGGGTCCTGGCAAACGTCTTCTGTCTGCCCAGCAGATTGTTTGCCGAACGGTATGGAACCGGAAGGGATGGGCTATTCCGCCTCTAACAATTCCAGACTCTGCGTTTTCACAATAGCGGTCGTTTCACCTTGCCCAGATGTATGCGGTAGCGGTCGTTTCACGTTGCCCAGATGTATGCGATTGGAGCGGAGGTGAAAGAACGCAGTGCTTGTCCTGAGATCAAACGGATTTTGCATAGTAACGCTGGGATAGACTACATTATACGTCAAGCCCGATGATGTGGCACCCTGTTCGGAAGGCAAGGCAGCTGGTATCTGCACGCGTGGTAATTCTACGCAAGGCAGACAGGTGGAATACGCGAGGGCGGTGGTCATGCGAGGGGTTGGCGGTCGGGAAATATGGGGACACGGCGTCGGGATCCTCATCGCAGCAGTATTATTCCTGGTGCCCGGAGATGCGTGGTGTCAACAATACGATCGCCGCGCACGGGATGAGCCGGAAGTTTGTCTGGAAACAGGAGGCCGCTGTGGAACCTGCGATGTGCTCGGCTTCACTCCCGACGGTCGGTATTTGTATGCAGCCGGGGATGATAAGGTGGTCCGGATGTGGCCGTGTACGGAGGAGCCGAGCCAGTTGACCCTGGTTTTGGACAACTCGGTGTCCCAAAGGCGAACATTACGCTGGCGGGCCTGGCGGGATCAATTGGGGGGTATCAAAGCGGTGTCCGTCAGTCCCGACGGTCAGCGCGTCGCCGTGGGCGGATATGGCTTACGGATCAGTTCGGTGGCGATTCTGGATGGCCGAAGTGGTCAGACATTGGCGATCACCTGGCCGCGTGGGGTGGAAGGACAAACCCATTACGATGCGGTCACAGCTGTGGCATTTGATCCGACGGGGGAACGTGTGGCCTTCGGAACGGCCGACGGCAGTCTCTGGCTTTGGAAGCCGGAAAAACTGGCGGCCCCGGAGGCGGACGGCCGTACCTGGTCCGCCCCGCTTTGTCTGGGACGGTGTCCACCTCCTGCGTCTGCGGTGGAAAGGGCATCCTACAATTTTCCGTGCGCACTGCATTTTGCCGATCGTCATACCCTCCGGGCGGTATTTTATGCGGGCCAGGTGGTGGCTTGCCCATTACCCGACCGGCCGAGCGATTCCTCAGAGCCCGTCGCGCCGACAGTCCAGACGCTTTTCAAGGTTCACCTCCCGACACATCCCCCGTATCCGGTTCAACAGGGGGTCTGGTCACCCGACGGGCGGTGGTTGGCCGTCGCGATGAAAGGCCCCTTGGTGCTCGTGCGTTCATCCGACGGTCAGCAGGTGGTGTCGCTGCCGCTACCCGAGGATCATTTTCCTCGCTGTCTGGCCTGGCGACATGACGGCCGGATGTTGGCTGTGGGAGTCGGCAGTGCTCTGCCCGCGGCCGACGGTCAGGAGCGATTCTATATGGAAGGAAATGATCATATCCGTTTGTATGCTGTCGCCGACAATCACGATGGAATACCCGAATTTTGCCGGTTAGCTCATAAGGGTCGGGTCGAGGCTCTGGCGTTCCATCCGCAGCGTGGTGAGTACCTGGCCGTGGCGGGAGGCGATGCCGACGAAGTGACTTTGTTGCGGATCACGGAACAGGGCGCGACACCATGCAGCGTGATCCGCGGCGCTGGGCGACGATTGTATGGAGTCAATCTATCCGAAGACGGGGCAATCCTGGGTATTCAGACCCAGCGTCACGAGGAGGCCCGCCATCCGAATGCCCGCGGCACAGGGCCATGGTTCCGCTTCCATCTGGGTCGTTCGCATACCACCTCGGACACGACCCATCGATGGGTCGGGGTGCGCGACACCGATCGAGGCTGGCGCGTCCTGCCGGATCGTCGGTCTCGCTTTGTCTGGTACGTCACGCGTCCCGAAGCGAATGGCGTCGAGCTACGCTGGCAACTCGTTTTGGATGCGAGCCTGGATCAGGCTCCGACCTGTTACACCTTCGTACCCACGCCCGAGGATCAACCGCCACGCTTGCTCGTCGGGCATTACTATGGCTGCTCGCTGTTCGAGATCGATCCAGCTCGTGTGCGTAACAACCCGCGGACCGGTCAGGCCGAGTTGCCACGAAGCAAGCTTTTTATCGGACATGGGGGGGAAGTCAACGCGATTGTGGCGGATGCTCAAGGCCGATGGTTCGTCACGGCTAGTTCGGATCAGACGGTCGCCGCCTGGAGCTTAGACGATTGGCCTTCTCAGCGCCTGTTGGGTGCCCGCTTTGCCGATCGTGATGGCCAAGTGACTGTTACGGCCGTGGATGTGGGCTCCCCTGCCTGGGAAGCCGGATTGTCCGTTGGGGATGCGATCGTACTACTGGCGGTGGACGGGAACCTGATCTGGGATCGACGCAGCAACCGGCCGCCCAAGGGGACACTCAAGGAAGTCCTGGAGCTGCTCTCTCATCCTCAGTCGGGAATCGAATACTTCTTCGCCTGGCAAGCCGGGAAGAGCCTACGGGCAAGCCCGACCCGTCTCAAGCAACGACCCCTGTGGAAGTGGTTACCCCTCTTTGATGCGCAAGGTCACCTCAGCGACGCTGTACTCTGGATGTGGCATGGGAACTATTACACTGCATTCAACCAAGGTGATCGCTATGCCGGTTGGCATGTCAACGCTTCTGCCGTTGATGGAACGCCCCAGTTCTACCCCATGGAGCGTTTCCGTCATCTGTTTTTGAGGCCGGAGGTCATCCGCCGGCTCGTGCATACCCGCTCCGTGGCGGAGGCTCTGCGTTTGGGTCGCGGGAATAACCCCTTGCGGCAGTCTTTCCGGGAAGTAGAACCGCCATCCTTGGAGCTGGCCGTGGACGTCCGGGAAGCGCGGGGTCCCGTGGTACCCCTGCGCTTGACAGCACGAGCCGAGGGGAACAATCCCGATCTGTTGCCGGAGCGCATCGAATTGTGGTTGAACGATTATCGGTATCACACGTGGGACATACGAGGGCAACGGCAATTTCACATCGCTTTGGAGATACCAACCACTTTGTTGCGAAGCGGGGAGAACCAGATCACTGCGCTGGCGTACAATCCGGCGCGGGGCCGTGCCGAACTGGTGCACTACGTGCGGAAGACGACCCCTTCCCAGAAACCAAGGCGGTTGTATGGTCTGGCGGTGGGTGTCAACGATTATTCGGCCCATCGCGGTGCCGACCGGCTTCGTGCCCGTAGTTTGAGCGATTTGATCTATGCCCGTAAGGATGCCCTGGCCCTGCATCAAGCGTGGCTGGCTTATCAGGGTCCGAAGAAGTGCTTCTCCTCCGGGGAATGGTCCGTGTTGCTGGATGATCAGGTCCGCCGACTCACCCTGCACGAGTCACTGGCCCGATGGGAAGACTTCCAGCGTCAGGGAAAACTTCAACCGGATGACCTGATCGTTATCTTCTTTGCCTGCCATGGAGATGTGGTGGACGAAGAGGCAAGCTCTCCCTCCTCGTGGTTTATCCCAAGATGGTCCGGGACAGCCTCGGAAGGGTCATTCGTTCTCTGTTGCCATGATTATGCCCCGGAGTTTGCTTCCCGCACCGCAATCCGCGGGGAAGAACTGATCGTGGCGCTCAACCGGCTCAATTGCCACAAGTTGGTGCTGTTGGATACCTGTCGTTCCGGGAGGGCTGTCGATGGGGGACTGTTGCGTCGCTTGATACCTACGGGCCAAGGACCTGTTATTATCGCCGCTTGCGATCTTCATGAGCAGTCGTATGAGGATACCCAGTTGCAACATGGGGTGTTCACTCAAGCGATCCTGGAGGCGCTGGGTCAGCGTTTCCGCGCAGCCGATCGCAACTCGGACGGGAGTTTGACCGTACAGGAACTGTACCAGTATGTATCCCGCCGGGTACCCGAGTTGCTTCAAGGAAGTGGAGTCGAGCACCGGCAGCACCCGATTTGTTTCCCTCCACCGCATGCCCTACCACATCTGGTACTGGTGGCACGCTCCGGTCGGTAGGTCCATCGGACACCTCTGCCTTCCCCAGAAGGAGACAGAGTGGAGGCTTGTTGGGATCAACCAAAAACAGCGCACAGGCGTAGGTGTTGTTCGATGGTCAGGTCCTCCGCACGTGCCTGGCCATCGATTCCCAAGGAGCGGAGCTGGGCATCGACGGTGGCCTTGTCCAGGCGGCCGCGGGGCCAGCCGGTGAGAGCCTGGCGTAGATTCTTGCGTCGATGCACGAATAAATCCCGGAGATAAGCTCGGAAGCGGGGTACATCCCCTACCTTGGCTCTCCGCAGAGGATCGGGACGAATGCGGACAATAGCGGAATCCACCAACGGACGTGGGAAAAAGTTGCTCGGCGCCACCTTGCGAATCACTTCCACATCCGCCAGACTTTGAACCAGAATCGACAGGGCGTTGTAATCCTTACTCCCCACTTCGGCCCGAAGGCGCTCCGCGATCTCCCACTGGACCATGACGACGAACCGTTCGATATCATCGCAGGCGATCAACAGGTTGCTGATCACCGGCGCAGCGATGACATACGGCAGATTGGCAACGACCTTCCGGCGGCTACAAGAACAGCTCCGGGCCATTTCCTCCCAAGCGGCCAGCAACTGGGGGTTCATCTGGTTCTTGTTGGCCAGGGCATCCCCTTGCAAAAACCGGACGTTTGCTCGGGGACCAACCACCTGCTGAGCAATCCGCGCCAAGGCGGGATCGATCTCGATCGTTACGACTGCTCCCGCATGCTCGGCCAGTTGGGCGGTGAGCGAACCGGTTCCTGTGCCGACCTCCAATACGGCATCGCATCGGTCCAGCTCCGCACAGCGAACCATCAGGTCCAGCAGATTCAGATCGATCAGGAAACTCTGTCCCAACTTGTTTTTGGCTTGAATACCGTGAGCCGCCAGCAGATTGCGCAGATAGCTGAGAGTCTGGCGGGGCGAGACGGGCCGGGAAGCTGCTTCAGCACGGCCAGATGTCGGGGTCGGTTCCTCGACCGAGGGGAAACGTGCCACCCTGCTCTCCCCAGCAGATGTCGCGGAGGTGTCTTGCTCCGACGGCTGGTTGCTCTTTTCGGGATGATCCGATCGCTTTGTCATGGCACTAGGCCCTATGCTTTATGAAACTCCGCTGACCCGACATACCGGAGTACCAGTCGAGAAATATATTTAGCCATCACGTCGAATTCGAGGTTGACTGCGAAACCGACTGTCTTACGTCCCAAGGTGGTCACTGCCTGGGTATGGGGAATGAGCATCACCCGGAAGCGGTCCGCGGTGCAGGAAACGACGGTCAGGCTAACCCCATCGACAGCTATCGAACCTTGGGGGGCCAGGTAATCGGTAAATTGCGGGGGATACTGGATTCCGATATATCGCCATTCTCCCTCCTGCACATCTTCCACGATGCTGCCCACAGTATCGACATGACCGGTCACCCAATGTCCCCCCAAAGGGTCACCCGCACGCAGAGCGGGTTCCAGGTTCACAGTATCTCCGCGGGCCAATTGTCCCAGGGTTGTACGGGCCAACGTTTCGGGCCCGACTTGGACGGCAAAGTCCTCGTTCATCTTGTTGGTGACCGTCAGACACACCCCATCGACCGCCACACTATCTCCCACCGCCAATCGTTCCACCAAGGGTGTATCGCCGATGAGCAACCGTCGACCACCCTGCTCGTCGCACAACCAGCGGACTTTTCCCATCGATTGCACAATTCCCGTAAACATACCCGCTCCAGAAGCGGCACCAGGTACACAGAACGGCTGGCACCTTGGTTGCATCTATTTACATTATCTCTAGCCCACCGGGAAACGCCGAAGAAAGATATTACCGCCGCGGCCATTTCCCCAAGGAGAGGATTCAGATATGGGCCTATGGGAACATTGGCATCCTGTCGCCCGAAGCGTTGATGTAAGAGGGCAGCCTGTCGAAGTGCAACTGGGGGGTGTTCCCATCGTTGTGTTCCGCACCACGGGGGGGCAGGTCGGGGCACTCTCCAACATATGTCCCCATCGACGCTTCAAGCTCAGTGCCGGGGAAGTTGTGGGGGACCGCCTGCGGTGCCGCTACCACGGCTGGACGTTCAACGCCGAGGGTCAAGGTGAAAGCCCGGCCACTCCCAAACTACACACCTGCATCGACAGTTACGACACCCGGGAAGCGTATGGTCTGGTCTGGCTCAAGTCGCGTCAGGCCGCGGCGGTCTTTCCCACTATCGATGCGGAGGGATTTTATCCCATCGGCACCTTCGTACATGATGCTCCAGCTCCGCTGGAATTGACCGTCGATAACTTCAACGAAATTGAGCATAGCGGCACTGTTCATCGGACCTTCGGTTATGACCTGGATCGCCTTCATGAGGTCACCGTGGAGTATCAGGCCACGGAAGACAGTGTCACCGTTCGCAATCGTGGCCCGACCAAACGGATCTTCTGGCTCTATGCCCTCTGGCTGGGTTTGCGTCGTGGCGATCTGTTCCACGATCACTGGACAACTCGTTTTTCGCCAGTACATTCGGTCTTCGACCATTGGTGGACCGATGCCACCGGCAATCGCGAACGCATGGTCCGCTGGCGTGTGTATGTCTTCTATGTCCCCTGGGATGAGCAACGGACCCGTCTTTTTTCCATCGGCTTTGCTCGCTCACGATACCCAGGTCCCCACGGGGGACTGCGTCTGATCCGTTGGCTCTTCCGCCGGGAACTGGATCGGGAAATCCGCAGTGATGTCGCTATCCTTCACGATCTGGCTAGTTATGACACCAGCATTGCCGGTCTCAAGCTGGGCCGCTTCGACAAGGTCCTGGGCTTGACCCGTGAACGGATCGAGCGCATCTACCGCCGTAACGGCACACTGCCGAACTGCTCCTCGCTTGTGCCGAATGTGGGAATGGAAAAGAAGATGACTTCCACTTAGATCAAAGTTGTCCCGAAGCGGCTTATTCTCCAGCATCCGAAGCGACGGGACTGGTGGGAAAGTTTCAGCTCGTTAATCCCTTGCCTTGGAGCCGAAGTTGGAGTCAGGTTCCGTGCTGCCAGGAGGCGGCATAGGCTTTTTGATCAGCGGTCATTTCATCGATGGTAATCCCCATGGTGGCCAGCTTGGTACGGGCCACATATTCCTCGATTTCCCGGGGAACATTGTGGACTTTGGGGAGCAGTTTGCCGCGATTTTTGACGCAATATTCGGTAGCCAGGGCTTGAGTAGCAAAGCTCATATCCATCACGCTAGCAGGATGCCCTTCCGCGGCGGCCAGGTTGACCAGGCGGCCTGAGCCGATGATATAGATGCGGCGGCCGTTCTTGAGGCGATACTCATCCACTTCGGGCCGGACTTGAGGGGTGATCTCTACACTCTCTTCTTTCAAAGCCACCAGATCGATTTCGACATCGAAGTGGCCGCTGTTGCACACCAGGGCACCATCTTTCATGATCGGGAAATGTTCCCGGCGAATGATGTGCTTATTACCGGTGACGGTGATGAACACGTCCCCGATGCGAGCCGCCTCACTCATGGGCATAACGGCGAATCCATCCATAGCCGCTTCCAAAGCCCGGATGGGACTCACTTCCGTCACGATGACCTGCGCTCCCAATCCGCGGGCCCGCAGGGAGACTCCTTTGCCGCACCAGCCATAGCCAGCCACGACCACCTTACGGCCTGCCAGAAGCACATTAGTCGCCCGGATGATGCCGTCGATCGTGCTCTGGCCGGTACCGTAGCGGTTGTCGAAGAAATGCTTGGTTTCCGCATCGTTGACGGCAATGACGGGGAACTTGAGCACACCGTCCCGTTCCATGGCCCGCAGACGGATCACACCTGTGGTTGTTTCCTCCATGCTTCCGATAATGTCAGTGAACAACTGCTTGCGCTGTTCCGGGGTAAAGCGCTCAGCCCAGTCCCGCACCGGCTTCTGGTGCTCGCTGAGCAAATCCAGGCGGTCGATGGCAATGAAAATCATAGCGGAAACCAGGTCGGCCCCGTCATCCATGGTGATGTGGGGACGGTGATCCAGGGCCATCGCCACATGCTTGTAGTAGGTTTGGGCATCCTCACCATGAATGGCGGCAACCGCGATGCCAAAATCCCGCACCAGGCTGGCCGCAACGTCGTCCTGGGTGGAAAGCGGATTGGATGCGATCAGCATCAGGTCCGCCCCGCCGGCTTGCAGGGTCCGCGCCAGATTCGCCGTCTCCGACGTCACATGCAAGCAGGCCGCCATCCGCAAACCAGCCAACGGCTTTTCTTTGGCGAACCGCTCCCGAATCTGAGCCAGCACCGGCATGTCCTGGTCCGCCCAGCGAATGCGGCGCAGCCCTTGATCGGCCAGATCCGGACGGGCTATATCACACTTGCTACTTCGTGGTGCTGTTGTCAGGCTCATACCTTCCCTCTGTTACGCAACCTTCTGACTATTCTTCGTCTCGGCCAACGGCCTGAACCCATGCTCTGGCCCTAGCCTCAACATCCACCGCTCAGTCCGGTGCCATTGTCGTATCGGAATCAGGTGCCATCGTTGTATTGGAAAAGGGGACCGTGTCGAGAAGGAGCTGCCGTCCCGGATGCCGCACTCAGACGGGACACATACTCGTAATAGCCGTTCAAGGAGAATTTGCGGGCCGTGTTTTCCGAGGACATGTATCGGACTTTGCCGAAGACAGGTCGTTCAGGGGTCCAGGGTCGATCGAACAAACCAAAGCACCAGAGGATACCGGTGTAAGAGTTCGGGTCCCGTCCGTCGAGAGCGTATTTGTTGTTGAGGTGTTCCAGGGTCAGATACGCTTGCAGCGGGGAGGGTGACCACTCCAGGACCTTTTTGCCCCACAGCATGCGGAGGTAGTTGTGGATCCGTCCGGTCAGGCGGAGTTCCTGCTGGGCCGCATTCCAGAGTGGATCATGCGTGTCGGCATGCTCGAACTGCTCGGGCGTGTAGCAGTAGGGACGGGGGTCCGTCGCGTGCTGCTGCAAGGTGGTATAGGCCCACTTCGGCAAGACGAGGGCCAAAGGGTCGCTCGGATCGGGGGAAAAATCCCAGCGTGCGAAATGGAAGTGCGGCGGTTGTGTTCCTGTGTGCCAGCTGATCGTGCCGGCGGGCTGACCAGTCTGTGCCAGAACCTGCGGACGAAAGAAGTAATGCCAGACATAGCCGACATCCCGCCAGATCAAGGCCTCATCCAGGAAGGCGTTGAGGTTGGGATCACGGCTGAAGAAGCCTTCGCGTCTTCCGGTCGCCGTCATGTCCAGCTCCTGCAATGACCAGTCGGGACCGAGCACCGCTTCCACGACTTCTTGAATACTCAAGTGCCCCCAGCGCAGATAAGGGCTAAGACCGCTGGCGGCTCCGCGTTGGGGGTCATCGGGTTGATTCCGCTGATCGGCGTATCGACTCAACTGATAAGCCACGAAGTGACGCAGGCGTGCCTGTCCGGCCTGAGTGCCGCCCGGGGTTGAGGTCACGGGGGGAACGGACATATCCACTCCGAGGTGCGGGAGGGCTTGGGCTGGGTCCTGCTGCACATCCCAGGTGGGAAACGGAGGTTCGACGGTCTGGCGTACCGGAGCCGGGAAGTCCGGGACGTGCCGGGCTCGCTGCTGCCAGGCTTGAGGAAAGCAGCGATGCCAGCGGGGGCGCAAATGGGCCGCCGCCCCGGGCAGCGGTCCTAATTGCCTTAGGGGAACCAGCCCGTTGCTATCCACGCACAGCAAGGGTACGGCAATAGTGGTCGCCAGCGCCTGAATCTGAGCGGGCACAATATAGGCCGGGTAATCATCGGTCACCACCAAGCACGCCTCGGCTGCCAATCGCCTCAGCAAACCATGTCCGGGATAGTCTGGCGTTTCGACAAACGGCCAGTACGTCAGGCCGTACTGACGAGCTGCGCTGGCATTGTCCCGCATCCCTTGCAAGGCAAACATATGAAGCCGGGCGTTCGACCAGGGATAATTCCGCTTCAGCCCCTCATAAAGGACCAGCGGTTTCCGCATCTGCACCGCCCAATGGCCCGCTACATCCAACGCATGATTGCACTGCAAGCGACGGCTGCTTTGCATCCAGTAGAGCACATATCGGCCACCTGGATCCGGAGAACGATCATTCATCCGGCGAATCCGATCCGGGGAGGTTCGCCCATGATCTGAGGCTTGCATCTTCCCGCTCCTCAGCAGTCGCTCCGATTCCTCTTCCCATCCCGCTCGGCTAGAAACTGTCCCTATTCCTGGGCATGTTTACTCCTGGACCGTGCGCCGGATTTTCCCACCTGCTTGGTATGTCCACGAAAGCGATGTCCACTGGGGTGCTTTCCGCCTTTGGAGTGTGTCAGATTGTGGTTTTCTAACATTTTGTTCAGCACACGTGTCAAACCCGGGAAGAGGATCCTAAAACAATTCATAGTCACCATGAGCACTCCCATTCTCGAAGTGGTGCAAGTACGCAAGAGCTACGGTGCCACCGTCGCCCTGGATGACATTTCGCTCACGGTGGAAGAAGGGGAGTTGTTTGGCTTACTCGGGCCTAATGGAGCGGGCAAAACCACCTTGATTTCCATTCTCTGCGGGTTACTGGACGCCGATGGAGGTGAGGTGCGGCTGTTTGGTCAGCCGCTGCGTCGCCAGCGTCGGGAATTACGTCGGTGGATCGGCCTGGCTTCTCAGGATCTAGCCCTGTATCCTGATCTGACTGCTCGGGAAAATCTTCGTTTTTTCGCGCGACTCTACGGTCTGCAAGGTGTGGAATTAGAACGCCAGGTCACGGAGATTCTCCATTTTGTCGGCCTGGAGGAGCGAACCGAAGATCGTGTGGCCGTTTTCTCCGGAGGTATGAAGCGGCGTTTGCACCTGGCCGCAGCGATTGTCCACCGTCCCCGACTGCTCTTCCTGGACGAGCCGACCACCGGCGTGGACCCGCAAAGCCGCAACTACATCTTCGAGCTGATCCGGGGACTCAACCGCAGTGGGATGACCATCGTGTACACCAGCCACTACCTGGAAGAGGTGGAAGCCCTCTGCCCGCGATTGGCTATTCTCGACAACGGCCGACTCCGGGCTTGCGACACCCTCCCCCGCCTTCTGGCCTTACTGGATGGCCAGCTACTCCTGACGGTGGAAAAGGACAACCGTGACTTCCTGGAACGGCTGCCTCTCCTGCCCGGTGTCAAAAGTGCGGTTCAAAAGGATGGTCGTTGGGAAATTCATACCGAACAAGTGGCCGAACTGCTCCCGCGTGTGATTCGTCTGGCCGCGGAAGTGGGGGTCCACATCACAGCGATCGATGCTCGCCCCCCGTCCCTGGAACGGGTCTTTCTCCACCTGACCGGCCGTGAACTGCGCGACTGAGTCGCTGATCATCACTCGCTCTGGACGAATGCCGCTATTGCGGTTATGCCTCGGCAAGGACCACGGCCGGGTCCGATCCGGCTCCGTGGAAAGAGCGTCACGAGGGCCACCGCCATGACGTCACGTGCGAAACGACTGGCTGCGTTTGCCCTGTTCCTTTCTCTATTAGTTGCGGTTCCAGGTACCCTCGCCTGGCTGATCAAGGCCGAGCCGGCCTTCTATCGGCAGGTTTCTCCACCTGACACCTACGACACCCGGGAAAAGGCTTCCCATCTGGTGACCCGAATCCAAGATTTCAAATACGAAGTCCGCACCCGGCCCAACTGGGGCATCCGAATCGGGACGGACGAGCTGAATTGCTTTTTTGCGGAAATGATGGGGCCACGGGGCAGCTTCGCCGGCTGGTTGCCCCCGGGTTTTCACTCTCCTCGTGTGGCCATTGTAGGCGACCGGCTCCACCTGGGCATCCGCTACGGCCACGGCTGGTGGAGCACCGTCATTTCCTTGCAAGTCCGTGTCTGGCTTGTAGCCGAAGAGATCAACCTGGTGGCCGTGGAGGTATGTGACCTGCGGGTGGGTCGATTGGGCATCGCGGCACAGTCGGTCCTGGATGCCCTCAGTGAGGCCGCCCGATCTTCTCATATCGACGTCACCTGGTACCGACATGGCAACCACCCTGTCGGACTGTTTCGCTTCTTCCCGGATCAACCGCATCCGGTATCGCAAATCCTGACCTTGGAAGTCCAGGAGGGAAGCATCATGGTAGCGGGTCGCACGCGAGTAGAAGCGGTGGCTCCGCCTCCGGCCAGGCCGTGAAGGTCGCTCGATATTCCCCCTCCTTTCCTCCCGGGACACGCCACAAACGACATTGGACGTGCCAGCGTTGACCCCACAGACGCACTACCAGTTCCCGCGGGCACGATTCGACTTCCATCCCCTCTCCACTCACCGACGACGGGACTCCCAAAGTTTGCTCACCTCCGCTTGCCACGACCTGATACACCCCAGAATCCCATCGCCGCACCACGCCCCGGCCTCCGCTCACCTCACCCTCGTAATCCAAATAGATCCGCCGATGATCTGCGTTGATCTCTGCCCGAACCGTCACTCCCTCACCTGGCTCTTCCCACAACCGCCAGGCCCGCAAGGTTGATCCCACATCGAGCAACAAATCCCAGTGGATCTTGGGCCAGTCGTGCTCCAGGATCACGTAACGTCGCGCAGCCATCCGCCTTTTCACTCCCAGACCATAACACCGCCTCTATCCTCCATACTACCACCAGCCACGATTCCACTTTATAATTGAGGCTGGAATTGCGACCTCCTCAAGCCGGGGCTGCGAAGCAGAATCAATATCCGTCCCTGTGTCGATAACCGGAAGATGTATGCTCCGGCGAATCGGTCCCGGAGGTTGGGACACTATTCGGTGGATACACCGGCGTATTCGTGGAGGGGTGCGATCGGATCACGAGGACTACACTCCTCAAGCCAGTTAGCGGAAATCACCTGAGACTGCACGCTGAAATCGTTAGGAGAGAGGTTTCACGATCCCTGAGGGAACAGTTGCCATGGCGAAGTCCAACAAAGAGAAAAAGCACGCATCGGAGGAAGAGGGCATCACGATCATTTGCCGCAATCGTCGGGCCACGCATGATTTTGACATTCTCGATCGCCTGGAGTGCGGCCTGGTCCTTCAAGGAACAGAAGTCAAAAGTTTGCGAGAGGGACATGCTCAACTCGACGAGGCCTTTGCCCGCGTCGAGGATGGCGAAGTCTGGCTCCACGGCCTGGAAATTCCCGAGTACGAGTATGGCAACATTCTCAACCATAAACCCAAGCGGCCCCGCAAGTTGCTGCTGCACCGGCACCAGATCACCCGCTTTGCAGCCAAGGCCCAACAGGAAGGCCTCACCCTCATTCCCCTGCGACTGTACTTCAAAAACGGCCGGGCCAAAGTAGAGCTGGCACTCGCTCGAGGAAAGAAAAAATACGACAAGCGAGAAACTTTGCGTCAACGTGACGCCCAACGTCAGATCGACCGGGCACTCACCAGTCGACGCCGCCGCTAAGTTCTGCCCCCTTCAATCTCTTTCATCTGATCACCACGGGACAGACCAAATCGCTTGCCAGGTACACCTCTGTCCTTTTTGCCCTGGGTCCCAACGTCTGCGGAACTTGACATAGACCCTCGGACGATTTACACTTTTTGGGCGAACCAATCTCGCGAACTCCGACTCTAAGCCTGTGAGTGATGTGAACAGCAACAGGTCTGACAACGGAGCCATATCTTCAACAAGCTTGCTTCGTCTGTTAGCTGTGACATCACTTTGCATGGACTGTCTCTGTTCAAGATCCTCAACCCTCATGGAGGCATTTATTATGCCAACGCACCGTGCTCATGAGAGCAGCGTTCTTGGACGAGACAGCGCTCCCCCGCTGCCTTCCTGGCTCTACTGGGTCTTGCTGACCGCCGGCGTACTAACCGGTGCCCTGGTGAGCATTTGGATATTCGGGAAAAATTCTTCTGTTTCACAGCAAGGGCAAATTTCTTCTGTTTCACAGCAACAAGATTCTCTCCAGGACGAAATCATCCGCAAGCATGAAGAGCAAGCCCGCAAACGTTGCCAGAAAGCTCTGAGGCAGCAATTGGCAGCGATCCCTAACTTCTTTGAAGAAGCCAAGAAAGGTTGCCCGGATTTTGCGGATTACGCCCTGGGTTGGGGTAGCACCCGCCGCTACATCCAGGACCTCATTCCTTTCGGCGATTGTGAAAAGCACAAACGTTTCCTGGAGGAAAAGTTCGCCGAATGCATCTTTGCAGAAGCGGATTTGGTACGCTTGGTAGAAAAAGTGGTCAAAGGCTATGTGCAGGAAGTTCAGCAGATCGAAAACCAGATGCTTCTGGAATTGCGAGCCGACTTGGAGGACATCGATCCACGTTGGGCAAAACTGGAAGTGAAGCAATTCCAAGAAGAATACAACAAACATCTGGAGAAGGTCTGTAAGGAAGCAACAACAAAGTTGATCTATCACACGCTAAAGGCAGCTCAGGTGCCCGCAAGTTTGGTTGCTGGCAGATACTTGGAGAACAACATTTTACAAGTAATCCTGCGACGCCTAGGGATCCGTGCCGGCGCAGTTGTAAGTGGCATAGTTACATTTGGCGTTGGTGTCATCATTAATATTGTAATTGACACAATTCTCGACCGAATTCTCAATTGGATCTACGATCCCAAAGAAGAACTTGTCAAGAAATTGCGCGACACGTTCGATGAGCTGAAAACGGACATTTTGGAAAAAGTCAAACAGGAACTCGAGAAGTTCACCGAAGAGCGTGAGGCGGTCCGGCAGGCCGCTTTGCAAAGCATGCTGATGGCTTTCAAGAAACAACAATGATCGACAGCTCGAAGCTTCGTTCACGATAAGTTGGATGATCAAGGTGTCGGCGGGGCACTCCTAAGAAATCGCCGTTGATCAACTACACAACCATTATCGAACAGGAGTCGCTATCATGCTGCGGACCATGATTTGGGTAGGCACGTTGGGAGGGTTATTACTGACCGGTTTACCCTGCTGGGCTCAAGGACGAGCGGCTTTGGCCCGTAAAACAGCAGAGTATCTGGCCCAGAAATTCGGCCTGCGAGCAGCTCCTGGAGAATTGAGCAGATTGGCAAGCCGCCTGGAACAATTGGCTGCACAGCATGGAGATGAAGCCTTCATGGCGGCCCGTAAGGTAGGCCCCAATCTCTTCTACTACGTGGAGCAAGCCGGGGAACACGGCGCGCAAGCGATCCGCCTATTGGCCCGCCATGGCGATGAGGCCATCTGGATCGTCCAACGTCCAGCGGCTCTGAAATTGACGACCCAATACGGCGACGATGCGGCCCGCGCTCTGATCCATCATGGTGATGTTGCCTACCCGATCATTCAAGCGCACGGCACACAGGCAGCACGGGCCCTTGCCGTACTCAAGCCTCAAAACGGCCGTCGTCTCCGTTGGATGTTCGATGACGGTGACTTGCAAAAGATCGGCCGGACCGATGAATTGCTGGAAACCATTTTCCGCTACGGCGATCGCGCGATGGAGTTCATCTGGAAACACCGCAAGACCCTGGCATTCACCGCGGCTCTAGTCGCTTTCTTGAGAGACCCCGAACCGTTCCTCAACGGTACCAGGGACATCACCCAAATCCGCTGACAGATTGGTGCACCAGAATGGACGTAGCCCAACGACAATCGCCTCCTCATCGTGTCTGTCCCAGATCAACTCCACAAGGCTCTTCCTTCTTGCTTGCAGAGTGGAATCGCCGCAGTTTCTTTCCGTGGGCATTCCACCGCTGGTTTGATTCCCTTTACTTTTGGCGAAGCACAATCGCCCGTAGTGGCGGCGACTCGGCATCAGGAATGGGGAAGAGGCGTGACAACATCGGTTGAGCAGAGGGAAAGGGGGAGAGTTTCACCGGGCAAGGGGGGCGTTTGTGTAGGGGCAGCATAGCGTGCGAGCCATTCATCGATGCGTTCTCGGAGTTCCGGATGAGCATGGACGCGTGCCCGTTGCAGGACAGTCACCGCCGTGGGGCCGATACAGCGCAAGGTCGTCGAGGCGACTGCCCGCGTTCGCATGTCAGGGTCGGCGATCAGAGCCACAAGGGAGGGAGCAGCGGGGGCAGCGAGAGGCCCAAATCGTTGCAAAGCACCTGCTGCATCCCGCCGGACACTGCCATCCACATCACGCAGAGCGGCAATGAGCATGCCCATAGCCGGCCAAGGGGGGGGATCGAACTCGCCCAGTGCACGTGCGGCCCGCCGACGTACTCGGGCGGAGTCATCCTGCAAGGCCTTGACCAAGGCGGCGATGCGCTTGGAGGAACTTATTGGCAACTCGGCCAAAGCCACCACCGCCAACTCACGGACATAAGCCATAGGATGCTGCAAAGCATGTACGAGAACTTCAAACGCTGTACCCACTTGGGAATCCGGAATACCATGGACCATTACGGCCATGACCAGACGTTGCATCAAGGCGGGTGGTAAGGGGGGCGATACGGTTTCCATGCTTCTACCGGGCGACTAGGGACTACGCGAATGTTACTGCCGTAACCGGGCTACCACATAACCGGGCCTTCTCCAATTTAGACCACAAATTCCCCTCAGGTTGTCTCCCGATTTCCCTTGAAACTCCGCTTTCCATGACAATCTCAACTGCACTCTGCCACCCTCAACGTATTTTTTCGAGCAGATCAGAAGCCTGACCTGCCAATTTCCATGCCCATCCCCAATTCCATGACAATGCCTCATTCCATGACTACACCACCAAAAGCTGCCCAGGCAGGATACTTCAGATGTGGGATGCTTCCCGACCCAGACCCATCGGTCGTTGTTTCTCAGGAAGCAGCTATCCCTAAGCAAACGGGGAGTCCCGACGGGATATCGGTCAGGCTCGAATGGCAGAAGATATCGCATAGAGCAGACGTTATCGCACCCTGCTGGTCGTAGAGGACAGTTCTGGCCGGGAGATATAAGCCATCGACAAGGTTCACCATAAATCAGGAGTACTCCATGAGCGTCGGAACGGTCGAGCGATATTATGTGGGTCTGGATGTGGGTGGTACAACGATGAAAGCAGCGGTGGTAGGTGATGACGGCCGACCTCTCACCAGCCCCGTGGTGCTGCCCACGCGTCCGGAGCGCGGCCAAGAAGCAGGCTTGGAGACAATGTGTGAGACGATCCGCCGGGCTATCGCCGCGGCCGGTTTATCTTTGGACCGCATCACGGCCATCGGCGTAGCGACACCGGGGTTGATGGATATCCGCGCAGGGGTAATTCTGGACCCGCCGAATCTCAAGCCGTGGAAAAATGTGCCCGTCCGGGAGCACATCCGGAAGGTCTTCGACAAACCCACGGCTTATCAGAATGATGCCAACGCGGCGGCTTATGGCGAGTTCTGGGTCGGCGCGGCACGCGGCTGTCGTAGCATGGTGTTATTCACCCTGGGGACAGGGATCGGCGGAGGGATCATCATCAACAATCAGATCATCGAAGGAGAACATAGCCACGGCGGCGAATTGGGGCATTTGCGCATTGCCTTACCGGACGAGGGACGGCTCTGTGGATGCGGGGCGCGGGGCTGTCTGGAGGCCTACGCCAGTGCCACGGCTGTAGTCCGGCGCACCCGTGAGGCGCTGGCCGCCTGGCGTGGTTCCACCCGCTTGCGTGACTACTATACCGCCACCGACGCCGAACTCACCACCCGCGTCATCTTCGAGCTGGCCGAAGACGGGGATGAACTGGCCAGGCAGATCGTCGAGGAAACTGCCTTTTACCTGGCTCTGGGAGCCACAGCGGTCATCGCCGTCGTGGACCCGGAAATCATCGTCTTCGGAGGCGGCATGGCCGAAGCCGGGGCAGGCTTCTGTGCCCGGATCGACACCTATATCCGCCGTTTCGGCTTACCCCATCCGAGTCGTCAGGTACGCGTGGCCCTGGCGGAACTGGGAGCGGATGCGGGGGTCATCGGAGCCGCCGGCTGTGCCCGACAACTGGTCCTCGGGGGCCATCATCCATAGCCCAGGAACCTTCCCCAACCCGGGACAGGTCTGTGGCTGCCAATATTCCGATCATTCGCTAGCATTTCCCCATCCCCCACGGAATCAACTCCGCGGGGTGCGGAAGAGGAACCTGAGCGGGAATCGAATTGTTTGTACTTCTGATGTGACGGAAAACCATCCATGCGTGTACCCCTATCCTGGCTGCGGGAGTACGTCGAACTTCCTGACGACTTGCCTGCCTTGGTGGAACGACTGAGCCGAGCGGGGCTGGAAGTCACTTCAGTGCATGCTTATGGTCTTCCCTTACCCGCGGGTTTACCGGCATCCCAAGCACCTCTGGTGTGGGAACGGGACAAGGTGCTCGTCGCACGTATCCTGAACATCGCCAAACATCCGGACGCCGATAAGCTCAAATTAGTGACCGTCGAGTACGGAGCCGAGCAACCCAAAACGGTGGTGACGGGCGCTCCCAATATCGCCGTGGGAGAATCGGGTCAGGTGGTCATCCTCGGCCTGCGGGGCTGCCGCTACTTCAGCAAAGACAAGGAAGGGCGCCCCTGCATCCTGACCCTCGAACCTCGTTCCCTCCGCGGCATCCTCAACGATGCCATGTGCATGTCCGAGTTCGAGCTGGGGCTGTCTGAGGACCACGAAGGAATCATACTCCTGGACCCATCCACTGCTCCCCCAGCTGGTACACCCGCCGCCGACTTACTGGGAGATGTCGTCCTGGAAATCGACGTGCTGCCGAGTATGGCACGCTGCCTCGGTCTGGTCGGTCTGGCTCGCGAAGTCGCCGCTCTGACAGGTCTGCCCCTGCGTCTGCCTGTCCCCCACTATCCCACGGCCAGTGAATCCGTCGAACAGCACGTCGGTGTCAGCATTGCGGATGCTCAGCTTTGCCCTCGCTATGTCGCTGCTATCGTGCGCAACGTTCACGTCGGTCCCTCGCCCTATTGGCTGCAGCACCGTCTGCGTCTGGCAGGCATGCGACCCATCAACAACATCGTCGATATCACGAATTATGTCATGTTGGAACAGGGCCAGCCGCTTCATGCCTTCGATTACGACATCCTCCTGCAGCGTGCTGGCGGACAACCACCGCGTATTATCATCCGACCTGCTCAGCCTGGCGAAACACTCGTGACACTCGACGGCCAGAAGCGGGAACTGACACCAGAGAATCTCGTGATCGCCGACTCGGCAGGTCCCATCGCCCTGGCCGGTGTCATGGGAGGACAGGAAACGGAAGTCACGGCTCAAACGCGCAACATCCTCCTGGAGGCCGCCACCTTTGACCTTGTGAGTATTCGCAAAACGGCACGCCAATACAATCTCTTCAGCGAGGCCAGCATACGGTTCAGCCGAGGTGTCCCACCTGCTCAAGTCCTCTCTGCTGCCCGCAGAGCATTGGAACTGTTCCATCACCTGGCCCAGGGCCAGATCTATGCGGGAGTGGTGGACGTCTTTCCGAATCCACCGCCCATCCCAAAAGTTCATCTGACCCGTGACGACATTTCCCGCCTCCTCGGATGTTCCTTGCCCGACGGTGAAGTGGAACGCATCCTGAAGGCCCTGGACTTTACACTCGAGCCACTGCCCGATGGCTGGCAAGTTCATGTCCCCCCCACACGCATGGATATCCAAAGTGGTGCTGCCGATTTGGTTGAGGAACTGGCTCGCATCTATGGTTACGAGCGTCTGCCGGAGCGGCTCTTGCCTCTGGAACTGCCCACGCCTCAAAGCAACCGGGATTGGGAATACGAGGAGAAGGTTCGTGACCTGCTGGTTCTCTACGGCTGGCAGGAAGTGATCACCTACGCTCTGAGCAGTCCCGAGGCCGAGGCACGATTGCATCCCAAGCCCCACCAGGCCCCTCCCGTAGAATATGTCCGGTTGCTCAATCCCATTTCCCCGGAGCGATCCATCCTCCGTCGCTCGCTTCTGCCAGGGCTACTGAGTGTAGTCCGTCACAACCTGGAGCATACCGACAGTCTGGCCCTTTTCGAGATCGGCCTGGTGTACATCCCCCAAAGCGATTCGGAGCTGCCCCGGGAACTCCGGCGTGTGGCCCTGGCCTTATACGGCCGCCGCCACAGCCCTGCTTGGGATGATCCCCCTCACTCCCCTGCTCCACAATATGACTTCTTCGACCTGAAAGGAACCTTAGAGAGCTTAGCCGCTGATCTGCATCTGCCGGATATCCACTATCGAGCAACCGGCACCATCCCTTATCTGCATCCCCTCCGGTGTGCTCAACTTGTTACTGGAAACACACTCATAGGAGTGGCCGGTCAGATTCATCCTCGTGTCGCCGATCAGTGGCAACTTCCTCGCCAGGTACTGCTGGCAGAACTTGATCTGGAGGCTCTTTTGGCTATTGCACCGGAGCGGTTTGCCTATCGTCCCATCCCTCCCTTTCCGGCAGCCAAACGGGATATCGCCGTGGTTGTCCCTGCTGAGATGCCGGCGGAGCAAGTCTTCCGGGAAATCCGTACGGCCGGCGGCCCTTTACTCGTGCGGGTGGAATTGTTCGACCTTTACACGGGAGCTGGACTGCCTCCTGACACCAAGAGCCTGGCATTTGCATTGACCTATCAGGCTCAAGACCGGACACTCTCGGACAAGGAAATCACAAAGATTCATGAGAAGATCGAAGGCCGCCTCCGGCATGTGCTTGGTGCCAAAATCCGCGGCAAGGATATGGCCTGAGACACCGGTGGCCCCTCTTCTGACCCTGAGTCATATGTTTGTCTCATTTCCGAGCGCTCCACTTCAGACTCCCCGGGACATCATATCCATGGGCGAACATCGAAATCGAAATAGGCGAAACTGGGCGGGAATATCTGCAAAGGTCTCATGAAATTGTTGGAACAATCGTTGTCTGGACAATCGCCGTCCCCACGACTATAATGTCCGCATGAGTAGCAGTACCACCGTAAGGCGTTCGCCGAACCGACGACGCTTCGACTCCTTGGAGCAAGAAGCCTACCTGTCGCTTTGGAGAACTTACGACCGACTGAAAATTCTGGAAGAAGAGCTTTTTGCTGCCTATGAATTGACTGCGCAGCAATACAATGTTTTGCGTTTGCTCCGAGCAGCGCGGGAACCCATGCCCACCTTAGCCCTTGCAGAACGCCTCATCTCCCGTGCCCCGGATATTACGCGGATGCTCGACAAATTGGAACAGCGCGGCCTGATCAGTCGAACCCGATCCACAGCGGACCGTCGCACAGTGCTCGTCCGTATCACAGCAGCGGGACGCTGGTTACTGGATCAACTGGCGGAGCCTTTGCGTCAATGCCACCAGAGGCAATTGGGACATCTTCAGCCCGAGCAACTACGCCAATTGATCGAGCTGTTGCGTCTGGTGCGATCCCCCCACGAGCCTGAAGGAAGCCACTGGAAGTAACCGACAGAATGTATTTTCCAAAATGCTGATAGAAGTGATATAATACCTCAATCCCTTAGGTATCTCGCTAAGTATCTCGCTTTATAAGTGGGGATCTAAGCCATGAATCCAAGTACACAGCATGTGGATGTCGTTGTCGTAGGTGGTGGCCCTTCTGGTTCCACCGCTGCGACCATTCTGGCCCAAAATGGCCTGAAAGTGGCCTTGTTCGAGCGAGAGCGATTCCCCCGTTTTCATATCGGGGAATCGATGATACCTAATACATTCTATCCTATGCAGCGAACAGGCCTGTTACACAAAATGAAGAACAGTCATTTCGTGAAAAAATACAGTGTGCAATTCATCGATCAATATGGTCGCCTCTCGGAGCCATTCTACTTTTGGGAGCATAAGCCCCATGAGTCGTCCCAGACCTGGCAGGTGCGGCGAAGCGAGTTCGACCAGCTAGCCCTCAATCACGCCCGGGAAAATGGTGTAGCGGTATATGAAGGGACACGCGTGCTGGAGGTACTTTTTGAAGGTGAACAGGCTGTCGGTGTACGGGTACAACCCGAAGGCTCTTCGGCCTGCGAAGTCCGGAGCAAGGTCGTCATCGATGCCAGCGGACAGAGCACCCTGATCATCGATCGCTTTGGATTGCGTCAATGGGATCCGGTTTTGAAGAAGGCCGCCTTGTGGACGTATTGGAAAGGAGCCTACCGCGACACCGGCAAGGACGAAGGAGCAACGATTGTCATCCAGACTCAGGGGAAGAAAGGCTGGTTCTGGTATATTCCCCTGCATGACGACATTGTGTCTGTAGGCGTGGTGGCGGATGGAGAATATTTGCTTAAGCGAGGGAATAAAGACCCCGAAACCATTTATTTCGAGGAGGTCGCTAAAGCACCGGGTCTTCAGCCACGGATTCGTAACGCCACCCGCTGCGACATTTTCCGGATTCAGAAGGAATACTCTTATCGTGCGAAGAAGGCGGCGGGCAATGGCTGGTGTCTCATCGGCGATGCCTTCGGCTTTCTCGATCCGCTCTACTCTTCGGGTCTGCTGATGGCGATGACATCGGCGAACATGGCGGCGGATACGATTCTGGAGGCCTTTGCCCGGCAAGACTTTTCCGAGGCCCAATTGCGAAAGTGGGAAAAGGCTTACGTCCAAGGGATGGATCGGGTACGTCGACTGGTGTGTGAGTATTATGATGGCCTGAGCTTTGGACGGTTCGTCCGCAAATATCCCCATCTAAAAGGGGCTGTGACCGATGTTCTCATCGGCGATGTCTTCAAGGATGATGTCGACGTTTTGTGGGGGCCGATGGATGAAATGCGTCGCGAGCAAGGTCTACCGCCTTATGAACCGTTTGTCGCCACAGCTGCTTGACGGTCAGTCCACTTCACCATTCGTCGGGTTGTTGAAAGGTGCCTGATGGTCAATCGACTTCACCATTCGTCGGATTGTTGAATTCATCCAGCTCCTGCTGCAAAAGCTGCCAGAGCCGATGAGCAAGGTGAGGGGGAAGAGGCATTGTCCGAGGGAGGCGCCGCACCATCAATACCGTGAAGCGATAGCTAACCACCTGGGTCCGGCAATGCTCACAGGTGGCAATGTGCCATTCGACCAGCTGCCGCTGTTCCTCGAACAACTGGCCGGTGAGGTAATCGTCCAGCAGGTGGAGTAATTCGGCACAGGTCATGAGTCTGATCCTCCGTCGGTCGAGTCGTCCGTCAGGAGGAGCTGGGAATCGACGGGGGGGTCTTGCTCAAAGTAGGAAGCCAGAGCAGCACGCATGCGTAGGCGGGCGCGATGCAGACGACTTTTGACGGCAGCGACAGACAATCCCAAGCGTTCAGCGATCTCAGCGTTGGAGAGATGTTCGACATCGGCGAGTACATAAACATCCCGGTAGGGTTCGGGCAGTTGCTGGATAGCTTTTTCGATGATTTCGGCCTGCTCAGCGGTCAGAATCGGTTCTTCCGGCAAGGTCTGCCAGCGTTTGACGGGAGAAGTCAGAACCGCTGCGTCGAAGGTGGTATCCTCCACCTCCGTGGTTTCGTGTTTTTGTCGGCTGGCACGTTTGGCTCGATGAGCTAAAGCGGCGTTGACTGTCACACGATGCAGCCAGGTTCCCAACTGGGCTTCACCACGGAAGGTATTGAGCTTGCGGACCACCTGCACCAGCACATCCTGAGTAACATCTTCAGCATCTGCATCATTTCCCAGCATACGGCGAGCTAACGCGTAGATACGGGGGACGTATTCGCGGAAGACCAGTTCCGGTGTAAGCGGACGTTCCGCCAGGGGTGCTAAAGCTGTCGAAACCGGCACAGACAGAGGCGCGAGTGCCTTGCTTTGCTGGGTTCGCACAGGGACCAACGCACCGGCAGCCGTTGACTCTCGAAAGGCAGGCGCTATCGATTCTCGAGAAGCACACCGATCGTTTGTGCCCTCATCGGTCAGCCCACGCCCCGACGGTTCTGCCGGCGTTGAATCAACCTTGTCCAGCGCCGGATCTTTCGTTGGGAGAGGATCCAGTGCCTCTTCGGGACTACGCATCTGGGGATCAGGTTCAAGTAACGCAGCCTTTGGTCTGATAGGAACAGAACGGACAGGAGTGGTTTCCACGGTATCATCCGTGACCTTCGGCGAGGTCGCTTGGGGAGTGGGATCCGTACTGGATCGGGGTGACCCCGGGGCCAGCATCATACTTATGCACACCCGATGCGGAAAGCAAATGACATTCCTACCATAGCAGGAGGATCGCCCTGAGGGAATACCACGATCCTGATGAGTACGGTGGGGATGATGTCGCGGCCGGCGGCATCGGCTGTTGCGAGGTAGAAGGGATACTGTGGAAACATCACCATCCCGCATACGAGCCATACTCCTGGATTTCGACGGTACGTTGGCTGATAGTTTTGCTGCTATTACCGCAAGCACCAATCATGTCCGCGCTGCTTACGGTTTGCCCCCCCTGAGCGAGGCCGAGGTGCGACGGCACGTGGGATGGGGTCTTCAGCGTCTCTTACAACAACTGGCACCCGGCATTCCCCTCGACGAGGCGGTAGCTCGCTATCGGGAGCACCACGACCGGATCCTGCTGGAACAAACACGCTGGCTCCCCGGCGTCACTGCCACCCTGGCCGAGCTGGCACGCCGAGGCTATCGCTTGGGAGTCTGCAGCAACAAACGGGTCGAATTCACCCGCCGTCTGGTCGGATCCCTGGCCTTGGATCCTGCTATCGGCTGCGTTCTGGGGCCGGAGGATGTCGGCGGGCGAACCAAACCAGACCCTGCTATGTTATTAGAGGGACTGCGACGATTGGGAGTTTCACCTCACGAGGCACTGTATGTGGGAGACATGAGTATTGATGTGGAAACAGGACGAACTGCAGGAGTCCCTGTATGGATCATCCGGGGAGGACCGGAAAGCGAGGAGACCATCCGTCAGGCCCAACCGCAGCGGATCCTGAATCGCTTCGACGAACTGCTGCAGTGGCTTCCTGCAATCCACCCCGGGAACAATCCACCCCAGAGCTGACATGTTCGGGGGCGTGCGACAACCCAGCACAAGCACTTACTCCGCTACCCGCTCGGAACTCTTCGCCATCGGGATCACCCCTCGCAAGGAGACAACAGCATGACAACGATATGGGCATTGATAATCCCTTCTGTAACCACCTCTTTCTTGTGGGCCGACGCACTTCTGGCTTGTCCGCGAGTGAGCGTCGCTCGAGGACCGACGGGCACTGGGGTGGTCATCGCACATCAGGAGGAGGTGGGTTGGTTGTTGACAGCGGCCCATGTGGCCATCGACGAGCGGGTAGAGGTCGCATTTACATCCTGGCACAGTTACCCTGAAGTGACCTGGTATGGGCGCAATGCCCGCGTGGTCGCACGCTGGCCTCAACAAGACCTGGCCTTGGTCCGTTTCGAGACGGGACGACGAAAGGTACCTGCGATCCCTCTAGCTCCAGCCTGGGAACGTCCCAAGCGATTCCCCGCCACTGCCTGGAGCATCGGCATGAACACCGAGGGAATCGCCGTTGTTCGAACGGAACAACTGGAAGCTCGCGAATATGTGGACGATGCCGATCGAAATGGCGTTTTCTTCTGGCGGACAAACCAGGCACCCTCGGCAGGTCGCTCAGGCGGACCTTTATTGGACGTGCAGCGTCGTGTCATCGGCATAGCTGTGGCCGCCCGCGGCTCGCGGGGCTACTACCTCCACCATGACGAAATTCTCGCTGCCCTGCTGACAGGCGGCTACAAACACCTCCTCTCACCTCGCTAAAGCCAGCTGAACAGAGTTGATGGCTGCCCCATATCATCCCCCCGATCACTTCGACCCAAAGTTTCGACCGGGTAATGATGGATTTCATTGTTACGGACCGTCCTGGATTTCAGTCCAACTTTTGGATTGCAAGTTTGCAAGGTTGTGGGGTTTGTGCGTAATCGGAAATTATCCCAAACTACTCTAGCATCAACAAACGGGATGAAATAAACTAGTTATAAGGGTAGGCCTGAGACAGGAATTGCACCGGGAGAAGCATCATGCCTAAACTCGCACTGCAGCTGTCAGGACTGCTGCTGCTTCTGCTGGCAGCAGTCGTAGCGACGGCAGAAGTGAGGGAGAGTCTGGAAACACCACCTGCACTGGCCAAGGACACTGCTACCTCACCAGAGGAATTTCCTCTGACCCTGGTGGAAGGGGATGAGGCCGCGGCTGCAACTTGGATCGAGACGGGTCGCCGCCGCCAGGACACACGCATCGCTCGCTTGCCTCAACCCAAGGCTCCCACTCGTCGCCGCTGATCGTTGGGTGAACGGTTCAAGATAGCCGATCACTGCCTCTTGCGACATTCCATGTCACTGCCAGGGTATTCCTATTCCTATTTCTTCTCCGAGATCCGGGAAATTCCTGGTGTTCGTCGAGCAGGGATCGCCCTGCTGATTGCCTGTGTCGTTCTCACTCCCTGGCCATTGGGCTGTGCCAGTCCGGCCAGTCAGTGGGTGGTGATGTTGGGCATCCTGACGATGATATGCTGGGCGGCCTATGATTTCTGGACAACCCGGCGAGATTATGGCTTACGACGCGACCCACTTGCCGGGTGTCTGATAGGCCTTACCCTCTGGACGTGGTGCCAAACCCTGCCGTTACCTCTCCGTTGGGTCGCTATTCTGAGCCCCCAGGCAGCGGAGTGGCATCTGAACTTACGTCCTGAGCAGGACGAACTGCTTGCGGGGGAAGCACCGGAATTGGTAACCGGTCGTTCTGCTTGGATTCCCCTCAGTGTGGCTCCGCTGCAAACGCAGCGTCTGGCGGGACAACTGACAGCAGTCTGCCTGGTTTACCTGGCGGGGCGTCTGCTGGTGGGTCGTGGAAATCATCTTCCCCATCTTGCTTGGGCCGCATGTGGAACGGGACTCCTCTTGTCCCTCACAGGGATCATTCAATATCTGAGCGGAGAGCGAGAACGTATTTACGGCCACTTTGTCACCGATGGCCCTTCTTTTGGACCATTCGTCAACAAGAATCACTTCGCGTTTCAGATGGAACTGTTAGTGGGGTTATCGTTCGGACTTTGGCTGTCCGAGTGGCGCCGTTGTGGCTGGCGCTCACCCACTACAGTCGGGGTGTTCTTCATTCTGGGGCTGATGTTCGCTGCGGTGATTCTCAGTCAATCGCGGGGAGGCGTGCTGGCACTGATCATCAGCCTAACAGTGGCCTCCGTGTCAGCAATCTCCCGAAATTCTTACCGCCATACCCTTGGGATAGGACTGATCCTGCTACTGGTTGTCAGCGCAGCCTGGTTGTTGTGGTTAGGAAACGAAGCCGTCCTTAGTCGTCTGGCAACGCTCTGGCACCTCGAAGCGGACAATCGCACGCCCGTATGGCAGAACGCCTGGCGGCTGATCCTTCTTTTTCCCCTGACTGGCACAGGAGGAGGAGGATACACCCTAGCGGAGCTGGCGACACGACCCCACCATCTGGGTCCTGTGATTTCCACGACAGCTCATAACGAATATCTAGAAGCCTGGATCGAAGGGGGGATCGTCCGCGGGGTGACCACTCTGATGTTGGTGTTTTTCGCTTTGCGCCATGCATGGCGAGCATACCGTATGCAGAGAGAGGCGCTGGATCTCGGCCTTTTCGTTTCCCTATTCGCTGTAGCGGTTCACAGCATCGTCGATGCTGGCCTTCATGTCCCCAGTGTCGCTCTGGGAACGACGATCGTGGCCATTTTCGCAGCTGCCCGTGCTTCTCCTTCCTCTCTTGCGGCTGCGGCTCCCGAACCGATGACACGTCGGGCAGTGCAAAGCGAATTGCTGCTGGTGATGGCTATATTGGCCCTGGCTGCTGCGTTGCCCCTTTACTGGGATTATCGAGCGGACAAATGGCAGCAGCGTGCTGCCATCACAGTTTCTCGTAGCGAAGCGGTGCACTGTTTGGAACGTGCTTTGAAATGGCGACCACGGGACTTCGAGATTTACGAGCAGCTTGCTGCGTTACATCTCCAGCAAGGGATCGAAGCCAATCGCCTGATGCATGGATCTTTGGCGGGTCCCTTGGCTGTCCTACTCCCTGCGGACCTGATGACACAATCCGACAGCCCAGGGCATTTTCAGGCAGCACTACGGGCCAGTCGTGCCGCACGCGATGCCCAACCGCTCTGGCCGGGCCCACATCTGCGTTTAGCCGCTCTCCATCGGTATGCTCTGCGAGCCGATGATATCGCAACTTACCTCACCCGTGCCCAGACGGTCGGACGTGCTGATCCTGATGTCTGGTTTGCGTGCGGACAGGTGTGGGCTGTATCGGGAAATTGGTCCGAAGCCTCGCATTGCTGGAAAGAATCCCTCCTACGCTCACCCAAACACTTACCCGCCATTGCCCGCTGGATGGCAATCGGACCGATAACACCGGACCATTTCCGGCAATACGTCTTACCTGATGATCCCCTCTTGTGGTATCAGGCGGCAAGATATCTTTTCCCATCGACTGTCACGCCATTACGTCAGCAGTGGTATGCCATCGTGGCCGAGCGCTTTGCCCAGGTGCCCACGATCACTGAGCCAGTATCATTTCGGGCATGGGCGGATGCTCTGATTCAGTGTGGCCGTCACCAGCAATCTTTGGAAGTTCTGGAGCAGGGTGTTCGTCAATTTCCTCATGACCGAATCTTGAGAGAACTCCTCGCAATCCAACTCGAACTGGAAGATCGCTTTGCCGAAGCTCGAATCCATTGGGAGTGGCTGGCTGAACATCATCCGGACCATAAACCCTACGTACGGCGGGCGGCAGCCGCCCAACGTGCAGTCATGTTGCAACAGGTAATCGATCGCCAACGCTAGCCTCGGGGAAGTCCTACTTCTTTCGGGTTCCCAGAAGGATATCATTCCTCATGGTTTTCGATAACATTCCACATCGCGTCAGGAAAATCCGCTTCGCGGTACATAAAGGGAGTGTAAGGGAGTCACGGAGCGGTTCTCCCCCATACCGAGAAGTACCAAGTCTGGCCCCACAATTGATCGGAGTCCCTTTCAGGCGAAGCTCGTCAGGCGAGGCGGGCAAACTCTAGGGTGCAGAAACCGCGGCAATTGTACAGCTCATCGATCGAAATCACAATATCCCCGTCATTCGGATTGCCATAAGCGGTCGCACCCCCATCGATTTGCCAGGGATTGCGTAAGTGGACGTTAACCACTTCACCCGTCAGTCCATCCAGCTCCACACCGGTGACAACATACTGGTGATTGCTAATCAGATATCTGCTGGTCGAGATGTGGATACCGATAGTCACAGCATAGCGGGTGTTGGGATTGGGAGGATAAAGGAGGCTTTTGATCCCCGCACCCAAGGAGGCAGCATTGTCGAAAGCCGGCAATCCAGAAGAGTAGGAACTGTGGAAGG
>Ga0272447_1000248_pt1 | contig 42007 bp, 43 predicted proteins | sample YNPCB0133_FD_194589 | JGI IMG/M metagenome (GOLD analysis project Ga0272447, IMG submission 194589) | Hot spring microbial mat communities from Yellowstone National Park, WY, United States - YNP-CB-013-3 | ecosystem: Environmental > Aquatic > Thermal springs > Hot (42-90C) > Sediment | place... | reverse complement strand
TGGATCAGATATCCGTCATTTTAACCAAGTGGGATGCCAGGGGGTGACTTTTGGCCCAATTGGAGGAGATTTACATGGTGATAATGAGTGGGTTGATATCAAAAGCCTTAAAAAATATTTTGAGATTCTTTGGCAATTTTTTAAAATAATCCCCTCTTATTTTACTCTTGATTTTTTCTTAAAAAAAAACTACCATCATATTAATGGCAAAAAAAATTAATTTCTTAAAAAAAATCAAAGACTTTATTTACAAGAATCGAAAGCAAAAGATAGTAAAAAATAAAGATAAAAAAAAGATAAGATTTTCTTTTTTTACCAAGGCCAAAGTTAATCCGATTATTGTTCCAAAAGAAGAAAATCACTGGGAGGCTTGGCAGACTTTTAATCCCGCGGCAATTGTTTTACAAGATAAAGTTCACTTTTTATACCGGGCCATTGGTTTTGATGGCGTCTCTCGTTTTGGTTATGCAAAATCAAATGATGGTTTTAAGATTAGAGAAAGATTAAATTATCCAGTTTTTGAGCATCAAACTAAAAATTCTTTTAATATTAACTCCTTTTTTTCTGGTGGTAGTTTTTCCGGGGCTGAGGATCCAAGAATTGTCAGAGTTGATAATGAAGATCGTCTTTATTTAACTTATACCGCCTGTGATGGAGGATTGCGGGTTGGTTTATCGTCAATCAAGGTGGCTGATTTTTTAGCCAAGCGTTGGCGATGGAAAAAACCGCAAATTATTTCCCCTCCCGGGCAGACTCATAAAAACTGGGTGATTTTTCCGGAAAAAATCAACGGTTATTACGCTATCCTTCATAGTATAAGCCCAAAGATATCCATTAGTTTTAGAGAGTCATTAGAATTTGAAGATGGAGAATATGTTGAAAGTTATTATAATGGTAACGGCTGGAAAAACGCTTCATGGGAATTTTATGTCCGGGGAGTTGGCCCGCCCCCACTAAAAACTCGTTTGGGTTGGTTAGTTTTTTATCACGCTTTGCAAAAAAATGACTGGTGGAAATATAAAGTAGGAGTGATGATTTTGGATTTGAATAATCCAGAAAAAATTCTTTATAAGATAAAAGAGCCAGTTTTGCAACCGGATAAAAAATATGAACACAATGGATTTAAACCAGGAATTATTTATGTTTCCGGCGCCGTAGTAAAAGATGGTCAGCTTTTAGTTTATTATGGGGCAGCTGATAGTTATATTGGTGTCGCTTATGCTAATCTTGAGAAATTTTTAAAACAAATTGAAAAAGATATTCAACCCCAGCTTTTATCAACGACTTTAAAGAAAAAACATTATGATGATTAACCGCTATCCTAAAAATCCGATTTTAACGCCAGACAAAAATCAATCATGGCAAGAGGCCGCGGTTTTTAATGGTTGCCCGGTGGAAAAAAACGGTAAGATTTTTCTTTTATATCGAGCAATGTCTTATCCTCATTATCATGCCTTTGCCCAAAAAGTTTTGCCAATTTCAGACATCGGTATTGCTGAAAGCGATGATGGGGTGAACTTTAAAAATCAAAAAAAATTTATTACCCCGGAGTTTGAATGGGAAAAATATGGTTGCGAAGATCCAAGGGTGACCAAATTAGACAATGAGTTTTTTATTTTTTATACAGCCATTTCCCAATATCCTTTTTCTCCTGATGGAATTAAAGTGGCAGTGGCAATAACTGACAACTTGGAAAAAATAAAAGAAAAACACTTGGTTACTCCTTTTAATGCCAAAGCAATGGCCATTTTTCCAAAAAAAATTAACGGTAAAATTTGGGGTATACTAACGGTTCATACTGATAAACCACCGGCAAAGATCTGCCTTGTTTTTTTTGATAAAAAAGAAGATATTTGGTCGCCTGAGTTTTGGTTTTTGTGGTATCAAGATTTTGAAAAATATAGTTTGCCTCTAAAACGACACCCCGCTGATCATTTAGAACTTGGCAGCCCCCCGCTTGAAACCCCTTACGGTTGGCTGGTGTTTTATTCATATATCAGAAATTATTTTAGCCAAAACCGCCTTTTTGGGGTTGAGGCTTTGCTTTTAGATAAAAGCGACCCAAAAAAAATTTTAGCCCGGACCGATTATCCTCTTTTAACCCCTGAGGAATACTATGAGAAAGAAGGTCAAGTAAAAGAGGTGGTTTTTCCCTCTGGAGCGTTACTTAAAGATGAGACAGTTTTTCTTTATTATGGAGCCGCCGATACCGTCTGTTGTTTGGCCACCATCAATCTTTCTTCCCTTTTAGATTTTATGTTTAAAAAAAATTTGGTTTCTTTTTCCCGTTATCAAAAAAATCCGATTTTAACGGCTGATAAACATCATCCTTGGGAAGAAAAAGCAGTTTTTAATCCAGCCGCCATTTATCTTGAGGGCAATGTCCACCTTTTGTATCGGGCGATGTCAGCTGATAACACTTCAGTTTTTGGTTATGCCAGAAGTCACGATGGAAAACACATTGACTTTCGTGCCCAAGAGCCAGTCTATTTTCCCCGTCAACCTTTTGAACAAAAAACAATTCCGGGCAGTAATTCCGGGTGTGAGGACCCACGATTAACTAAGATTGGTGATAAAATCTATATGTGTTACACGGCTTTTGATGGAAAAAATCATCCTCGGGTGGCTTTTACCTCAATTAAAGTGACTGATTTTTTATCAGGTAATTGGCGGTGGGAAAAACCAATTCTTCTTTCGCCGCCTGATTTTTCAGATAAAGACGCTTTGCTTTTTCCAGAAAAAGTCGGTGATAATTATATGTTTATTCATCGAGTAGGCAACAACATCAATTATGCTTTTGTTTCAAGTTTAGATTTTGAAAAAGAGACTTTTCTTGAAGAATATCGCTGGATAAAACCGCGACCAGGTTTTTGGGATAGTAAAAAAATTGGGGCGGCCGCTCCACCGATTAAAACGGAAAAAGGTTGGCTTTTTTTATATCATGGCTTATCGGATGATGACGTTTACCGGGTGGGGGCTTTACTTTTGGATAAAGATGACCCAACCAAAGTTTTAGGCCGCACCGACCATTTTATTTTTGAACCAGAAAAAGATTATGAAAAATATGGGCAAGTTAAAAATGTGGTTTTTCCTTGTGGAGTCGTTTTGATTGAAGATGAAGTTTATATTTACTATGGTGGAGCTGATAGTGTTTGTGCTTTAGCAACAGTTAAATTAAATGATTTATTAAGTTTGTTCTCTTAAAATTTATTTTTAAAAATATCGTTGGCAAATTTTTTTAAAGATGATATTTATAAAGAAAATGATTTTTTTATATATGTTAAAATATCTTCATGACTGAATCCCAAATTCTTAATCTTTTTTCCGATTTTGTCAAAATTCAATCGGTCTCAACCGACAAAAATCGTTTTTCAGAGATTGAAAAAGCGGTTTCTTTTTTAAAAAACTTTCTTTTAAGTTTGGGTTTTTCGGTTAAGATTTTAGAAAAAGAAAAAGCCCCACCTTTGATTTTGGCGACTTTAATTAAAGATGAAAAAGCAAAAACAATTGGGATTTATGGTCATTATGATGTTCAGCCCGAAGATCCAGTCTCTGAGTGGGAAACTGCGCCTTTTTTGCTGACAGAAAAAGAGGGTAAATTTTTTGGTCGTGGGGTGGCTGATAACAAGGGTCATATCGTCGAAAATCTTTTTGCTATCAAAAGTCTGATTGAAGAAAAAAAATTAAAAAATAACGTTGTTTTTATTTTAGAAGGCGAAGAAGAAGTAGGTAGTGTCCATTTTGAAGATTATGTGAAAGAGGCAAAAGATGTTTTGTCAAAGGTGGATGTTTTTTACCTAACCGACACCGGGATGCATCAAAAAAATGTGCCACAGATTTTTTATGGGTTACGGGGAATTATATATTTTGAACTGATAGTAAAAATCGGCAAGCGTGATTTACACTCAGGCGTTTATGGTAATCGGGTTTATAATCCAATTAATGTTTTAGCCGATTTGATTGCTAAAATTAAAGATATAAAAACCGGCAAAATCTTAATCCCAAAGTTTTACGAAAAAGTAAGAAAAATTGAAAAAGATGAACTTTTGCTTTTGAAAAAAACTTTAAAATCGAATGAAGAAGAAAAAAAAGAAGCTGGAGTTTTTGGATTAACAGAGATTGAGGGATTTTCTTCTTTATCATCAAAAATTTTCCCCTCTTTTGACTGTCATGGGATAATTTCTGGTTTTATCGGTGAGGGTCAAAAAACGGTTATCCCCAAAGAAGCAAAAGTGAAGTTTTCCTTTCGTTTGGTTGAATATCAGGATTCAAAAGAGATTGAAGCGCAAGTTTTTGACTTTGTTAAAAAAAATCTTCCCAAGGAAGTCAAATGGGATTTAAAATGTCTATCAAAATCCGCACCATTTTATACTGACGTTAAAAATGAATGGGTAAAAAAGACAGCTTCAATTTTAAAAGATGTTTTTGGAAATGAAGTAATTCTTAATCGCAGTGGTGGTTCAATTCCAGCCGCAGAGATTCTTCAACGTCTGTATAAAAAACCAATTATTTTAACCGGCTTTACTTTACCCGATGATAATATTCACGCACCCAATGAAAACTTTGATAGTGAAATGTTTTTTTTGGGGATAAAGGCTTTAGAAAGAATTTATAGTTTTTAAAGTGAATTTATTACCTCAATAATTCTTTTTGTTTCAGCTTTTGTTTTTAAAGCTTTAATACAAATCCCAATTAAACTTTTTGGATTTTTTTGCCATAAATCCTTATTTTCTTCAATGATTTTTTTAATTTCCTGTTTTAATTCTTCATTGGATAAAGGTTTTGGTAGGTAGGGGAGAATAATATTTAATTCTTCATTGGTCTTTGATTTTAGATCTTCCCTTTTGGCTTTAATTGATGCTTCTTTTGCTTCTTCAAGTTCCTGCTTGATTTTCTGAAGGATTAATAAGGTTTCCTCATCGGTTAGTTCTTTTTGTTTATCAATCTCTTCTTTTTGGATTCTTGAAAGGACAAAGCGAAGAATGGAAACTTTTTTTTCATTTTTTTCTTTTAAGGCTGAAAGTAAATCATTTTTTAGTTGATTTTTGAGCATATAATTAAGAATTATACTTATTTTATTTTAATTTGCAATCTTTATTTTTTTTATCTTTATATTAAAGATTCTATTTTTTCTCGATCGGTGTTAAGATAGAATTTTATTATTAAAACAATCTAAAAATAAACAAAAATTCTTTTTTTGATGCGACCGCTTTCAAGATAGAATAATTTTATTTTACCGTCACACTTTTGGCTAAATTTCTTGGTTTGTCGGGATCAAGGCCTCTGGCTAAAGTTAGATAATATCCCAAAAGTTGCGCAAAAACAACATTGGGAATAGTGGTAGCATCGGCACAATCTTCAATTTGAAAAAATTGATTATAAACGGGATTATTTTTTGAGGAAATACCAATAACATAAGCGCCACGAGCAGAGACTTCATAAGAAGAAGACAAAGTATCTTCATAAGTTTCATCAACTGGATTATAAACAATTACCGGCGTTTCTTTTTCAATTAAAGCAATAACTCCATGTTTTAACTCCCCACCCGGAAAACCTTCGGCATGAATATACGACGACTCCTTGATTTTTAAAGCTGATTCCAAAGCGACAGGATAAGACACTCCCCGTCCTAAAATGAAAATATGTTTTTTATTTTTTAATAAGGAAGCTAATTTTTTTATTTTTTCACGTTCGTTTATTATTTTTTCCACTTCTTTGATCGCTTTTTTCAAATTTTCTTGGCCTTTTTTAAAACTGCCATTTAAAATATGAGCTAAAAGATACAAAAAAGCCAGTTTTGCCGTAAATGATTTGGTTGATAAAACACATTTTTCCGGCCCAGCCAAAAGTAAAAGTTTTTCGTCGGCAAGGCGGTACAAAGTTGATCCCAAAACATTGGTTAAAGCTAAGATTTTGGCTTTTTTTTCTTTGGCTTTTTTGATTGATGAGATAACATCAATTGTTTCACCCGATTGAGATAAAGGAATAACTAAAGAAGTTTCTTTTAAAAAATCAACCAAGTAAGAAAATTCCGAAGCCACCGCGGCATTGATATGACGGCGGGCAATTTTTGAAAAAAAATAAGTGCCGGTAAGTGAAGCATAATAGGCGCTACCACAACCAATAAAGTAACTACCATATGATTTTTTAATTAAATTAGCCGCTTTTTTAAGATTTTGTTCTTGAGTGTCAACACTTGTTTTTAAGACTTTTGGCTGTTCGTTTATTTCTTTAATCATAAAATGTTTATAACCTCCAAGAAGTGTATCTTCAACTTTATAATTGAGGTTAATGAAGTTGATTTTTTTTGGTTTTCCATTTTTGTTAAAAAGAGAAAGATTTTTTTCTTTAATCACAAGAATTTCGCCATCGTCAAGAAAATAAACCTTATTGGTATAAGGAGCTAAAGCCGAAGCGTCTGAAGCTAAAAATATTCCATCGTGATTTTTTCCCACAACAATAGGCGAGCTATTTTTAAAGGCATAAAACTCACTGTTGTTTAAAAAATAAAAAATAACCGCGTTTAATCCTTGGATTTTTTTGATAATTTCTTTGATTATTTTTAAACGATCGTTTGTTTTTTTTCTTAATTCTTCGGCTAAATGCGGTAAAACTTCGGTATCAGTTTCAGAAGTAAAAATGTGACCCTTTTTGATAAGTTCTTGTTTTAATTGATTAAAATTTTCAATAATCCCATTGTGAACTACAAAAATTTGTTTTTGACAGTCAAAATGGGGATGGGTATTTTTTTCAAAAACACCGCCATGAGTCGCCCAGCGGGTATGACCAAACCCTTCAGTGCTAAAAATTGGTGATAATTTTTCTTCTTTTATTTTTCCAACTTGACGTTTAAGATAAAAGGCGTTGTTATTTTTTTTAACTAAAATTCCCCACGAGTCATAACCGCGATATTCAAGCGATTTTAACCCAGAGAAAATTAAATTGGCAACATCGGTTTTTTCCCCTTGGTAGGCAAAAATACCACACATACGATAAAAAAATCAAATATCAAATATTAAAAATCAAAAATTAAATTGAGAAATTACATTGTTTTTGCTTTTTCGATTTCCGAAATAAAGCCTTCTTTGCCGCGAGCGCCAACAAATTGATGGATGACCTTTCCATCTTTAAAGATTAAAAACGTTGGGATAGAAAAAATATTATATTGAGAAGCTAAATCTGGATTTTCATCGACATTAACTTTGACAAATTTAACTTCTTTTACTTCATTGGCTAATTCTTCAATAATTGGAGAAGTCATCTTACAAGGACCACACCAATCAGCGTAAAAATCAACAAAGACCAAACTTTTTTGATTTAAAACCTCATTTTGAAATTGATCGGCATTGATTTTTAACATAGAATTAGATAAAAATTATAACTTTTTAAATATAGAGGATAATTTTGGGGGTGTCAAGGGGAAAAATATTATTGTTTTCAGATAAATCGGAAGAATTCAGCTAACATCGGCTTAATCAGAAGATCGGATAAACCGGATAAATAAGAAAGTCAGATAAATCAAAGTTGTGTAAACGTTTTTAATATATCAAAAATCAAAAATTAAAATGCAAAATTACATATTAAAAATTAATAATGAGCCAAGTAAATATTTTTTATTTATTTCTTTTTAAATTTTGATATGTAATTTTGCTATTTGATTTATGATTTTTGATTTATTTAGATTTTATTTGCTGGTTTTTAAAAAATATGTTATCATTTTTCATTATGACTATCCAAGATCGTTTAAACCTTATCAAACAAGTTGGGGAAGAGATTGTCACTGAAGAGGAGTTAAAAAAGCTTTTGGAAAGTGGGGAAGAGCTTATCGCTTATGATGGTTTTGAGCCTTCAGGACAGATGCATATAGCCCAAGGAATCTTGCGAGCAATTAATGTTAACAAGATGATAAAAGCAGGAGTTTGTTTTAAGATGTTAGTGGCTGACTGGCATGCAATGGCCAATAACAAAATGGGTGGAGATTTGGAAAAAATTCAAACTGTTGGCCGATATTTTATTGAGGTTTGGAAGGCGTCAGGAATGGATCTTTCCAAAGTCGAGTTTGTTTGGGCTTCCGATTTGGTCAAAGATCCAGAATATTGGAAGTTAGTTATCCGGGTTGGTCGCTCCAATGCTCTTCGCCGCTTTATAAGAACCGCCGAAATCATGGGTCGGCAAGAGTCACTTGATAATTTAACTGGTGCGATGATCATTTACTCTTGTATGCAGGCAGCCGATATTTTTTATTTGGGGGCAAAGATTTGTCAGCTTGGGATGGATCAGCGAAAGGTGAATATGTTGGCGCGGGAAATTGGCCCGATTTTGAGGTTTTGGAAGCCAGTGGTTGTTTCTCACCATATGCTTATGGGGTTAAATGTCAAAACTCAAATGTCAAATGTCAAAACCAAGTCAGACTTGGTCAAAACTACAACTCAAAACGAAAAACTTAAAAGAACAATTGAGCTTAAAATGTCAAAATCAATTCCAGACTCCGCCATTTTTATGACCGACACCACTGAAGATATCAAAAGAAAGATCAATAAAGCATACTGTCCCGAAGGAGTAGTTGAAGACAATCCTATTTTAGAATACTATAAATACATTGTTTTTGAAAGTTTAGACCGACTAGGAGTTGATAAAATTATAATTTCTCGTCCGCAAAAATTTGGTGGTGATATTTCTTTTTCTAATTATGAAGAACTAGAAAAAAAATTTGCCAACAAAGAAATTCACCCAGCTGATTTAAAAGCAAGCCTAGTTTCATATTTAGATAAACTAATTGAGCCGGTAAGAAAACATTTTGAGGAAAATAAAGAAGCAAAAGAGTTGTTAGAGAAGGTGAGAAGTTTTCAAGTGACGAGATAAAAAGTTATAAAGATACGAATGATGCGAATAAAATATGCAAATGACGCGAATAATGCGAATTAAAAAAATAGACAAATAAAAATTTGTGGAGATAGATAGAGATAAATGGAGATTAATAGAGATATGTGGAGATAAATTGAGATAGAGGGAAATTGGGAGATAAGTGTAAAAAAGTGTAAAAATTGTGTAAGCATTGTGTAAAAAGTAGTTTTGTAATTGTTAAGAAAGCATCTGGTTAAATTAAATTTACTATGAAACTTTAATTATGAAGCCACGATCGTGGGTTTGTAATTAAAGTTGTTAAAAAAAATTTAGGGTCGTATTTGGGGAAATAGTTCTTTTAATTGACGAATTTTATCTCTTAATTCTTGAGCTTCCTGATTAAGGTGTCCCAATATTTCTTGATTCGTTTCTCCTCTTGTCATTTGTTCAATTCTTTCAAGTCTTTTTAAAAAGGCTTTGGCTAAATAATCCGCCCTTCTCTCGTCTGGTAGTCCGCTTAAATGTAATGCTGCGTTAATAGCTTCAATGGTTTTAGGGGTAATATTAAGACTATTAAGTGTAAGATTAACAAATTCTTCAGGAGAGCCACCGAATGCCTTGATTTTTCTTTCAGTTGTAAATAATGTCTCCCTAGGTGGTTTAGGAACGATGTCAGAAAGAGTTGGTTGTTTTTTAGCATCTGCTGCCTCGGTCATTTTTTCAAATTCAATTCATATTAATTAAACTTTTTAATTTTACTTCTTCTTCTTCTTCTTCTTGTCAAGCGAAAATGGAGTTGATTTTGGTTTTTTTTCTGTTATACTCTATTTGTTAGTCAGTTTTCGAGATCTTTTTTAAGGTTTCGGTTTTTTTCTTGTTTGTGAATATTTTTTTCTTTTTTTCTTTATTGCTTTTTCTTCTTTTTTTGATTTTTAGTATTTATAACTTTCTTCAAAAGGGGGTGATCGTTAATGAATAAAAAACTTTACGTTGGTAATTTATCTTATGACCTTTCTGATGATGAATTAAAAGATCATTTTAGCCAAGCCGGTAATGTGAGTTCGGCCAATGTCATTCGCTATCATGATACTGGTCGGTCAAAAGGTTTTGGATTTGTTGAGATGGCAAGTGAGGAAGAAGCAAAAAAAGCGATTGATATGTTTAACGGGCAAGAGCTAAAAGGAAGAAAAATGGTTGTTTCTAAAGCTAGGCCACCAAAGCCAAAAGGTAATTTTGGCGGTGGTTTTAGGCGAGGCAACCGTTTTCAAAGACGCGATTTTAATAAAAATGAATGATGATTTTATATAAAGTCATTAAGAAGGTTTTGGGCTGACTTATAAGAAGTAAGCCCATTTTTTTCACATTTTTAATGACGTCAGGTATATAATTATTTTTATGGAGTTTATTATTTTATTTTTTAAATCCATTCTTTATTTTTTTTGTTTTTATCTTTTATGGTTTGCTTCAGGAAAGATTGTTACTATCGTTGAAAAAATTGCTAAAAAAATGGGTTTTTCTTCTTTTGCTTTATCTTTTTTTGTTTTGGGGATTTTGACATCAATTCCTGAGTTTAGCGTTGGGGTAAATTCTTTAATTAAAAAAACGCCCGATATTTTTGTTGGTAATTTAATTGGGGCTTCGTTTTATCTTTTTACACTGGTTATCCCTTTAATGGCGGTTTTTGGAGGTGGGGTAAAAATGGTTCATGGTCTAACTTACAAAGATATGATTTTTGCTATTATTGTTGTTTTATCACCCATTTTTTTGATTGCCGATAATGTTTTAACCCGGACTGAAGGTGTGTTTTTAATTTTAATTTATTTTATTCTTGTTTATTTTATTGAGAAAAAAAGAAGTCTTCATTTTTCTTTGCGGGATTTAGCCACTCATCGAGTGATTAATGCTACTCAAATAATAATTGAAATTTTTGTTTTTTTAGGAATAATTTTTGTTGCCAGTAATTTTATCGTTAATCAGACGATCGAGTATGGAAAGATTTTGGGAGTGCCGCTTTTTGTGATTAGTGTGGTGATTTTGGCTTTTGGGACTAATTTACCCGAAATTAGCTTGGCTGTTCGATCGATTTTTTTAGGAAAAAAAGAAGTGGCTTTGGGTGATTATCTGGGATCAGCAGCCGCCAATACCTTGATTTTTGGCGTTTTAACTCTTTTAAATGGAGCCCGGATTAATATTGAAAATTATTCGCTTCGGACTCTTATTATCAATCTTTTTGGTTTGGGAGTTTTTTATCTTTTTTCCCAGTCAAAAAAAGAAATCAACAAAAACGAAGGTAAAATTCTTCTTCTTATTGCCTTTCTTTTTATTTTAGTTGAGGTGTTATTCAACTAAAAATGGATAAAAATTATCAATATAAAAAGATTGTTTTAGGGGGAACATTTGATCACTTTCACAAAGGTCATAAATTTTTTTTGAAGAAAGCATTTGAAGTTGGAAGGAGAGTTTTGATTGGCATAACTAGTAACAAGATGATTAAGGATAAATTTTTATCATCGGCTATTGAGTCTTTTTTTTTAAGAAAAGAAAACGTTTGTCAATTTTTGATGAAAAAAAATTGGCAAGAGAGAGCTAAGATTATAAAGATTAATGATTTTACTGGTGGTGTGGATAAGCTAAAAAAAGCTGAGGCAATTATTGTTTCCAAAAACACTTATCAAAACGCTTTAAAAATCAACGATCTTCGCGAAAAAAATGGTTTAAAAAAACTCCAAATTATTGTGGTTTCTGAAGTTTTAGCTTCTGATGATAAGATTATTTCATCAGAGCGAATAAGAAGGGGTGAGATTGATAGAAAGGGAAAAAGTTACTGGTTACAAGTTTTAAGTTTCTTGAAAGATAGTGAAAAATTGGTTTTGCCAGATAATTTAAAAGAAAAGTTAAGAAAACCTTTGGGAAGAGTTTTTTCTAACACAAAAGAAGTGATTAAATTTATTAAAGAAAAAAACAAAGAATTTATTTTTACTGTCGGCGACATTGTTTCTTATCATTTAATAAAAAATAAAGTTAATCCCCATCTTTTGATTTTTGATTGGAAAACAAAAAGGGGAGAAGTTGATAAAAAAGTGAAAAAAACTCTTGAAAAAATTTTTCCAAATAAAATCGTTAATCAGCCAGGAACAATAGAAAAAAAGGCTTTTTTAACAATAAAAACTTGTGTTGAAAAAATTTTATCAAAAAATGAAAAAAGGGCAGTTTTTATTGATGGCGAGGAAGATCTTCTGGCATTGCCTTTGATTTTATTTTCTCCTTTAAATTCTTTGGTTTTTTATGGTCATTGGCAGTTTGGGGTAGTTATGGTAGAAGTGAATGAAGGGATTAAAAATAAAGTTTTGAAATTATTAAGAAAATTTACTGCCTAAGGAAGAAGAAAAAAAAGAAATCTTAAGGAAAATTTAAAAAAATATTTTGGGGCGATTGATGATTTTTCTGAAGTTGTCAAAAGTCGATATTTTAAAAGAAAGATGTTGGTTTGAGAAGTTGGAGATTAAGAGATAGTTATTTAGTTATTTTTTCTACACTCATTTCTCCAATTATCTTTCCAATCACAACCTGATGTACTCCAAAATAAGACATTTTTCTAAGGCCTTCTTTTTAAAAAGAAAATTTTGTTTAAGAAAATAATCTATTGCTTTTGGATGATAAAAAGGAAAATTTTCCTGCATTAGTTTTTCAAAAAAGGAAAAAAGTCTTTTAGGTTTTTTGGGTTTAAAGAAGAGATGGTCATAAGAAAGATTATAGCAAAGATAGTTAAAGTTAGTTATAATCAGTCCTCTGATTGGGAGGGTAAATTAAAATCAGCCGAAATCGATTTAAGCTTATCGAAGTCGAATTGTTAAAATCAGTTGAAATCATAAGAATTGAGATAAATCACCACCTTCCGATTCGGAGGTTTTTCTTACATCGACCAACATCAAGAAATTGGATAAATCGGAAAAAAGTGAAACTTGAAACGTGTAATGTCTAACGTCTAACGTTAAAATTTAAACGTTAAGCATTAATCAAAAAAGATACATTGAGATAAATAGAGATAAATAGAGATTTATGGAGATAAATGAAGATTGGGAGATTTAAAAAATTAGTATAAACATGGTGGAGATGTTGTGTAAACGTTGTATAAACATTGTGTAAAAATTGTTTAATAAAACGTTAATGGAGTTTATATTTACTATAAGACTTTAATTATAAAGCCACGGTTGTGGGTTTGTAATTAAAGTTGGTTATTTTACTTGATATAAACTCTTTAAAAAGAAATTTTTTTGCTATTATTTATCTTTATGATTGATTATCCCTAATCGTCAAAAATATTTAGAGGCCGTAAAGGCCCAAATTGGTAAAACGTTTTTTAAAAGAATCAAAGTTTGCCGCCGGAACAAGAAGAGAGGATATAAAAAATGTGAACTTCCTCAAGGTCTAAATATCCCTTTGGAAAAATTCATTGGAATTTGTCTTGAGGCGATGAAGAGAGTGGCGGAGGAGATTGGACTTTAACTTTCAAACGACTTTTTGTCATCTTTTGGCTCTAGGTGGCTTTCGATTTGGATCTTAAAGACAGCCTTTTTTATTTCTTTTTCAATTTTGTAAATTAAATCATGGGCTTTTTTAATAGTGTAACTTTTGGGAAAAAGGGCATGAAAAGAGAGGAATTTTTTTTGACCAGATTGACGACTTTTTATCTCATGAAAAACTAGTCCTTTTTTTTGATACTTTTCAAAAATGTCTTCAATTTTTTTCAGATCTTTTTTGTCAATTGCCTCATCCATAAAACCAGATAAAGAGCGGCGGATAAGACTTGTGCCAGTGAAAAGGATATTTAAAGCAACAAATATTGCAACCAGTGGATCTAAAATCAAAATTTTAGTTTTATCAACTAAAAAAACCGAAAAAATTACACCAACCGATGTCCAAACATCAGTCATTAAATGCTGTCCATCAGCCTCTAATGTAATTGATTGATTTTTTTTGCCAACTTTGATTAAAATCTGACCAACAAAAAAATTAATGACTGCGGCAATAATTGAAACTAAAAGTCCAAGGGAGATTTTTTCTAATGGTTTTGGATAAAAGAGACGGTTGAAAGCTGAGAAAATAATGGTTAAAGAAGCAAAAAAAATAAAAATTCCCTCAGCAATGCTTGAGAAATATTCGGCTTTGGTGTGGCCGTAAGGATGATTTTTGTCCGCTGGTTTTTGGGCGATTTTTAAGGCAAAAAAAGCAATCAAAGCCGAGGCAAAATTAACTAACGATTCAACGGCATCTGATAAAAGACCAACAGAGTTGGTAATAAAGTAGGCGATTAATTTTAAAAAAATGGTTATTAAAGCGGCAAAAATTGAAAGATAGGTGTATTTGATTAAATGGTTCATAACTAATTTTTTTATATTATAAAAACAAAAAAGCAAAAAAAGAGGAAGAGACTCCCAAAATCGCTCCCCCAATCACATCCGTTGACCAGTGTTCACCCAAAGTTACTCTTGATAAAAGCATTAAAAAATTAAAAATAAAAAGGGCGCTTATCAAAATTAGTTTGTTTATTTTTTTCATTTTTGAGTTCAAGATTAGATATCCAATTAAAAAAGAGACAAAAATTGTTCTTAATGAGTGACCGGATGGATAGGAATATCCAGGTTGAACATAAGATGATGGAAAATTAAAAAACAAATTATAACGATGAAAGAGAAAAGGAGGTGGTGGTTGATGAAGAAAAGCTTTACCAAAAATTTCAATAAGATGAGCAAAAGCAAAGGGAATAAAGACTAAAAAGGAAATAATTTTTCTTCTTATAAAAATAATAATTAAAATTAAAAGAGAATAAACTTCAAAACTGCCAATTAAGGAAAAAAGAGAAAGATAGGGATCAAATTTTTTTGGCAGATGATTTTGGAGTCTGACTGTTGTATCAAAGTCCCATTGAACAAATAAGTCTTTTTTGACAAGATAAGAAAAAAAGAGAAAAATAAGAAAAAAAACAATTGATAAAAAAAGAAAAATAATCTTTTTCTTCATTTGATTATGATAAACTATTTCTTTTTTATTTTGCAAACCATTTTTAGGTTAATTTTGAATTAAAATTTAGCTTTTTGTTGCATAAGTAAATTTGTGATGCTTCTTGGAACTAATTGATTGTTATCGATGCCCATTTCTTTTAAGAAAGTTCTTATTTCTTTCTTCGCTCTTTGACTAGCTGATTCATCAGCAATTACTTCAACCTCAATAGTTGAACCAAAACCAATAATATCTTCAACGCAAATTGTCATATTGTCAAGCTTAAAAATATACCTATCTTTTTCCAAAGTAAAAAAAGGCTTGAAACCAATGGCTCTAAAAATAGCTAAAGCTGCATCAAAAGAAGAAACGTCAATTTCGTATTCTTGCCACGCATTATGATCGCCCTCAGTGGTTATAATTTTAGTATTAATGCTAACTTCTTCTTGTTCGTCAGTGATTTGTCTTCGAATTCGCAAGCTATAAGACCCAACTTTATTCATTTCAATTTCTTCAAAAGAATTGACTGATGATGGACAAAGATAAATATCAGTGATTTGTGCTTTACCTTCAAATTTAGCTCCTCTTTCGGTAAGTTTTGTTTCAATAACGGCGCGTTTTTTACTATCAAGTATTGCTCGAATTTCGACTTCTTCTTTTTTTCTATATTTTGAATGATTTTTTAACAATTTCATATTTAATTAATTTTAAGTATAAAATATCAAAATAGAAAATTTATTATTGATTTGTGATTTAAAAATTATAATTTTTTATTCAATTCTTTTTCAGGCTTTAATCTATCATGATTTGGTTTTTAATTGATTGATTTTTTAATTTTTTCTTTTTGACTTAAATTATTTTTTTGTTTAGGATATACCTATACCATAGGTGGAGGTAAATAAAACTCAAAATTCAAATGTCAAAACTCAAAAATAAAATGAAATCTGATTTAATTAAAATCAATAAAGTTAAAAGTTACTCTCCGAATCGGAGGGTAAAAATTAAAAAATATGAAACACAACAGAACTAAGGTTTTAATTAATTTTAAAAAGGCAAAAAGTTTACTGGAAAAAATTATTGAGATGACAGAAAAAGATGAATATTGCATTGATATTATGCAACAGAATCTTGCGGTTATTGGCCTTCTTCGAAGCGCCCATGAGATGCTTATGGAAGACCATTTAAAAACTTGTTTTTCTTCTGCCTGTGATTCAAAAAATCAAGCTAAAAAGAAAAAGATGGTTGAGGAGATTTTAAAAGTTAGTCGGCTTTTTAACAAATGAAAAAAATTGATTTTTTTATTAAAGGACTTCATTGCGCTTCTTGTATTTATGTTAATGAGGAGGCGTTAAAAAAGATTCCTTTTGTGAAAAAGGCGGTAGTCAATTTAGCCACCGGTAAAGCAACGATTGAGGTTGATGGCAAAGTTGATTTAGATTTAGTAAAAAAAGCAGTTGAGTCGGTTGGGTATCAGGCGGTTTTTGAAAAAGAAAAAACTTTATATGAGAAAATTAAACAAGAAAAAGAACAAGAACTAAAAAAATTAAAAGGAAAACTTTTTTTAAGTTTAATTTTGGCTTTTTTGATTTTATGGGGAAGTTTTCCAATTTTAATGATGACTTCACCTTGGTTTTTGCAAAACTATTTGTTTCAGTTTTTGGCCGCCTCAATTGTCCAAATTTTTGGTGGATGGGATTTTTATCGATCATCAATTTCTTCTTTAAAACATCGTTTGGCCAATATGGATACACTGGTTGTTATTGGAACAACCGCTGCTTACTTTTATTCAACCGTAGTTGTTTTCTTCCCCGATTTTTTTGAAAGATTTAATTTAATGGTTGAACCCTACTTTGATGTCTCGGCCGTCATTATTTCTTTTGTTCTTCTTGGGCACTATCTTGAGATAAAAGCAAAATCACAAACCAGTGAGGCGATAAAAAAACTTATTGGCCTTCAGCCAAAAGAAGCAACTTTGATAATTAAAAATTAAAAAATTTTTATGCAGACGAAAAAAGTCGCTATTGATCAAATAAAAATCGGTGATTTGATTTTAGTAAAACCAGGAGAAAAAATTGCCACCGATGGAGTGGTGGTTGAGGGCGAATCATGGGTTGATGAGGCAATGATTACTGGTGAACCAATGCCAGTTTTTAAAAAAAAGGGGGATAAAGTGATTGGGGGGACAATCAATAAAGAAGGAATGCTTATTTTTAAAGCCCAAAAAATTGGTGAGGAAACTTTGCTGTCTCAGATTATAAAATTGGTTAAAGAAGCGCAAAGTAGTAAAGCGCCAATTCAAAGGTTGGCGGATATCGTTTCTTCTTATTTTGTGCCGGCAGTTTTAATTTTAGCGATTATCACCTTTGTTTTTTGGTATTTTAATGCTTCTTCAAATAATTTAATTACTGCCATGCTTAATGCGATTTCGGTTTTAATCATTGCTTGTCCTTGCGCCATGGGTTTGGCGACACCAACAGCAGTGATGGTTGGCACTGGGATTGGGGCGCAAAATGGTATTTTGATAAAAGACGCCTCATCTTTGGAGCTTTTGGGAAAAGTAAAAGCTATTGTTTTTGATAAAACTGGTACCTTGACCTATGGTCAACCAGATATTTTAGATATCTTAATAAAAAATCAAAATTCAAAGTTTAAATCTCAAAATGACAATTCAAAATTAAAAATTATTCAAATTGCTTTTTCTTTGGAAAAATTCTCTTCTCACCCAATTGCTGAAGCAGTCGTGAAAAAAGCCAAAGAGTTAAAATTAAAAGCTTTTCAAGTTTCAAAGTTCAAAAGTATTACTGGTTTTGGGGTTGAAGGTGTGATTTTTGGAAAAAAATATTATGTTGGCAAACTTTTAAAAAATGAAGATGATTTTTTAGAAGCAAAAAAAGCCAAAGATCAAGGAAAAACTGTCGTTTATGTTTATGAAGAAGATAAAGTTTTGGGAGCATTTGTGATTACTGATAAAATAAAAGATGAAGCCAGAAAGTTAATTGACAACCTTAAAAAAATGGGAATTGAGGTTTATATGGTTACTGGTGATAGTCAAAAGACAGCTTTGGCTGTTGGAAAGTTTTTGGGAATTTTGGAAAAAAATGTTTTTGGTAAGATGCTGCCAAAAGAAAAAGAAGAAGTATTGAAAAAAATAAAAGAAAAAAGCGGAGGGAAATTGGTGGCTTTTGTTGGTGATGGGCTCAACGATGCGCCAGTTTTGGCCTCGGCCGATGTTGGAATGGCTTTATCAACCGGAACCGATGTGGCAATGGAAACAGCTTCGGTGACAATTGTTAATAAAAATTTATTGACAATTTTAAAAGCGATAAATCTTTCCAAAAAAACTTTAAGGACAATTAAACTTAATTTATTTTGGGCATTTATTTATAATATAATTTTAATCCCAGTGGCGATGGCAGGAAAAATTAGTCCGATTTTAGCCTCAGCCGCGATGGCTTTTTCTAGTGTGTCTGTGGTTACCAATTCATTGCTTTTAAAAAGAACTAAGATATGAAATTTATTTTTCCATTTTTTGCTAATTTAACAGTTTTGGGAACTTTTTGTTTATTAATTTTATTTGGGTTATTATTATTTAAACAAACACGTTTCTTTTTAAAAAAAATTTTATCAGCATTGAGTTTAAAATTAATTTTTTTAATTAGTCTTTTAGCCACTTTTGGTAGTCTGATTTTCTCTGAAGTGTTGCGATGGAATCCTTGCAAACTTTGTTGGTTTCAGCGAATTTTTATGTATCCTCAGGTCTTAATTGCTGCGATTGCGATTTCAAAAAAAGACAAAAACGCTTATGTTTATCATCGTTTTTTATCTTTATTTGGTTTTTTTATAGCTTTATTTCATTATCTGATTCAACGACAATTAATTTCTGGAATAGATTGTAATTTAGTTTCCTCAAGTTCAAATTGTGTCAAAATCAACTTTTACGCCGGTTTTGTTTCGATACCTTTTATGTCACTTTTAGCTTTCTTATTAATTTTTATTTTAACTTTTTTTTATGAAAACCAAAAAGAAAACTTTAAAAATTGAGGGGATGCATTGCCCATCTTGTGAGATATTAGTTAAAGATAAATTTTCCCAATTTAAAAATATTAAAGAGATAAAAGCGGATTTTCGAAAAAAAGAGGCAGAGGTTTTTTATCACGGGCAGATTGACGAGGAAAAATTAAATCAATTAATCAAACCATTTGGATATGAAATTAAAAAGAGATTTGAAGAAAAAGAAGAGCCGTTATTCAATCGTTTATTGGAATTTTTTAGTATTGCCGTATTTTTATTTTTAATTTATCTAATTTTTAAAGAACTAAATTGGGTGCCTTCCTTTTCTTATCAAAAGCTATCTTTGCCTTTGGTATTTATTTTGGGAGTGGTGGCCTCAACCTCAACTTGTATGGCAACGGCTGGAGCTTTATATCTTTCTTTAGCCAAAAAAAACAGCCATTTTGTTTCCGCCGTAAGTTTTAATTTGGGAAGAGTTTTGTCATATTTTTTCTTTGGCTTAATTTTTGGATTTTTGGGAAAAGGACTAACAAACTCAGCGATTTTTGGTGGAATTTTAACTCTTTTAATTTCTTTAATGATGATTTTTTTGGGCTTGGATATGGCAAAGATTTTTTCCTGGCAAAGATATCTTAGTTTGAGTTTTACCGGCAAAATTTTTGAGTATTTAGAGGAAAAATTAAGGAGATATCCGCGAAAGATGCCATTTTTTTTGGGAGCAATTACTTATTTTTTACCTTGTGGTTTTACCCAGTCACTTCAGATCTATGTGATGGGGTTTGGCAATCCTTTACTTTCGGCAGTTTATATGATGGTTTTTGCTTTGGGGACAGTCCCTCTTCTTATGGCGATAAATTTGGCGTTAAACATAAGAAAATTTGCCATTTATGAGTATTTTTTAAAAGGGATGGGGGTTTTGGTTTTTTTTGTTGGTGTTTCTTATTTTCTTAATTTTTTAAATATTTTTGGTCTAAATTACTTTGATAGGTTTTTTCAAAAAAATGAAGTTAATGTTGAAAATGTTAAAATAATTGACGGAAAGCAGGTGATTGAGATGACGGTTGATGCCTCAGGCTATAGTCCAAATTTTTTTGTTGTTAAAAAAGATGCCCCGGTTAAATGGGTAATTTATGGGAAAAATGTTTTGGGATGTCAGGGCTATTTTGTGGTTCCTCTTTTGGGTATAAGTCAGGCTTTAAAGGAGGGGGAGAATGTTTTTGAGTTTGATCCAAAAGATTTTTCTGAGATTCCTTTTTCTTGTGGAATGGGGATGTTTAGGGGGAGGATAGTAATAAAAAGTTAAAAGTTAAAATTGAAAAGTCAAAAGTTAAGAGTCAAAAGTTAAAAATTAGAGCTTAAAATTAAAAGTTTATCAATTAAAATTTAAAATATGGATAAAAAAATTGTTCTAACATCAATAATAATTTCGATTGTTATTGTTGTTTTAGGTTATATTTTGGTTGACTCATCAAATAAAAAGGCTAAAATTAAGGTCAATTTACCAAGTAAAGATAAAATTGTTTATTATTATGGCTTAACCTGTCCGCATTGTAAAGACGTTGAGGAGTGGATGAAAAAAAATAAGGTTGAAGAGAAGATAAAAGTTGAGAAAAAAGAAGTGTGGTATAACAAAGAAAATGCCGCTGAACTTCAAGAAGTAGTCAGAGTTTGTAATTTAGATTCTTCTTCAATTGGTGTACCTTTTTTGTGGGCTGATGGGAAATGTTATATTGGCACACCGGATGTTAAGAAAGTTTTGACTGAGAAATTAAAAAGTAAAAAATAAAAATGAAAAATAACAATGTAAAATTAAAAATTTGTAGATTTTTATTTGTCTCCCTCCGATTCGGAGGGCAAGTTTTTCTTTTTTCTTTTTTATTTTTTATTTTGCAGTCTTCTGTTTTTGCCGTTTGTCCTTTGTGTACCATTGCAGCGGCTGGCGGGATTGAGGTAACAAGAATTTTGGGTGTTGATGACTTGATTTCTTCGATTTGGATTGGTGGTTTGATTGTTTCGGCGGCTTTATGGCTTTCTGATTTTTTAGCCAAAAAAAAGATTTTAAAGCCAATTTGGCGCGAGTTTTTATCGCTAATTTTATTTTATTTTCTAACCATTCCATTTTTATACTGGGGAAAGATGATTGGAGTTCGTGGTAATACTTTTTTAGGAATTGATAAAATTGTTTTTGGAATCACAATTGGTTCTTTTGTTTTTTTGTTGGGAGTTTTTTTGGATAATTTTTTGCGAAAGATTAATGGGGGTAAAGTTTTTATCTATTATCAAAAAGTGATTTTGCCGATTTTGTTTTTGACGATTATTAGTCTAGTGTTTTATATTATCCTATAACTCAAAACTTAAATGTCAAATGTCAAAACGACAACGAAAAACCAAAAAACTGATTTAAAAGTTAGAACATATTTTTTCTCCATTAAAGTAATAAAATTTTTAGCAACTTTACCTGATAATAAAATTTATCAGATTATTACAGCTCAATTATTAAGAGCCGTAACTTCAATTGGAGCTAATATTATTGAAGCAAAATCATCTTCATCTAAGAGAGATTTCATTAAATTCTATGAAATAGCTTTAAAATCAGCTAATGAATCAAAATATTGGTTTGGCTTATTAAGAGATAGTCTTGACTTAGATAAAAATACTTTAAATATTTTTTTAGAAGAATTAAACGAAATATCAAATATGTTAGCAGCGAGTATAATTACATTAAAGAATAAAAAGTTTTAAAGTTTTTAGTTTTAGTTTTGCGTTTTGAGTTTTGAGATTTGAGTTATAAATTCTTTTTAATTCTATGAAAAATCTAGATATTGATTCTTTTCTACAAAAAGTTAAAAAATTGGAAAAAGGAGAGAGGCTTGATTTATCGTCTGATGAAGATTTGTCAATTGGTATAATGAATTTGATTTCGATGGAAGAACACTTTTTCTTTACCTACAACAAAACTGGTGATGAAAAATATTTGGATCTTCTAAATGAGGTACGAGAAATGAGAAAGTCACTTTTGAAAAAGATTATAAAAGAGTATGAGGGTGAAGTTTGGTGTATTTCAAAGCACTTATTGGCCGCCTCAATGAGATTGATGGAAGTAGGTACCAAATATTTAAGTAAAGGCGATAAAAAAAATGCCGCTGATTTGTTCAAAAAGTCTTATCATTTGTATTCTTTGTTTTGGGGGTTGAATTTGGGAGTGGTTGGTGTGTCGAATGTGAAAAAGAGCGATGAGGAGAGGATTGATTTTTTGACTGATGAGGAGAAACCAAAAGTCAAAAAATCGGCTTCCATTTTTGAAAAACTGGGTGAGTTGGTAAAAAAGGCGGTTGATTGTTGTCGGGAGTGAGTTTTTCTTTTTGTGAGCCCGCCGAGACTCGAACTCGGAACCAACAGCTTAAAAGGCTGCTGCTCTGCCAGTTGAGCTACGGGCCCAAGATTCTTCTTTTACAAAATCTCATTTTATCAACTGATTCAAAAAGATTCAATTTTAAATTATAACACTTTTTTACCAATAAGTTTTCCATTTTTTATCCTTTCCACCTTCACTTTAACAATTTCTCCTGGCATAATATCTTTGTTTTTTTCAATTACAATCGGCAGTTGGTTGTCTAATAAAGCTTCATAAAAGCCGTTTTCTTGTTTGTTTAAAATTAAAGCGGTTGAGAGGCGGCCAAGATTTTTTTCTAAAAATTTAAGATATTTTTTTGTGCAAAGCTCGGCTAAAGCTTTGGCTCTTTTTTTCTTTTCTTCCTCAGTTGGTTCTTTTAAATTTTTTGCCATATAAAAAGCAGCGGTATTTTTTCTTTTTGAGAAGCGAAAAATATGAAATTTTACCAACGGTGATTTTTCTAAAAAACGATAGGTTTCTTCAAATTCGGTCTTAGTTTCTCCTAAAAAACCAACGATGACATCGGTGGCCAAAAGTGATAAGGGATTGATTTTTTGCAAAGCATGAAGTTTTTCTAAGATTTCTTCTTCGGTATATCCGCGTTTCATCAGTTTTAGAATCGTATTTGAGCCAGATTGAAGAGGAATATGGAATAATTTAACAAGCCGATTTGTTGTTAAAATTTTTTGATAAAAATTGATAAATTGGGGGGTAATTGACCAAGGATGAATTGAGCCAAAACTAAGGCGGGGGATAGAAGTATTTTTTAAAACTTTTTCAATTAAATCGATAAAACTTTCGCCAGTGTCTAAACCAAAGGCTTCGGTGTTGATGGCGGTTAAGATGACTTCGGAAATTTTTTCCGGATAATTGTTTATTTCTTCAACGATTTCTTTGATTTTTTTTGATTTTGGTAGACCGCGAAGGTAGGGGACGATGCAAAAAGTACAAAAGCGCTGGCAACCATCTTGGATTTTTACTAAAAGTCTGTTTGAGGTTAAAAATTTACTGGTTAATTTATATTCCGCGCCTTTACTGTGTTGTGGCTGAATATCTTTTTTTTGATTTAATAATCTTTTTTTAATCAACTCAACCAAAAATTCTTTATTAATATTATCAACCAAAAGATCAATTGGTAATTTTTCATAAAGTTTGTTTTTTTGCCAATAGGTGGCAGAGCAGCCAGTGATAACAATTTTTGTTTGTGGGTTTTTTCTTTTTATCTGATAGATTAGATTTCTTGCTTCACGTTCGGCTTTGTGAGTGACGGCACAAGTGTTGATGATAAAAATATTTGGACGATTTTTATTAAAAGAAAATCCCGCATCAAGCATTTTTTTATCTAAGGCTTCTTTTTCCGCTTCATTAACACGGCAACCAAAAGCAAAAGAGGAAAAGGTAATCATAATCAAAAATTAAAAATTTTAAAAATTACTTATAAATTTTAGCAGAAATTGAGATTTTTAATTAGTAAATGATTTAATCTACGGATATGCGAATAAGAGTTGGATAAATCAGATAAATCGGCTAACATCTGATAAATCGGAAAAGATACTAATGATACGAATGAATATGCAAATGACGCGAATTATGCGAATAAATAATGTATAAACATTGTGTAAAAGTTGTGTAAAAATGTAAATATTGTTAAGGAAAACACCGGATAGGATTTATATTTACTATAAGAATTTAATTATGAACCCACGATCGTGGCTTTATAATTAAAGTATATAAAAAATAGAGCTTTGGAATAATATTTTTTCTTTAATTTTTTATTTTTTTTATCTTCACCACAGAAGTAATCTGAGAGTTGGGGATAAGAATAAGGTTGTCATTTTTATCTTTTAAAATAGTCTGGCGAAGGGTGATTTTTTTCACTTCACCTTCAAGGGTGCCAACTTTGATATAATCGCCCACTTCAAATTGATTGTCAAAAATGATAAAAAAGCCACTGATTAAGTCTTTGGCCAAAGATTGAGCGCCAAAAGAAAAGGTTAACCCCAAAATCCCCGCTCCTGTTAAAAATGGCGTCATATTAACTCCCCATTTTTCCAAGATAAAAAATAAAGCAACAAAATAAACAGCAACATAAATAAGACTATCAATAAAAGCTTTTAAAGTTTTTGTTTTTTTAATTAGTTTTTCGTTTTGAGTTTTTTGAGCGCCAAAAAGAAGAATAGAAAAGATTTTTTTGATGACGAGAGTGGAAAGAAAAGCAAGAAAAAGATATATTATTGATAAAATTAATTTTTTTAAAAAAAATTCCATAGTTTTTTATATTTTTAATTAAAATTGAGTTGCCCAGGGAGGATTCGAACCCCCACAAACTGGTTCAGAGCCAGTTGTCCTACCATTAGACGACCGGGCAAAAAAGGTTGATTTGTGGGCTTGTCAGGACTTGAACCTGAGACCTTGCGGATGTAAGCCGCACGCTCTAACCAACTGAGCTACAAGCCCTAGAATTTTTGGCGGGCGCGTAAGCCGCTTAAGCTTTGGCGGTCTTTTTATTATTTTAGCATAAAAAGTAAGTAATAGTAATTAAAACTTTGTAAAACCTCGTCAGAATTGGTAAAATACTTTATGACTCACCAAATTTTTACCTTAAAAAACGGACTTTCAGTAGTTTTGGTTGATACAAAAACTTTTCCCACTTTTACGGCGATGCTTTTGGTTGGAGCTGGCAGTCGGTATGAAAATAAAGAAAACAATGGGGTGGCTCATTTTTTTGAACATATGGCGTTTAAAGGAAGCAAAAAATACCCAAACGCCTTGCTTCTTTCTTCGATAATTGAGGGTTTGGGTGGAATTTTCAATGCCTTTACCACCAAAGATCATACTGGTTATTGGATAAAAGCCCCCCTTTCTCATTTTGAAACGGTCGTTGATGTTTTGGCCGATATGATTCAAAATCCTTTGCTTTTTCCGGAGGAGATTGAGAGGGAAAAAGGGGTGATTATTGAAGAGATTAACATGTATGAAGATGAACCCCAGTATAAAGTTTGGGAGCTTTTTGAGGGGCTTATTTTTAAAAATCATCCGTTAGGATACCCAACCACCGGTTATAAAGAAACCGTTGGGAAATTTACCCGTCAGACGTTTTTGGATTATATGGAAAATTTGTATAAGCCAAGTAATGTGATTTTGGTTATTGCTGGGGGATTATCAATAAATCAAAAATCAAAAATCAAAAATCAAAATGACATATCAAAATTCAAAAATTTTTTAAATATTATTGAAAAAAAATTTTCTTCGTGGAAAGATGGTCAAAAAGCTTCTTTTTTAAATTTTTCTGATACTCAAAATTCGCCTCAGATTTTAATTAAAACCAAAAAAACCGAGCAAGCCCATCTAGTTTTGGGTTATCGAGGATTGAGTTATACCGATAAAAAACGCTATGTCCAATCGGTTTTGATGACGATTTTGGGAGGGGGGATGTCTTCTAGGCTTTTTTATCAATTAAGAGAAAGGCGTGGTCTTTGTTACTATATTCATTCAGGCAGCGAACCATTTTCTGAGACGGGTTATGTCTATACGCGGGCGGGTTTGACCGTTGATGCCAAAAAAATAAATGAAGCAATAAAAGTAATTATTGATGAACATCAAAAAATAGCCGATGGACAATTAAAAGATGAAGAAGTAAAAAAAGCCAAAGAGATGATTAAAGGACGATTGATTTTATCATTAGAAGACACTCATGATTTGGCTTCATTTGTTGGTCGAAAACTAATATTTGAGGGAAAAATCGTTGAACCGCAAGAAGTAATCAAAAAAATTGATGCAATTACTAAAGAAGAAATTATCAACTTAGCTAAAAAACTTTTTGTTAAAGAAAAATTGAATCTTGCTCTTCTTGGTCCAATTACTGAGGACAAAATTAAAACATGAATTATTTAATTTATTTTTTTATTTTTTTATTAGGCGCCTCAATCGGCTCGTTTTTAAATGTTTTAATTGACCGGTTACCTCAAGAAAAAAAAATTACCGGTCGATCAGTTTGTGATTTTTGTCAACATCAGCTTTCTTGGTATGATTTAATCCCCATTTTGTCTTTTTTTCTTTTAAAAGGATATTGTCGTTACTGTCGTAAAAAAATAAGTTTTCAATATCCTTTAGTTGAGATTTTAACCGGATTAATGTTTATTTTTGTTTTTTTAACTTACGTAAAAAATATTCAAGAAATATCTCTTTGGCAAAATTGGCTGGTGATTTTAAGCTTATGGGGGATAGTTTCTTGTTTTATTGTTATATTTTTTTCAGACGCAAAATATCATTTAATATCAGATTATATTTTATTGGCGGTTTTTGGGTTTAGTTTTTTTTTGAAGTTATTTTATCATTCAACAGAAATTATAAAACAATTTCAAATTGACATATTCAGTTCTTTGATAGTGGCTTTTCCTATCTGGTTAATTTATTTTTTATCAAAAGAAAAAGCGATGGGTTTGGGTGATGTTTATTTAGCAGCAATTTTAGGGTTTTTATTGGGTTGGCAAAAAGGTTTTTTGGCTTTGTATATTTCTTTTGTTTTAGGTGGTATTACCGGTCTTTTTTTAATTTTATTCGGACGAAAAAAATTAAAGAGTAAAATTGCCTTTGGGCCGTTTTTGGTAGTTGGCGCTTTTTTGATGTTGTTTTTTGGAGAGGGGATTTTGAGGATTTTTTTGATAATTTATGGGTTATAATTAATATTGTTTAGCCCTCGTAGCTTAATTGGATAAAGCAGGCCCGTCCTAAGGGCAAGACTGTCCGTTCGAGTCGGACCGAGGGCACTATATAATTAAAAAATAAAAAATAAAAATTAAAAATGACAATGAAAAATTAAAAGTTATTAAAATTAAAATTAATAATTTGTGGGCTACACTAAACTTTCAAAAAAACATCTTATTCGTCATCATTTTCATCGACTAAAAAAAAGTGAATATCTTCGGGTTTTAATTTTGCGTACGATCGGAAATTTTTTAATTTTATCCTCTCTTTTTATGATTGGAAAAACGTTTTATCTTCCTGTTTCTGAAGAGATAAGATACTTTGTTGAGCAAAAGCTTGGAAAAAAATATGTTGTTACAAAAGAAATAAAAAAAATAGAAGAAATTTCACGTCCGAAAGGTATTTTGGCTAAATCAATTAATTTTAAACAGACAGAAATATTAATTCCTGTGGATCCAAATTTTTCGATTGTGATTCCCAAAATTGCTGCCAATGCTAAAATTTTAGCCAACGTTGATCCAGCCGATGAAAAAATATATTTACCCGCCTTACAAAAAGGGGTGGCTCATGCCCAAGGAACGGCTTTTCCAGGTGAGGGAGGTCATATATTTCTTTTTGCCCACTCCACTGATTATTTTTGGAATTTAGGTGTATATAATGCGGTTTTTTATCTTTTGGGAAAGTTAGAAAAAGGCGATGAAGTGAATATTTTTTATAAAGGACAACGCTTTGTTTATAAAGTCATTGATAAAAAAATAGTTGACCCAGAGCAAGTGGAGTATCTTACCCGAAAAACCAACAAAGAGTTTTTAACCCTTCAGACTTGTTGGCCGCCCGGAACTACTTTTAAAAGACTTTTAGTTTTTGCCGTAAGAAAAGTGGAATAATTTATTTGGCTCTCGACTAGAAAATTTATAATTACTTTTTCTTCTTTAATAAAACTATAAGTTCATTATATAGTTGTTTTTTACTTTTTTTATATCTCCACTCACATTCTTTAAGATGTAAGGGAAAATTCTTTCTTATTCCATTAAACTTTTGTAACCTCCTTTTACAAAATGACCAAAAATTCTCAATACCGTTTATATGATGTCCTTTTCCATCAGTCCATACACCTTTTTTATGATTTAATCTTATGTGTCTTCCGTATCCAACATCAACTAATCCACTATATCCTTTCCAAAAGTCAGTAACAACGGTTGAGTTTTTATCTATTTTACCAAGAATTATCTTTTGTAATATCTTCTTTTTACAATTAGGCACGATTTCCGTGTAAACCTTGTTGCCTCTTTCATAAATTCCAAAAACTGGCTTTTTATCTGTTCCTCGACCACGTTTTCCAGGATACCCTCTTTTTATTTTTCCACCAAAATATGATTCATCAAGCTCAACTGTCCCTTTAATAATTCTTTTGAACTCTTCTTGTTGTTTATTATATATTAATAATCGGAAAAGATTAAAATAACGATTAACAGTATTTCTATTTACATTTGCTATAAGACTTGTTTTTGTGGCATCAATATCGATAATGAAACATTTAATAATTTTTTTAATTTTATAATCACTTAATTTGGCTGATTTAACAAGCATTTTAACTAGTATAGCAGATACTATTCTAGTCTAGTGCCTTTATTTAATTTCTACCTCATAAATATCTGGTTGCGGGTTGTTTTCTGGGTTAAAGTTAATTAAAAGAATAAGATTCCCCCGCAAGGAAACAAGAAAAAAATCTTTTTCATAAGGCCCGGAATAAACTACTTGTTTATTTTCACCATCGTAATCAAGAATTGAGATTTTCCCTTTTTCATTAAAAACTAAGTGTTTTGAATCCGGATACCACATAATAAAATTTCCAATTTCTAATTTTTCTTGCCGAATTAAATTAGAGGGAAATTTTTTGTTTTTTTTAGCAATTAGGTCAATTAGGTCAATTAGGTTAATTTCATAATTCTTATCCTCTTTTTTGTCATAAACATAAAAATAGTTCTTTTTTAAATCTCTTTTTTCTTCGGTTTGATTGGTGGCAGGCAACGGTGGTTTAATAAAAGCTGGTAAGGTAAGATTTTTTTTTGCTTGATATAAAATTTTAGTTTTATCAGGAGAAAAACTGATAATGTGAAAAGAATCGGTAGCAATTTTAGCTAAGTCTTTTTTAAAGGTTTCTAAAATTTTTTGGGTATTTTTTTCTTTTTCTTTTTGCCAAGCATCAAGAAGCATTTGTTTTGAGGTTGAGATATCAAAAAGATTTTGATTTTCTTGATCTAAAGACAAAAGATAAGATTTTTCTTTTAAATTTAAAATTGCTTCTTTAAAGTCGGGTGAAAAATCAAAATAAATTTCTTCTAAATTGATTTCTTCCGATGGTAAAAGACTTTTTTTTAAAATTAACTTTAAAGGCTCAAAAAAGCCAACCGGTTTTTTTTCAATATCTAATATATAAAACCCATCTTTTTCTGGATCATTTTTTTCAAGATAAAGTAAAACTTTGTCTGTTTGATCTAAAGGGAAGGCTTTTTTAACCCCCAAATTAGTCAGTGGAGAAAAAGAGGGATTTAAAGGAAATAATAAAGCGTCTAAAGTGATTACCAGTTCGCCTTTTAGTTTTATTTTTTTTTGCCAAGAAGTATAACCTTCTTTTTTAATTTCAACATCATACTCACCAGGTTCAAGGTTTAAATTAAGGTCGGTGATTCCTTTTAATTTGCCATTAAGATAAACTTTGGCGGCTTTGGGGAAACTTGAGATGGCTAAAATCCCCGTTGACGTGACCGTTTTTTTTTGAAGATTAACTCGATAGCCACGACTATAGGCGATGATTAAAAAAACAATGACTAAAAAACCAAAAAAAATTGTCAATCGATAAAAATATTTCATAAAGATATCAAAATATTATACTATAATTGTTGTATAAGTTAAAGCTTTATGGATAAAATTTTAAAGCTTAAAGGAAAAACGGCTGTATTTGTCGATTGGGCAAATGTCCATGGTTGGGAAGAAAAGTTAAAATGGAAGATTGATTTGAAGCGCTTATATCAATATTTAAAAAACTATGAAGAAATTAAGCAAATGCGTTTTTATTTTGGTACCGATCAACATCCAGCTTCTACGAACCAAATAAAAAGTGCCCGTCGAATAGGTTTTTATGTTATTACCAAGCCGGTAAAATACTTACCGGTAAAAGATAAAAATATTGTTATTTGGAAAAGAAAGTGTGATTTTGATTTAGAGATTGGTTTGGATTGCTTTGAAATGCTGAATGATTATGACGGCTTTATTTTTTTTACCGGTGATGGCGATATGGCTACTTTATATGAGCGGTTGGTGAAAAGAGATAAACAAGTAATTGTAGTGGCGACAAAATGGTCTTTGGGTAAAGAAGTCGCTCAGATAAAAAGAGGAATTTTTATTTTAAATGTAAGACGGATTAAATCTTTTATTAAAAAATCCCCCCGATATAAATCGGGGGTGTGATTATTTATTTTATATCATAAATTAATAATAATGTCAACAGAAAAGTTTATTAATTTTTAAACTATGTTCTTCACCAAAAAAATCGGGATTGATCTAGGTACGGCCAATACTTTAGTATATGTGGCAAAAGAGGGAATTGTTTTAAATGAGCCAACGGTGGTGGCTTATTCTTTGGAAAACAAAAAGATTTTGGCCGTTGGCACTGATGCTTATGAGATGATTGGAAGAACACCGGGGAATATCGTTGCTGCTCGGCCGATGCGTGATGGAGTGATTGCCGATTATACCACCACCTTAGCAATGATTTCTTACTTTTTAAAGAAAGCCACCAAAGGCAGGCTTTTTTGGCCGAAGGTTTTAATTTCTATTCCGGGAGGCGCCTCGCAAGTGGAAAAAAGAGCGGTTGTTTCGGCCTGTCGTCAAGTGGGGGCAAGAGAAGTTTATCTTATTGAAGAACCGTTAGCGGCGGCCATTGGGGCAAAGATTCCTATTTCTCAAGCTTCTGGTCATATGATTGTTAATTTGGGTGGGGGGACAACGGAGATTGGGATTATTTCTTTGGGGCAGTTGGTGGTTTATCAAACGGTCCGGGTGGCTGGTAACAAGATTGATGAGGCAATCTTAACTTATATGCGCAAAGAACATAATTTAATTGTTGGTGAGCGTACGGCTGAGGAGGTAAAGTTTAAAATTGGTAACGCCTTTTTAGACCCAAACGAAAAAGAAGAAAGAAAAATGGAAGTTAAAGGAAGAGATGTCCAAACAGGTTTGCCAAAGATCTTGGAGATTGGCGAAAAAAGCATAAACAAAGCGATTCAAAAACCCCTAAAGCAAATTTTGGAGGGGATTAAAGAAGTTTTATCAAAAGCACCACCGGAACTGGCGGCTGATATTGTTGATCGGGGAATAGTTTTGTCTGGAGGAACAGCTCTTTTGACCAATATTGACCGGTTTATTACCTATCATACGGGGGTGGCTTCTTTTGTGGTTGAGGATCCTTTGTATTGTGTGATTCGGGGTGTTGGGATGGCGGTTGAGCATCTTGATCAGTTTAAAGAAGCTATCCGATAGTAAAAAGAATTAAAAAAATAAAAAATAAAAATTAAAAATGGTAATTAGAAATTAAAAATTTTTCAAATATATATAGTATAATTTATTATATTAAAAGTTTAAAGTTTTAATTTTTAAATTTTTTATTTTTTCAAAAGCATTTTTTTTATTCAAAAAATTTGAACAAAAGAGAAAAAAATAACAAAAATTTAAAGATTATTTTTAACTTATAGTTTTTTATGACAACAGATAAAACAAAAAAAATTTTAGGAATTAAAATCTTTACTCAAGATAAGAAAGATACCCTAGAGAAAATTAAAAAATACCTCAAAAAAACAAAAAAGTTTTGTCATATCGTTTCTTTAAATCCGGAAAATTTAGTTATTGCCAAGGAAAATGATAAATTTAAAAAGGTTATTGAGACAGCCCAAATTCAAATTGTAGATGGCGTTGGGATTATTTTAGCAGGCCGTTTGCTTGGGGTTGAGGTTTTTGAAAGATATCCAGGGGTGGATTTGGTGAAAGATCTGCTGACTTTATCTTCAAAAATGCGCTTGCGGGTGCTTTTTATTGGGGGAAAATCAAATTTAGCAGAGAAACTCGCCAATTGCTACCAAAAAAAATACCCAAAGTCAAAGTTTTTTGGCCTTGAGGGAATTTCAGACATCAAAAATCCAAAAAAAGAAGAGGAAGAGAAGATTTTTTCTATAAGTGCTGATTATAAGCCCCATTTGGTATTGGTGGCTTTTGGCTCACCGGATCAAGAACTTTGGATAGAGCATCATAAAAAGAAATTTAAAAATTGTGTCGTGATGGGCGTTGGCGGAGCGTTTGATTTTTTAGGAGGAAGGGTGATGCGAGCACCGTTATTTGTTCGTCAGTTAGGTTTTGAGTGGTTCTTTAGATTGCTTATTCAACCTTGGCGTTTAAGAAGGCAGTTAAGACTAATAAAATTTAGTCTTATGATCCTCAGGGATTTTTTTAGTCAAAAATTAATCCGGCTTACTGTTTATTTTCCACAATTGTAGTTTTTTTATAATTCAGATATCGCTGTTTTTAATTCTGTTATCGCTTCTTTTTGGGGTCCTGATTTAAATCTTCAAGATCATTGTACATTGATATTCTGCTTGAGGTGTAATATTTTAAAGATGAATAGTTTTAAAATATTGACGCTATTCATGTCTTATCATTTTTAGTTTGAATTTTTAATCGGGCCTTGCAGGAAAACGAAATAATGTAATTAGCAATTAATTGAGATTATTTAATCGGTTGTCTATTTTATAACTTTCAAAAAATATTAATATTTTTTTTGAAGAGATTTGTGATTTTATTAAAATAGGCGGTAATCAATGAAATTATTGATGGTTTTTCAGGCTTTGATTTTGAAGGCAAGAGTTTTTGGGGAAGAGGAGTTGTCTCAATTTGTTTTTTGGTAATTGTTGCTGTAATAGTGGCTGTTTTGACAGGATAAATATCATTTTGATTATTTGATATTTTATTTTTACCGACTTTATTTTCTTTTATCGTTGGTGTAGGAGTTTTTGAAGATTGTATCAAGTTATTTATTGAAAAAGTAATTTGATGGTTATTTTGAGGTATATTGGTTTTTATTGTAGGTTTTGGAATTTTAGCTGGCGTTGGTGTTTTGGTTATTGATGGATTTGGAGTTTTTGTTGGGATTGGAGTTTTAGTTGCTGTTGGAATTTTTTTAGGTGATGGAGTGTGTGTTGGTGTTTTTGTTGGTGTTGGTGTTATAGTTAATGTGGGAGTTAGAGTTATGGTAGGAGTTGGAGTGTTGGTGGGAGATGGTGTGTTGGTTGGGGTTGGAGTGTTGGTAGGATTGCTGAAGGGAGGAATATCGGTGCTATAGGAAATTCCTTTTGATTGAATACCTGCAATATTGTTTCCTTCGCTGTTTAAATTATTTTCAAATCTAAACAGGGCTAAGGTATTAGCATCGTTTTCAAAGATTGATGAAGGGATTGATGTTATATTTCTTGCGTTATTAGAGATTCTTAATTCATCAATTAGTCCTTTATAGTGATATGCGGAGAAAGTTTCAGTGCCCCAGGCAGTATGTTTTTCTGCGCCAATGGACACCAGCGGATCCGCAGAATATGATGTTGATCTTTCTATGCGGTAACTTAGATTATTACTGCCGCTAAATGATAGCGTGTGAGTATACAGGTTGTCGTTTTTTCCTATTTGGATTTTTAAATTATTTTCAGTTTTTATAGCCGCAACATAATTCCACTGACCCAAACCGACAGGTTCTGAACATAAAGTCACTCCTAAAGTTCCGTTATGAATGGAGAAAGCTAATCGATTATCATTCATTAAGGATATACCAAAATCACCATAATCACCGGGACCAAAAATATCTCTATCAAATATTAACGCTCCTTGGGTAAAAACATCCGCATTAGCGGAACAATTTGCTCCAGCAGAAAAATCATTATCCGGTTTAATCCAGAACTCTATCGTAAAATCAGAATCACCAATATTTATTGATGGATTGTTTAAAAGACTAAAAGCAAATGAGCTGTCTTTATTACCGTTAAATCTGAGTGAATAATTTGATGAGGCAAATACTTTATTATAGTAGCCTAAATTATATAAGAAGAAGAGATGAATAAGATAAAAAAAGATGATCAAAAAAATCAAATAACCGGCAATAATTTTATTTGTTTTTAAATTTTTTTTAAAAGAATTTTTTTGCATTAATTTTGATTAATTATATCATTTCTTAAGTTTGCTTTTTTCATTTTAATTATTTAATTCTTAAATCCTTATAATCAGAAAAAATATGGTTATTTATAAAATATTAACAGAATAAATAGTGAATTTAAAATTAAATTTTTAAATTAAATTATAAAAATTATTGTTTAAAATCGTAAGGTTGTCCCAAAATTCCAACATTCCTGCTATTAGCAAGAATAATGGTTAAATAACAAAGAGACGGAGGCGAGTTCTCCGGGCTCTTATATTTAGAGTTACCACTTCTTATTGCAGCATCTTTTTGACTTTGTGTTAGCAAACATTAAGCAGGAGGAGTATTGGGAGGATTTAAGGCGGTTTTTAAAAGACACATATTAATTGTTCTTTTTTTTGTTTCTTGATTGAGAACAGATAAGGACACTCAATTTTCTTAATATTTTGATATTATTTTAAAATAATTTAAAATTAATTTCATCTAATTTTTTCATTTAATTTTCATTAATCAATTAATTTGAAAGAAGAAATTTTAAGTACCATTGCCTATTTTAATTTTTTTAACTATCCTCCAACGATAGAGGAGATTTATTTTTTTTTAAAAAAAAGAACAACAAAAAAGAAAGTTACCGAAAATTTAATTGAATTATTGCAGCGGAAAAAAATAGAAAAAATCAGAGATTTTAATAATATTATCCGTTTTGTATTGGGATTTTCATATAAATATACTATAGAGGAGTATGGTATAAAATCAATAAATAAAAATAAAAGATTAAAAATTAAAACCTACAATGAACGTTATTTTTTTTCCCGTAAAAAACTTCTCAATTGGCGTTTTAGATTTTATATTAAGCTTTTGTCATTTGTGCCGCATATAAAATTAGTTGGGCTTTCCGGAAGTTTGTCGATGATGAATGCTTCTTTGGAAGATGATATTGATTTATTTATTATTACCGCAAAAAATCGACTGTTTACCGGTCGATTTGTGGCAATAATTTTGGCAAAAATTTTAGGGATTCATCGTTCTTATAATAAACGTTACAAGTTAAATGTTGCATGTTATCAAGATAAGGTCTGTCTTAATTTATTTTTTGATGAAAGTGATTTGGCCGTGCCTGATTTTAAAAGAAATGAGTATGTGGCCCATGAGATCTTACAGATGAAGCCGATTGTTAACAAAGATAGTGTTTATGAGAGATTTTTGGCGGCAAATTCCTGGGTGTTTGAGATTTTTCCGAATGCGAAAGAAAATGAAAAATTTAAAATTAACCCTCAGATTTTGAGAGTAAAATCAAAATTCAAAATAAAAAATTTTTTAAGCAATTTTAAATTTTTAACTGTCATTTTGAGATTTGCATTTTACATTTTAAATTTTTTGGCGTTTGAGGTTGAGAGTATATTTAAAGGTTTTCAAATGTTTTTTATCAATAAACATAGAACGAATGAGATTATCACTAACACCCAGCTTTGGTTTCACCCAAATGATTTTTACAAAAGGATACACGGATTAACACAGAAAAAAGACGAATTAACACGGATAAAAACGGATAAAAAACGAAAGAATAAAGCAAGTTAAAAAATATAAAATGCGCCTTTTTTAAAAACCAGGTGATTGATCATTAAGGATTTTAATTGATGCTATAATAATTCAATAAAGCCCCGATGCTGGAATTGGTAGACAGGCACGCTTCAGGAGCGTGTGCTTTTTAAAAGCGTGGAGGTTCAAATCCTCCTCGGGGCACAAAAAAATTAGATAATTGCACCTGAAATTTAAAAAAAATATAAAGTAAATTTTTTAAATATTGATTTATTAATTAAAAAGTGTTATGTTAAATATAAATCACGATCGTGAGTTAGATTTAACATAAATTAAATATGGAAACTTATAAGGTTAAAAGAAGATTGAAAAAATTATTTATTTTTAGTTTAGCTTTTATTTTTGATAATTATCGCAAGTTTTCAATTAAAAATTATTATCGCGCTTTTTATTTACCGGGATATTCGGGAAATGAAGAAAGTTTTTACCGTTTGTTTAAAAGAATGGAGAAGATAGGAGAGATCGAAAAGGTGGGAAAAGAAGGTGAAGTTTATTTTAAATTAGTTTCAAAGGCTGGTAGTTTTTTTAATGAAAAAATTTCTTTAAAAGAATTGGCTAAAAAAGAATGGGATGGTTTGTGGAGACTAGTGATTTTTGATATCAAAGAGGTTGATAGAAAAATTCGCGATCAATTAAGAAATAAACTTAAAAAATTAGGTTTTGCTATGTGGCAAGAGTCGGTTTATATTTCACCTCATCCTTTAGTTGAAGAAGTTAATGAATATCTAAAGACTAATCATCTTTTTCCAAAAGTTATCTGTCTTGAAGCAAAAACAGTAGGAGTAAAAAATAATCAAGGTTTTGCCTGGATTGTTTTTGATTTGAAAAAGTTAAAAGAAAAATATTTATTGGTAAACAATTCTTTAAAATTAGTGATTGATGATTTTAAGAAGAAAAAAATTAAGAAAAAAGATTTTATTGAAAAAATAAGAGATCTTTTTCAAGAATATCAAGAATTAGTGATGGAAGATCCATTTTTGCCAAAAGGATTAGAACAAAGCGATTGGCCAAGAGAGAAAATCAGAAAAAATTTTCTAAAAATTTTTGAAGAGATGGAGATTAGTTAGAGATTGATATTATTTATGTTAAATAGAAATCACGATCGTGAGTTGGATTTGACATATTTTATTTATTTTTTTAGTAAAAATAATCGTAAATAATAAATTAATCCTTAAAAGGAAAAAATTAAGTTAAAATATATTAAGAAAAGAAAAAGGAGAGATGGCTGAGTGGTCCAAAGCGAGGGTTTGCTAAACCCTTGAGCCTTTTGGCTCACGTGGGTTCGAATCCCACTCTCTCCGCCTTAGCCTTGACGAGGCTCCAATTAAATCGGGCGAATTGGATTTAATAAAAAGAACTATTTGCTAAAATTAATTTAATGGAAGAAAATTTTTATTTAGATTTTAAGGCATAATTAAAATTTTGTAGTGATTTTTTACTTCCAAATTATCGTTTCAATAATCCTAATCTTTCTTTTTATGTTTAATCCTCGATGAACTCTTAATGCATCTTTTAAATGAGAAAAAAATCCATCAAGTAAATTAGTGGTATTAGGTATTTTAAGATGTCTGTTTTGTTTTTCCTGGTAAGTAAAAAGATAAGGAAGATTTGTTTTTAAACTTCGGTAAGCACTTCTTAATTTTTTATGAGTATAGAACCATTTTTTAGTGTTTTGATTAATAGTTTTTTCTTTTAAAAGTGTTTCCCATTTTTGATACCATTTTTCAATTAATTTAATAAATAGTTCTTTTTTTATTGTTGTTAAAGTAAGAGTGATTTTTCTTAATTCCTTTGATGCCTCAAGTTTTGGTTTTCTTGTTAGATAGCGATTAATTATTTGAATTTGATGAAATTGACACATTTGAGTTGGTATTTCAGGATAAGCATTAAGTATTCCTTTTCTTCCATCAACAACAATTGCCTTAATCTCATATCTTTGTTTAATTTTCTCAACAAGAGTAATAAATGAATTTATTGTTTCTGATTTTAAATACAGTCTTTCTAGGGTTTTTCCGGTATAGTAATCTTTTGCCAACATTACTCCCAAATTTCTGCCTTTGAGATATACCGTATCAATAATAGGTAGAACTTTTTATCTATCTTTCTTGTTATTATTGTTTTCTGGTTTATTATTAGGTTTAAAGCTGTCAATATATTTTTGGATAGTTGGTAAACTGAGCTTAAATTGGGAGGATAAAGAAGAGTAAGTTCTTTTTGAAAATACAAATTCATAAAATATTTTCTTTTTAAGTTTTCCTTGTTGCTTTTTGTTTTGAAATGTTTTAAGGCATGTTTTACATAAATATCTTTTTACACCTCTAACTTGACCATATTTAATAAGATAATAACCATTACATTTTGGGCATTTTTATTCATAGAAATAAAAATTTATAATAAAAGATTATTATAACAAGATAAAGTATAGTTTTTACCAATACATTTTTTTAATTATGCCCGTTTTTATTTTATATCTTAGACAAAGATACCGGCACCATTTTGTTTTTTGGAAGGGTGGTTGATCCAAGAGGGTAAAAAAAATTCTACACCAAAAAAACTGTATAGCAAAGATGGGAGTTTTTTTAATAAAAAAAGTTTTTAATTCGCCTAAATAAAATATTAATCCATAGCGAATGTTTGGGTTAAGAGCAAAAAGTTTTTTAAAGTTGGTTAATTTTTTTGTGGGAATAGAAAAGGAATAGGTGGTTTCGATGGGGATGACGATATTGCCTCTTTTGTAGATAAGATCAATTTCATGATTTTGATAATCGCGAAAATAATAAAGGGAGGGTTTTTTAATATCGTTAAGACAGCGTTGTTAAAGATTTTGGAAATAAAACTTTCAAAAAGCCTGCCTAAAAAATTGGTCCTTTTTATTTCTTCAAACTCAAAAAATCCTTGCAGTCGATTGACAACTCCGTTGTCAAAAAAGAAAAGTTTTTTTACTTTTAAATTTTTTTTTGATAAAATGTATAAAGATAAATCTGAAAGGTAAAATTAATGCCATTTAATTTTTTCTATAAGGAATTTTCTTATAAAACCGTTTTAGAATTTTTTAAAAATGATGATAAAATTTTTATTTTAAAATTAATTATTAAATATTTATAAATGAAAATTAAAATTATTAATTTAACATTTATTCAATATCTAAAAGTTTTAATTTTTTCTTTATTTTTAATACTTATAAACTCTTTTTACAATTTTTATCGTTATGGATATTTTAATCTTTATATTTTAAATAAAGTTCTTTCTTCAGTTGCTTTTATTCTTTTAGGAATTGTGCTTCTTTTGGGACCTGCAAGTAGAATTTTTTCTTTTCCTGATCCTTATCTTAAGTATCGAAAAGAAACAGGCATTGTAAGTTTTTTCTTGATTTTTTTCCATATTATTGTTTCTTTATTTTTTTTGCCGGAAAAGTTTCCTTTAAGTTCATTTTTTAATGGCTTAAATCTAGCTTTCATATTTGGTTTACTAGCAAGTTTTGTTTTAACATTTATATTTTTTATTTCAAATGAAAAAGCAATGAATTATTTTGGTCGCCAAAAATGGTGGAAGATGCAATACCGAGGGGTAAGAATTGCTTTTTTTCTTGTATTTCTTCATGTGGTTTTTAGAAAATCAAGCGAATGGCTTTCTTGGTATCGTTTGGATAATTTTGATAATAATGTTATGCGCCCCTTTTTGCCAGATTTTGGACTTTTGGTTTGGTGGTTTATGGTTTTTGTGATTTTTATAAGAATTGCTGAATATATAAGACCAAATTTGGGAAGAATTGCTTTTTATATTACTTCCTTAGTTCTTCCCATTATCTATATAGCAACTTTTTTTTGGCCGGTTTTAAAAATTAAAAGTTAGATTTTATAATATTATATTATAATAATATAATATTGTATAATATCAAAATTAAAATGAGCAATATTCTAGAGTTTCCTTACTCTTTTGGTCCCTATACTTTAGAAATGAAAAAAAGCGAAAATAAAGATGAAGGCTCTAAACAACTGAGTACGCTTAGTTATAAATTATTACTTGGACATTTATCTAATGCTTTAAGAAGTATCACTGATAATGAAAAACAGCAATTGACTAAATATATACGAGCACTTGCCATAGCTCTTCTTGGATGTTTTGATTTACCTATGAGTCAGCCAAAAAATGATGAACAAGAACAACAGTTTTCTTTGAGCGTTTTAAATAGAAGAGTAAATAATAAACCAGAATATTTGATTTTAGAATTAAAAAAAGATCCTAATCAACAAGAAGCAATTTTTTTGTCCGAAAATCCTAAATTTGGAGAAATTATAAAATTACTTTCTGAAAGGTTTAAGATTCAACCAGAAGTTGAGCAGCCTAATCTACGTATTGTTGCAGCTTCATTAGGGATCATGGCCATCGGAAATTTAACTGAAAAAGACGTTTTTGATATTATCATAGATGCTCTTCAATCACATGAAAATATCTTAAAAGAACAAATTGACGTGCGGCTTGAATAATTTATTTAATAGTTTAATTATTGAGTTGATATTGTTTGTTATTTAAAAGAGTTGTTTTTGCCAAAAAATTTTTGAAAATCAAACTAAAATCAAATTTTTATATTTTTCTCCATTCTCCTGATTGCCTCATCTTTTTCCTGAGGTGATAGTTGCGCTTTTTTGATTGCTTTTTCAATAACATTTAACGTTTTGTCATATGTGATTTTGTCAACCGGGTAGGGGATGCCGTCTTTTCCCCCAAAGGCAAAGCTGTAACGGGCTGGGTCTTCAAACGAGGGTTTGGCGCCAGTCAAAAGCTCAGCAATAAGTGATAGAGCGCGAATTGTTTTTGGACCAACGTTTTCGGTCATCAATACGTCCGTTAAACTTCTACTATCCTTTTGAAGAAGATTTTGAATTGATTTTTCTAATCTTGGAGTAAAGGTTTCTTGCAAAACCGGATGGGAATAAAACTCATTGTCAGTTAGATTCAAAAGAGTAAGTTGCTTTTCACCTTCGTTTGTTTTTTGGATTAATTTTATAACATGAGATTGCAAAGTTTTTTTCTCAGAAACAATTTTAATAATTCCTTCCCGATTGGCTAAACTTTTTTTTGAAGTTAAATTTAAAACTTTTGGTAAAACAACTTCGGATTGAATCCCCTGATGGGGTTCTAAAGTGGGGTCAATAATTTTTTCCGAATACCAGTGATAACGTCTGGCTTTTTTTACGGTCGTGTTCATTCCTTGCTGGATGACGGCCCAATGGCCTTTTTTGGTAAACAGAAATGAGTGGTGATAAATTTGAAAGTTGTCTTGAAGAAGAGCTGAGTCGACTTTGGCGGTTAGCCGCGATAGAAAGGTTAATTTTTCCGCTTGTAAAAAAGAAAGATTGGCTAGTTCTGCCTTCTGTAAAATCTGATCCGGTGTTTTTCTTGAGGTTTTGCCTTTGCCACCGGCCACAAAAATTCCCAAATCTTTTTCTAAACCAAAAAGAGCGGCTTTTAAAGCGCCTAAGGTGGTTGTTGTTAATCCTGAAGCATTCCAGTCAAAAGCTAAAACTGTCCCAAATGATTGAAACCAAACTGGATCGGAAAGTCTTTCTAAAAAGGTTTCCGGCCCAAAGTACTCAACCATCAAAATTACAATCGAACGAGCCAGTCTTACCATCCGCTCAAAAAGCCAAGGGGGACAGCGACCATAGTCTAAACCAAAAGTAGCAATCCCGCGGCGCATAGTATAATTATATTAAAAATCAAAACTCAAAATGCAAAATGACAATTTAAAAATAAAAATTATTAACAGTAAAAAAGCACCAGCGGCAATTGGGCCTTATTCACAAGCATTAGTCGTTGGTGAATTTGTTTTTTGTTCCGGTCAGATTGGCATTGATCCAAAAACTTCTAATTTAGTCCAAGGTATTGAAAACCAAACCAAACAAATTTTAGAAAATTTGAAAAATATTTTGGAAGAAGCCGGTTCTTCTTTAGATAAAGTGATAAAAACCACCATTTTTTTAACTAACATCAATGATTTTCAAAAAGTCAATGAAATTTATGGTCGATATTTTTCTTCTCATAAACCAGCAAGAAGTACGGTTTGTGTGGCGTCTTTACCAAAAGGAGCGTTTATTGAGATTGAGGCGATTGCTTTAAGAGAAAAATTTTAAAAAGTATTTAAAAAATTGATAATTTCTTCCTTAATTTTTTCCTCATTTTTGGGAAGGACTTTTTTAAAACGGATTGGTTTTTTTGGA
>Ga0272447_1000246_pt1 | contig 42224 bp, 37 predicted proteins | sample YNPCB0133_FD_194589 | JGI IMG/M metagenome (GOLD analysis project Ga0272447, IMG submission 194589) | Hot spring microbial mat communities from Yellowstone National Park, WY, United States - YNP-CB-013-3 | ecosystem: Environmental > Aquatic > Thermal springs > Hot (42-90C) > Sediment | place... | reverse complement strand
GATGGTACTGGCGGGACGCCCGCTGGGAGAGTAGGTCCGTGCGCCGCAACAACGCGGCGTGGAGCAGTGGCAGCTCGTCGGGCTCATAACCCGAAGGTCGGTGGTTCGAATCCACCCGCCGCTACCACATCCATCCGAAAGCACAGGTGTGTACAATGAAGCGCACACCTGTGCTTTTTTATTGTTGCCAGAGATGAGTTGATACGCGATCAAACCATTGCGATAATCCTGAAAGGCAGGTCGTGGATGTCTTCTGCATCTCATTTATGTGCTCGATGAGGGAAGGAGGAGACTTGAGATGGGATAAGATTGTTAGCACAGGTAGCAGACCGACAACGACTCGTCTAGCGCTGCTGTCATCTTCACTTGAAACACGCCTGACTGACTATCTGGCCTTTCGCCACTACTTCCGCCACAGTTATGCCTTCACCCTTGACTGGGCAGGTTTAGAACCTCTGGTGAGCGAACTACGTCCAGTGCATGCAATGCTCCATGAAGAGATTGAAGTCTTCCTGAATTTCCTCACTAGACGGACTGACGAGTCCTAGTATTGCTATACTTTTCCATTGCATCGTTGCCAGATCGGTGTTGTTATGTTCGAGGTCGAATTCGATGTGCTCGAAGGGCTGGAGCCATATGCCCTCGAAGAAATCCGCGCATGCTGCGGACGTGCGTGCTCTCTAGTTGCGCTGTATCCTGGCAGGATACGTGTCCAGTTCAGCGGCGATCTGCGCACGCTCTTCCGGTTGCGCTCAGTTGTCGCAGCGTACCTGATTGTGACCTATGATGTGCCCCGCCCTCGCGCGTTGCTGGGACATCAGCATCTGACGCGCCTGCTGACGACGCTGGATCTGGTGCGGTCACTCACGAAACCAGAGCACTATCGTACCCTGCGCCTGAGTGCCGCGGGATCCGACTCTTCTGTCATGACTCGTCTCAAGGAAACGCTTGCAGCCCATACCGGTCTGGCGCTGGCAGATGATGAGGGCGATCTCCTCATTCGCATGCGCCGTGCAGGGTCGAATAGCGGCTGGGAAGTACTGGTGCGATTGTCACCGCGCCCACTGGCAACACGCGCTTGGCGCGTGTGTAACTGGCCCGGCGCGCTCAATGCCACCCTTGCTTCGGTGATGATGCGACTGACCCATCCCTCTGCTTCTGACCGTGTGCTGAACCTTGCCTGCGGCTCTGGAACATTGTTGATCGAACGGTTGTTCCTCGCGCCGGCACGACTGGCAATTGGCTGTGATCCGGATCAGCGGGCACTCCGGTGCGCCCGACGCAATCTGGAAGCGGCTGGATTTGCACCTGTGGTTCGGCTCGAACCATGGGACGCGAGATCGCTGCCGCTCGAAACCGGATGCATCGATGTGATATGCGCCGATCTGCCGTTCGGTCAGTTGATCGGATCGCACCGCGATAATGAAGCGCTCTATCCCTGCCTGATCGCGGAAGCGGCGCGGGTGGCGGCCCCCAATGCCCGGATGTGTCTGCTCACCCACGAAGTGCGCCTAATCGAACGGGTATTCGCCAGTTGCACCGATGTCTGGACACCGGTTGAGATCGTGAAAGTGCGCACAGGCGGTATGACGCCGCGCATCTACCTGATGCGACGCACGTCTTCACCGGTCAGACAGGCATAGTCAGCGCCCGAACCACTGATACGATTTCGGACTGTGGCGTCTTCGTGATAACGCCGCTTGCGCGCTGTTTGACTTCTACCAGACCGTCGCTGAGAAAGCGGTCGCCGATCACAAGACGCAACGGCGCCCCAATGAGATCGGCATCGTTGAATTTGACCCCGGCAGTTTCGTCACGATCATCGTAGAGTACGGCGATCCCGGCTGCGGTGAGTTCATCGTACAGAGCATCGGCGGCCTGACGGGTGGCGTCCTGTTTGCCAAGACGCATCAGATGAACATGGAACGGCGCTATTTCTGGCGACCACACAATTCCTGATTGATCGCAGTGCTGCTCAACGGCAACCAGCAGCATACGTTCGAGAGCGATGCCGAACAGGCTCATCGTTATTGGGCGGGCAACGCCCTCCCGGTCAAGAAATGTTGCGCCGGATACCTGAACGCTTTGAGCGCCGTAGCGAAGATCACGACCGATGATGAACCCGGTTGTCTGGCGCAAAGGAGCGTTGCAGTTACAACAGGGATCACCGGTGCGCGCCTGTGAAATATCGGCGATGAGGTCGGCGCTCCAATCACGCCCATAGACGACATTGCGCAGATGATACCCATAGCGGTTTGCACCGGCGATCAACGGTGATCCGGTCGTGACTGAAGGATCGGCGATAATCACCACGCCACCCAATGACCGTTCGCGCAACCCCACCGGCGAGGCATACCCGGCAACGGCACCGGTTGCACTGATCTGTTCGGTCTGTGCTGGTAGGAGAGCTGAAACGCCAGTAGCAATGCGTAGTTTGGTCACATTGACGTCACGATCGCCGCGAATAACAGCGAAAATGAGACCTCGTTCGGGTGAGTCAAAAAAGACCGCTTTCGCAGTTGCCGACTCTGGTACACCGCAAAAGCGTGCAAGATCAGCAATGGTTGCGCAGTTGGGGGTGGCAAATTCTTCTGGATGGTCTGGCTCGTTCGATAACGTGGTCGGCATGAAGGCTTCACAGGTAGCAGTGCGAGCGGCTTCTCGCAGGGCGGCATAACCGCACGCATCGCAGCGCATCAGGTCGACGTCGCCATACTCAGAAAGAGCGACATATGCAAACGCTTCGTCACCGCTGACCGGATCACGACCTGCTTCTACCGGTGCAACCTGCACATTGATACGTTCAAACAGGCGGGTGAACGCTCGGCGCACCAGTGCACTCGACTCCTGAACATCTGCGTTGCTACGGTCGAGTACATAGACCATCGCAGTAACACCTGCACGAAGCCACGATGAACGGCAGTCGCCGTAGTAGGTGGGACGCACCTGATACAGCAGCACCGGCAACTGCCGGTATGACGCGATCTCGGTCAAAGCCAGGCTTGCAATCCATGCATCATCGGTTGGTGGAATGCTCAGAGAGCGTCCAAACTGATCGGTGCAGTGGAGTATCGAAGAAGCCGATGCAAGACTGGAGAACAGGGGATCCGATGGTGTGGCTGATCGAAACAGCGGCAGATAGACCTCCTGCGATCCGATGCGGGTCAGTTCCTCACGAACGATCATCTCGATACGGCGCAGGGCGCGTGCACCAACCGGAAGCAACACCAGGGCGCCCGACGAAAGACGCGCCAGACCGGCACGCACCATCAGACGCAGGGTCGGATGGTCAATCTCAGAGGGCGACTGGCGAAGCGTGCGTCCAAAAAGTATGGTCATGCGCATAATCATGTCCCGACGATCTTCAACGATGTCTGGCAGGAATAACCATCATACATGACAGTTCATCCTGCGAGTGCGAGGGATTGAGCGTCGATGATGTGCAGTAATCGTGACGCGCGAAATAGTGAGGCGCTTTACCTGAATAGCAGTTCGCACACTACCAGTGGCGCACCGTTCGCAGGCGCAATCAGCTTTACGGGGCAATCGCGCCAGCGTAAGAGCGAGGAGCAGCAGGCGGCGCAGTAATGGTCAGTATCATATGCTCAATAGCCGACTCAAGTTGCGCCAGCCAGGCGCGATCTTCGCGTGAAAGCGACGTGTACGCCTGTGCCGCCTCAAAGTACCAGCGCACCTGTTGCAGCAAATGCATACGCTTGACACCGAAGCGCTGAACAATACCCCAGAGCCAGCGATATTCCCGCTCAATGACCGCCAGTGTGTGGAAGCGAAGAGCTGCCAGCAGAATAACATGAAAGCGCTGCGGAGTCTGCTGGAACATGATCTGCTGCGAGAATTCAGGATCGTCTGACGGAAGGTTGGGGCAGAGATCAGGATATTCGGCTGCGAGTTTGCGGGAAACCTCTTCACAAATCGCGTTGCGCTGCGCATCAAGCGCCTGCGCCAGAACCGATCCGCGTGTACTGAGCCACGCTTCGAGTGATTGCATCGGCTTCCTCCCTCCAGGAAGGACAATGCCTCCACACCCAACAATCGCTGTAGCACATTGAGTATAGCACGGTAAGGGTCTGTTGTGGAGAAGGCAATCGACAGAAGACGACACACGCGGACATACTCAAATTATGCTAGACTTTTGTTGCATAAATGAACAGTCCTGGCGAGATCAACAGCTACAAAGTGAGTAGTTATGTCGAGTAACGAGCGTAACAGGCGCCCGAATCGCCTGATCAATGCGACGAGTCCATACCTTTTGCAACACGCATACAATCCGGTTGACTGGTATCCCTGGGGGGAGGAGGCATTTGCACGTGCAAAAGCGGAAGACAAGCCCATCCTGCTGAGTGTTGGCTATGCAGCGTGTCACTGGTGTCATGTCATGGAGCGCGAGTCGTTTGAAGATGAAGAGACCGCAGCGCTGATGAACCAGCACTTCATCAATGTGAAAGTTGATCGTGAAGAACGCCCGGACATTGATGCCATCTATATGACGGCCGTGCAGGCGATGACCGGCAGTGGCGGATGGCCGATGACCGTCTTCCTGACTCCCGACGGTGTGCCGTTCTTTGCCGGGACGTACTTTCCACCCGAAGATCGCTGGCAGATGCCATCGTTTCGACGGGTGCTGCGCTCGGTTGCCGAGGCGTATGCTTCCCGCCGGAACGAGTTGCTGGCGCGCGGGCGCGAACTGGTCGAGCGGATGCGGGAGGCGACCAGTATGCACATGCCGGGTGGCACACTCACGCCGGCTGTGCTCGATGCTGCATTCATTGGGTTGCAGCAGGCATTCGATCCGGTATTCGGCGGTTTTGGACGTGCACCAAAGTTCCCACAACCAATGACGCTGGAATTTCTGTTGCGCTATGCGGTACGGACAGGTAGAGGCATGGAGATGCTGGAAACGACGCTGCGCAGGATGGCTGAAGGGGGAATGTACGATCAACTCGGCGGCGGTTTCCACCGATATAGCGTCGATGCGCAGTGGCTCGTGCCGCACTTTGAGAAAATGCTTTACGACAATGCGCTGCTGGCGCGAGTCTATCTCGAGACATTCCAGGCGACCGGCAATGCATTTTACTGTCGTATTGCTGAGGAAACACTGGATTATATGCTGCGTGAAATGCGCCATCCGGAAGGAGGATTCTTCAGCACGCAAGATGCCGACTCATTGCCGACGCCGGATGCAACGCACAAGCACGAAGGGGCATTCTTTGTCTGGACACCCGCTGAGATCCGGGAAGCACTCGGCACGGATGCGATCGTTTTTTCGGCATTGTATGGGGTCACAGACCAGGGTAACTTCGAGGGAAAGAACATTCTGCACGTGCGACGCTCACCAGCCGAAGTAGCGCGTGTGATGGGAATGCCGGTCGAACAGGTTGAAACCATCGCCAGGCGTGGACGCCAGATACTGTTCAAGGTGCGCCAGCGGCGCCCGATGCCGGATCTCGACGATAAAGTATTGACAGCGTGGAATGGCATGGCGATACGAGCTTTTGCGCTTGGCGCCGTTGCTCTTGACCGCGAGGACTACCGCACTGCAGCAGTGCAGTGCGCTGGGTTTGTGCTGACCAACCTCCGCCGCACCGACGGTGAATTGTTGCGTTCCTGGCGTCGTGGCATCGCTAACCCAACCCCTGCGTTTCTCGAAGATTATGCATTGCTGGCAGATGGACTGCTGGCATTGTACGAAGCGACCTTCGATCCACGCTGGTTGCTGGAAGCGCGCATTCTGGCGGATTCCCTGCTGGAACGCTTCTGGGATGAGAGTATCAGCGGTTTCTACGATACTGGCAAAAACCACGAACAACTGGTCATCCGTCCGCGAGACACCGGAGACAATGCAACGCCGAGTGGCAGTTCGGCGGCTGTGGATGTGCTGCTGCGACTGGCGCTGATCTTTGACGAGGCGCGCTACCGCGAACGGGCGTTGAGGGTGCTGGAGTCAATGGTTCCTGTCATGCAGCGGTATCCAACCGGCTTCGGGCGCTACCTGGCGGCGGCTGAGTTCGCACTGGGTCAACCACACGAGATTGCTCTGATCGGTCATCCAGAGGATGCTGACACCCAGGCGCTGGCAGCAGTTGTGTTGAAACCATTCCTGCCGAACCGGGTCATCGTACTGGCTCGCCCCGATGAGGATCCGCCGCGCATTCCATCGCCGCTGCTCAGCGGGCGCGGGCAGATTGATGGCAAGGCAACCGCTTATGTCTGTCAAAACTATGCCTGTCAACTGCCAGTGACCGAGCCCTCAGCGCTGGAAGCACAGGTGCGCGGAAGACAGAGCGGGTAAACGGTCATCGCTTGTGGACACCACACGCCAGAGCCAAATGGTCTGCATTCCGATGCTGACGCCGCGCCTTGCATCAACGCTCGATCATCGATGTAAGCCAGAAGGAATGCCATGAGTGGCGAACTGCTCTTCGTTGCGCTCTTTTGCGTCGTTCCGATAATCATTTTTGGGCTGGTCGAGTATGGACTGATCCAGCGCATGTATCACTTCCGGGAGGTCCTGTCGCATGGCGTCAAAACCGAAGTAGTAGTTGTGCGCAAATACGAGCGCTCACCATCTTATGGCTGGCGGAAGCGAGTCGCCTTCGAGTACTGCGATGCGTCAGGCGCGATCCATCGGAAGGATGAAGCGGCCTCCCCATCGGAGTATGATCGCCTGCAGGCAGGTAACACGATCAAGGTGCTCTACTCGGCGAAACGACCGTATGTGTTTGCCTTCAAAGAAGCCGTCGAGCAATCCTGCGCCGCTATGGCGCACGAGAAAGAGCGACAACAGGATGGATCGTCCGGTGAGTCGTAAAGAAGCGGATGCGCAGACATCCCTGTAGCAGCATGGCACCCGGGTTATGGTATTATTCTGCCATTGCTGCGCAGCATACATCGATCCAGCACGAATACCACGCGCAAGATGATCAGACGACGACTTGATACGTTTCTGATATGGGCAATCGCACTGGTCTGCGTCGTCTGTGGAGCAATATGGCAGATTAATGCCGCTTCTCGCCAGAGCATCGTGATCGGCGGTCCGAATGATCGCAGCTATGTTAGCGGATTCTATGATCGTGAAGTCAGCCTGCTTGATGGCTCTCCTTTTCGTTAGGCGCTGCCCCAGGGGGCAAAATACATTTCTGGCCGCTGCCTTCCGGCACTCCGGCTATACTCCGCTTTAGAATGTACCATTCTGAAGTAGCGCCTGTTGCTTTGAGGGCGGGCAACCAGTCGTTTCGCTTTGAAGTTCGTCCGGGTTTGAACATCTACCATTTACAGCACCCAGTGATCAACCAATCATGCTGAGCACGCTGCTTGCGCCTGTGTTCCCTCGTGACAGTCGCGTGCTGGGTATTGCCACTATTCAGTATCGTACTCACAGGTGTATCACTATCACCTGTGGTGCCATCTTACCTGATGGCGCCGTTTTTCCCGCTTGCGTTGCTCGGTCTATTTTGGGCCAGCCCGACGAGCGGTAATCGCAGGTATGCAGTCATAACGCCGTTAACACTCGCAGCAACAGTTATAGCCGGATGGATCTGGCCAGCGTGACGATTAGAAATTGCCTGGATTGTTGCGCATCTCTGTTTGGTGGCTGTCATTAGCGTGTTCGTTTATCGACTTGCAATGCGCTGGCCCGTGCTGCGTCTGCGCGATGATCGCGCCGCTGTTGCATTGCTGCTCAGCGCCGGTATGCTCACACTTGTTATCATCTATGTTCCTCGCATCATAGGGGACGGTGTGGGATACTACGCTTACGCTCGCTCACTGGTCTATCGCAGCGATCTTGTAATGGATGACACATTTGCTGCTCTCTCATCCTCCTCCGCTTACTCCAGAGAAAGGGTTGCTGGCGAATCCGTGGTCGGTAGGACTGGTAATGCTCTGGATGGGACCGCTTGCGCTGTACCGGTTGGTTGTCGGAGGAGACGGTTATGATGAGGGTGCCTATGCTACTGTTTGCCTGATAAGCGCATGGGCTGGCGTCAGCACAATGATCATTGCATACCGTTGTGCGCGACGCTGGTACAGTCCTGCGGCGAGCGCAGCAGGAGCGTTTGCCGCATCCTGTGGCAGCATCCTCTGGTACTACAGTATGCGAGAGGGAGGATTTGCCAACGCAATCAGCGCATTTGCCTGTGCGCCGACTGTGCTGGCATGGTTGCGCGCTGTCGAGCGACCTGATTTCGCACGATGGATGGCGCTCGGGGCTGCAGCCGGTCTGGCAGCGATGACCGATTGGGCGACGGCACTGCTGCTAATTGCACCAATTCTCGGCGTCGTACACCTGTTGTTCAAGGCGCATTATGACATGACACAACTTGTTTGTTATGCGGTTTGGACTGGCTCACTGGACACCCCTGGCGACGCTCGGGCTGACGGGTCTACTACTCTTGATGCGCCGCAGCCCGATGCCAGGCAGCGCTCTCGTCGTGGCGGCTATCTCGTGTATATATCTGTTTACAACGGATCATGGAACGACTGGCATGGAAGTAGCACGTTCAGCATGCGCTGCCTGACCAGTCTGGCTGCCAAGTATGCACTTGGCCTTGCAGCTCTTGCGGAAGCGCTGATCCGCCGCAGGCACACGCTGGCAATGCTGTTCAGCGTGGTTGCCGGAGTCTGTGTTAATGCTGCTTGTTCGCAAAGGTGATCTGGGCGATACTAGCGCGAACGCTCTTGAAACGCTGAGCGCTGCTGATCTCTACCTGGGACGCGATGCGCTTCCGGCCTTGCAGTTGGGAGATTTTCTCAGAAGTGGTTTCGTCTGGGACACTGTGACGACAGCGCCGCTCGAATTTTCAGTGAAAGTGCTGGGTTATTTCGCGCTCTTAAGCGGGCTGGCGCTGTGGGCGTCGTGGAAACTCGCTGCCGGAAGAGCGCTGGAGCGCATAGCACCAGACGTTGGGACAATCGTCCTCGGATCAATACGCACTCGTGATTGATGTGACACCTCACGTCATCGATAGGATGCATTTCCTGCCAGGGCAACCTATAGTCGTTCCGAGAAGCTCCTGACACAATGGAGCAACATGCGTTCTCGTATGGCCCAGGTGTGTGGGCGCCACACCTGCACGCAGCGATTGATCCATCGGAGAGTGAGGGCATATTGCCCTTCTGCTGCTCCGCGAGAGTGGTACGTCTTTGCAACGTGGCAACCAGCGCAGATTGCGAACGAACACTAGTGTGCCGCGCAGCATGCTCTGCCAGATGGGCCTGACCCTACTCCTGTGAGCTGATAGTTGTTGAAACAATTCCTCTGCTCTCGTCCGAGCAAGCGGGCTTCGCATTCCATAGCCGAAGGCTCGTAGTCTTTTGAATACATCATCCGCTACTAAACTTCGTGTATGCTGAACGCCTGATTCCTGACAAGCAGCGCATTCGGTCATTGCAATTCCATCGGGCTGAACTTCGCTGTATGCTGAACTCTACTGCGGATCGAGACGATGGATGGATGCGGACGCCGGTCGATAACATTCATACTGATCCATTGCATCCTGATCCATGTCCTATAGCGACGGGCGGCATGATTGATGCACGCCAGGTGCTTGGGCATCCTGCCCGAATCTCCTACGCTGTGCCGAGCCTGGCTCATCAGGGCGCAGAGACGGAAAATAGATCCCCATGCTCCATCCCCTCACCCCGGTTCCTGGTTCTCGGTTTCCGAATTCTCTTACCTGCCACTCTCCATCCGACGTTTGCGCTCCGCTAGATAACCCTGGATCGCCAGGAACGAAGGACGTGGACTCCAGTCAGGGTTTAGGATACCGAACGACGCCTGCTCGTGATCCGGTTTGCCCTGCGCTCCCCAAAGCACTGCGAAGTTCATATTCCACAGAAATGCGACCCCTATCCACGGCCTACCGTCCGGCGTACGATAGAGTTCATCGATGCGCTTCATCGCAGCAATGATATAGTCGCGCTGCTGCTCAAGCGACACATAGTTGCCAAACTCATATCCGGGAGTACTGTTCGGCGTCGCCCATCCAAATTCGGTAATCCAGATTTGATGATCGCCAACTCCCTCCTCGACCATAAACTTGCGCACATTCTCGACATGGCGGAAATAGTGCGTCGGATGATCGTTCCAGCAGCGATCTGGCGCTGGTTTGCATCCCTTAATATAGCTTGGCTTTTCGGGCCAGAGAGTGTCGGGCGGATTGGCGGCGCCGCCAGGATGCACTGCCTGGGCATCGAAATAGTCCTTGATCAGCCCGCCCTTATATTCATACATCGCCCGGTAGTAACGCTCGTCGGAGACTGCCAGCGACGGTTCGTCAACGCCGCTCGACGAAGGTGCGCCCGCTAGTACAAAAATGCGCGGTTCGACCGCTTTGATCCGTTTGTAGCATTCGACCAGAATTTCGACATAATGCCCGGCATCCTCAACGGTCACGCGACCACCGTTTTCGACTGCCAGGTTCTGTTCGTTCCAGATCTCGATCGCTTTGATCTTCGTACCGTACCGTCGAACCATTGCCTCGACGAAGTTCCCCATAGTCACCGGATCACGCGGCAAACCGTTCGTCGGATTGTAGAACGATGGCGCCTTGACGATGCTGATTAGCAGGTTAAGGTTTCGCGCGGCGATGTCGTCAACGATGTTGTCGAGTTCGCCCCACTTGTAATCGCCCGGTTCCGGTCCTTCGATGTCCTTCCAATGGATCTGCTGGCGCACCCAGGTATATCCGGCAATTTCGGTGAGCGTCAACACCCGCTCACGGTCGGTGTAGTAGAGATGCGCAACAACCCCATGCTCCGGCTGTTGCAACCTGAGCGGGAATGTTAGCTCAACTGGCGCTTTCGTGGGCGATGGAGCGACAGGCGTCGGCGCTGGATTGTCTATGGTTACGGTTGGCACTGGAGAGATGGGATTGACCGTTGCCGCCACAGGCGGCATAGTCGGTGCACTGATAACTGCAGTCGGCAGCGTGGTCCCCTGTGTAGCAGGTACGCCACCGCATGCGGCAAAGAGTGGCGTCAGCATGCCGATCAACGTCACAAGCGCTACCTGGCGCCAGAAGAGAGGAATCTTCACTGCTTTGCTCCTTCAATACCAGACGAAATACTGTCCTAAGTATCCTGCCGACCGCGCTAGCAACGGTTTCAGCAGACCGCCACTATTATAGTCGAGCGTGAGACGCTCGCCGATAGAAGCAGGCTGATATGCGTATGATTGCTTAGTCGTTCTGAAATGTTCCTGTCGCGCTAGAACAGTGTGCGTCTCTGTACTGCCTGGGTGAACGGGCGTCTCACCTGCATGCAGCGATGCGACACATCATGGGAGCAAGGGTATTGAGCCTTCGACCGACCCACGAGCGCTGAGAGGGATGGGTTTTTTGCTCCTGCGTTCCTTCTCTCGTCTTGGGCATCAGGACGACCAAAATCCCCTTCTCCTCGTGTGGGAGAAGGGGGTTGGGGGGATGAGGAGCAAAAGCGCACGGGAATGCAGAAAACCGCTCATCCTTTCCAAGAACGCTACCCTTGAGAGTCCACGCGGGCACAACGCCCGTGCTTTCGGGCCCACAGTCCCGCGCGGGCGCAACGCCTGCGCTCCCAGGCCCACAGCCCCACGCGAATAAGACGCCCGCGCTCCGGGGCATATAGCGCGAATGACGAACGAACACTGGTGAATCATGCAGATGTTCTACGGATCTGGATATGAAAAACGCAATTCTGCAGATTAGGGATGAGGGACGCAGATATGTTATGACACCAAAAAAAGAAGTGAAAGACGCTTTCGATTCCGTGCATCGGAGCGGTTTATCCTCCGAGCGAAACCAAATCCTGTCAGACAGAGATACGTGTCGTCACCGCATCGAGCATACGGCGTACCTGGTTCAGCAGGGTATGACGGCTGAACGGCTTCTGCAAGAAAGCGATGGTTGGATTCCCGACGCCATCCGGCAGTTGACGTGCATACCCCGACATAAACAAGATACTCGCGCCAGGATAGCGCGTTTGAAACCATGTCGCCAGTTCGACGCCGCTCATGCCGGGCATGACTAGGTCGGTCAACAGTAAATGAACAGGTGCGCCAGCGAGCATGGTAACAACCTGCTGCGCCTCGTGTCCGTTGCCTGCCTCGAATACGGTATAGCCATAATCACGCAGCATTCGTACTGCCAGTTGCCGCACCGTCGGTTCATCTTCGACAACCAGGATCGTTTCCAGTCCTCCTTCCGGTTGGGCGTCGCTCTGGATCTCGCCCGCATGTGCAGCCAGACCAGAAGCATAGGGCAGAAAGACCTCGAGCCGACTGCCCTCCCCTGGTTCGCTCTCAACACGGATGAACCCGGCATACTGCTGGACAATGCCCAGGCAGGTCGCCAGACCGAGACCGGTGCCCTGACCGGGAGCTTTCGTTGTAAAATACGGCTCAAAAATATGCGCCATGACTTCCGCATCCATGCCGACACCGGTATCTTCGACCGTAATACAAACAAACGGCGTCACTGCCGAGTCCCTATCTCCGAGAGTTATCTCGGTTACGGATGTAGTGATCGTCAGCATGCCGCCGTCTGGCATAGCATCGCGCGCGTTGACAATCAGGTTCATCACCACCTGCTCGAACTGATGTGGATCGACGATGATCGAGCAGGGATACGGCGCCGGTACCCATACGAAGCAAATGTCCTCGCCAATCAAGCGCCGTACGAGCGGGAGCATCCCTTCAATCACCTTGTTTGCATCAACTGTCTGGGGATGACTAGGCTGGCGTCGGGCAAAGGCGAGCAATTGACGTACCAGACTCGCCGCGCGTCTGGCACTCTGCTGGATCGTCTGCATCTCTACGTATGCCGGAGAGTCGGGCGGGATCATTGCCAGCGCCAACTCGACGCTGCCGCTGATAACTGTCAGGATATTGTTGAAATCGTGGGCGACGCCGCCCGCCAGTCGCCCCACGGACTCGAGACGCTGCGCCTGCATCAACTGTGTCTGCAATCGCTCTCGCTCGGCTTCTTCCTGCTTGCGCGCAGTCATGTCGAAGAAGATCGTTGCGAACTGATCCGGTCCGAGCGGTGAGACTGAGATGAAGAAGTGTTTCTGCATTGGCGCGAAATAGACCTCGAAATGTGTCGCTTGACCGGTTATTGCCACGGCGCTGTATTCTGCCAGATAGGGCGGTTCAGGCGTGCCGTAAACGTCGGTTGCAAGGCGATGGACGACATCTTCGCGGCGCAGATTGAGAATGCGCTCGTACTGATTGTTGACATCGATGATCTCATAATTGATGGCCCTGCCGTGCTCGTCGTAGATCAGCCGGTGAAGCGCCACCCCTTCCTGCATATGGTCGAACAGCGAACGGAAGTGCTGCTCGCGCTGGCGCAGTGCCATTTCGGTGCGCTGGCGATGAATGGCGCTGGCGATCAACTGACCGGTCAACTTAAACGCCTCTATCACGGCTTCAGAGATTTCATATGCGTAGCTCATCGTATTGAAGCCAATCCATCCGATGAACGTTGCACCAACGAATAGTGGAATAGCCGCCGTCGTTTTGAGTTGAAGCGCACGGAATGTCTCTCGCAGCACCTCATACTCAGACATATCGGGAATATCGGCACATTGAATCGTCACAACTTCGCCTCGCTGCAACTGTTCGATCCACCGGGCAAACTTCGACAGGACAACCGGTTGCATCCGTTCGTTGCTGTATGTCACTGCCGGATGCAGCCACTCATAGGCAATGGTTGCGCGGTCGCCCTCTGGCGTAAGCAGAGCAACATAACTGCGCTCGACGCCGGTGAAAACAGCAACTTTCTGTAGCACGGCGATAATGTGTTCGTCGATCTGCGTTACTTCGCAACGCACGAAATCGTTGGCGGCATGCTGGATCAACTGAATGAACCGCAACCGATCGCGGAGCAACGCCTGATTGCGCTTGCTCTGGGTAATATTGCGCCAGATCAGGAGCCGCCCGTTGATCCTGCCCTCGTTACCGACAAGCGGGATGATTTTGACCTCGAAGACCCAGTGTGGTGATCGGTCATATTCGACTTCCAGCACCTGTTCGACCGGCTCGCAACACGCCTGCATCAGCACGGGCCATGGCGCCAGCAGCGTCTCGATCCGTTGACCGAAGAGTGCACTGCCATCAGAAGCGAAGAGGCGCTGCGCTGCCGGGTTCAGATCGACGATCCGTTTGCGCGTATTGACAACAATGACCGCATCGCTCATCATCTCAACGACATGCTCACGCGCAATCGGCGCCAGCGAAAAGAGCCGATAGCGAAACATACCCCACAGGATCGCCAGCCCCGAACCTGCGACGGCGAGCGGAGTGATGTCCAGCGGCATGAAGGGATGGAGTTCGAAAAGTTGCAGCAGATTGGCGATCCATGGCGCAAATGTGCTGACAGCAACTATGATGGAGCCTCTGCGCTGCAACGGCGCCACACCGCGCACAGCGCGCCAGAATAGAACTGCACCCAGTATGATCGAGGTATAGCAATAGACAGCAAACACCCATAGCCACAGACCAGGCGTAACGCTGAGGAGCACAAACGGTCCTTCGTTTACCAGTGTCACCTGCTGATAGTACAGACCATGGGCGCCATTCGTCCAGTTGAGCGCAATCGTGACTATCGGAATGATGTACCAGGGTGCGCCGCGCCAGCGCATAAGCCGCGTTGCACGCTGGGTGTAGGCGACAATGAAGCGCAGGTAGAAAACGGGCAGAAACGCGACGCCGAGATACGCAATACCAATCCAGACCATTTTGATCGCCAGCGACGTGCTGACCAGTTCCAGACTATACGCCAGCGTCTAGATAATGGCCGCTGCCATCAGCGTCACCAGTTGCATCGCCCCGGTGGTCATGCGTTGACGCCAGGCGTGCAGCGCAACTGCGGTTTCGATCAGGGCTGCGACGATGAGCAGCGAAACAAAAACCGGCAGCAACCAAACCATAGACGCCCCCTCAAATACAATCGGTCAAGACACTTGCCGGTTCCGGCAAATATCTTGACCGCGAGGTCAACGCACCGATCGCAGGCTCGACGATCGGTCGCCTGTTATTCCACCTGATTGTATCACCAATACATAACCGGCGTGCGCACGACCCTTCACACCGCCTCCAGCGCCTGCGCCAGGTCGGCAATCAGGTCGCCTGGATGCTCGACGCCGACCGAGAGGCGGATCATTGCCGGGTGATTCCCAGTTCCAATCGCTCTTCCGGATCGACATTAGCATGGGTCATTGTTGCCGGGCGCTCTGCAAGCGACTCGGCGCCTCCCAGACTGACTGCCAGACGGATCAGTTTGAGCGCGTTCAGTGGTCGAAACGCCTCTGCGTCGCCAATCAGGAGGTCGGCATTGTGTCTGATCGAGCGTTGCCAGAATCATAGATGCCTCCTTGCAAGCCGTAGAATGTCACTGTTCTACCGCTATTCATGCCGTGGACCGAAACACCACTGCACGGCGCGCATTTCATCGGCTGCCACCTGTTGCCGCATGACCTCGGCATAGACGGCGTTGTAGTCGTAAGGAACGCTGCGCAGCGAAACGACGCCATCCTCGATGACGATATAGTGCGCTTCCCGATCCGGATCGTCCTGCCGACGGTAGGAAACGCTGCCGGGATTGAGCCAGACCTCGCGTTCGCCGAGGATCATCATGCCCGACGATGGGTATGCCCCAGGATCAGACGATCAATCGTGTGGTCGGGAAAGTGGGTGCGGCAGAATATCGATATAAGGTCGTAATTGCGGTAGAGGTGGGGCGTACCGTAGCGGACGCCGTCGAGTTCAAACGTCACCGCTTCCAGCAGCAACCACAGAAAATCGACATCTGTGGCAGTCAATCTCTGGGCGTTGTGGTGGCGCCACTGCGACGCGCTCTCTGGAATATGCCAGAGTGCCAGTTCGTAGAACGTCTCGGCGACCTGAATCATGGTTGCCCTGTACGCACACGACGTCGTGCGCGCGCATCCAGGCGAGCGTTTCACGCGGATACACCCCGTAATCCACGAGATCACCGGCGCAGTAGATCGCGTCGGCATTGCCTTCGCACGCCCAGATCGCTTCCAATGCGACGACATTACTGTGAACATCTGAAAGGATAAGCGCTTTCATCAGAATATTGAGGATATCAGAAGTTGGGGGTGGTGTACGGTAAGAACTAAGAACTGAGAACTGAGAGCGCGATCAAAAACTTCTATCCGAGATCATAGTTTCTGATCACGCTCTCAGATTCCCTGTACTCCTCGATTATGCCGCCCCGCCCTGCCACGCCGCATCGATACGCATTGCCGTCAGCAGTGCATGGGCCAGATCGGCACCGGTGGCGTACCGGCGCGACAGGGGACCGGTCGCACGGGCGATGACCTGCGCCAGCATTGGCGGCGGCGCCGGAATGACGGCTGCCAGCGTCTTCCCGATGGCGTACAGGTCGTTGCCCGGCAGCACCAGTCCGCGCAACTGCTCCGGGCTGGCAAACTCCGGCGTGCAGGTGATCGCGCCCGGATCGTAAGGGATATGGATGCGCCGCGCCGAACCCCAATCAATGACCGCCAGCGAGCCTCCGGGTTCCAGGATCAGATTGGCGGGCTTGATATCCTGGTGCACATACCCGGCACGGTGCAGTGTATCGAGCGCCACGCATATCTTCGCCAGCAACCGGACGATCACCGGAGCGGAAATCGTCCCGGTCGCCGACAATTCCTCAACCGTGCGTCCCTCGATGTACGTCATCACCAGGGTGCTGCGTCCATCGCGCTCATGGTAATCGATATAGCGCGGCGCTGGGATCGGCACTCGCTCCAGTTCAAGCCAGACGAGCATTCCCGCCTCGCGTTTCAGATCACGGTCTGCGACGCCGGGCAGCACCCGCTTGATGACCACGCGCTGCCCCGTATGTGCATTGCGTGCAATCAGCACCTCATGCAGCGCCGTTCGGCGGAGACGCGTCAGCTCTCGGTACTCCAGGAAGCGACGTGACACGGACGCATACTGGAGCGCTGCCTGCGACACACGCCGGAAGATGGGAACGGTCACTCCCTCCGACGCCTGGCGGCGAACCCGCTGCCTGAACGCGCACGGTGAAGGCGTCGGGCGACTCGACGCGTACGTACAGACGGCAGACACCAGACAGGACGACACATTGCAGCAGATGCGGTCGGACAGTGCGACGATCCACTCGATCCCCAGCAGACCGAGGCCGACCGCGAGCAGAAATGCGAAATCTGCTGCGCGCCTCGCCTCCTCGCCCAGCATCAGCACGATCAACGCCACCACCATCAACGTGAACGCAAATCGTCTCGCCAGGTCTTGCACAAATCGCTTCATGAGGACCTCCACAGGGCTGGAATACGTTGTAATCGAGCGAGTTCCTCCTGCAACCGTCGAAATTGAGCAATGTTGCGCACCTCAATCGCCCGATCATCGCAGGTAAACGTGATGTGACCGTAATCCAGCAGGCGACCCGCCAGGCTCTGCGTCGTCATCACGTCGGTGCGATGGAGTGCAATGCGCTCTTCCCGGCGGAAGATCCACCCGTACTGCAACAGCAGAGTGTCGCCCCGCACGATCAGGAATGTCGTCAGTTCCAGATACGCGATGCGCAGCGCCAGCGCCAGCGCGACGATCACTACTGGCAGCGTCAGTGCAGAGGAGTAAACAATGCTGGCTACGAGCATGCCGCCGCCAATTCCCAGGAGCACAACAATCTTGCTGGCGACAATGTGCGGATGTGGGCGAAAGACCAGATCACGAGCGAAGGAATGTGCGGATGTTGTCATCGCAGCCCCCTCTCTGTCACCGGAACGGCGTTGCTCAACGAGCAATACCCCCTGCGGTGACAGTTTCATTCTAGGTATACTGCTGAGAAACGACTGAGATACGGACGAGAAATATCGGTGATCTCGAAAGTTCAGAGATAAACAAAGATTTTCTAATATTTCTAGAAAGAGGAAGATGAACGATCATTCCCGGATGGTGTGACAGCGCTGAAGCAGGTGATTGTCCTGAAGGCGCTGCGCAACGTCCAGTACCAGGCGCACCATCTCTGGATCATCTTCATTCCGACTCAGAATAGCGTCTGCAATATTTGGAGCATGCTGCCTGGCTGAGAGGTCCGGCAGGCGAAGGTAACACTTGAGTAGGAGCTTCTCGATCTGCACCCGTTCACGCTCCCACCTTCGTTGTTCGGGGTCAATGCGATGGTCAGGTGCGTCGTACTGCGGCAGGTAATCGCCGTGGAAGAAACTAAGCGCTTCTTCGAGCGCCGCTACAGCCGCTTCAATCCGACCCTGGACGATATCCTGTCTGGCGCTGTTGCTCAACGCCAGCACCTGATCGGTATCGGTCGTCCAGGACGGATGGCGTTTCAGCGTGACGGTTTCGGTAGTCACATCCAACGCATCGCCCATCCCCCAATGCTGCAAGGTTGTGCGCAATCCGGAAATGTAGTGCGACTCGTCCGGCAGATCATCTTCGTGTTTGCGCCCACGACGATGCTCCAGCGCCACCTCGACCAGCACATCACGCCGAACGGGACGCCCTGTGTGAGCGACGAGATACATCAACATCCCCTGGAACATATGCCGCCCAATGCGCATACGCCGGTACGACGCTGGTTTTCCATTGACCTGAACATCGAAACGGCCCAGCGTCGTTATGACCACCAGGGGCGGCTGCACATCGCTCAATGCGGCGTGCAGTTGCTGTACATCACGCGCCTGCTCTTCGAGGCGATGAATGCGCTGCGGGATGGTCGTCGGCTCGGAGCGGGAGTGCTCGATATACGCCGCCAGCAACATGCCGAGCGTACTGAGTTGCTCGCGCTCGCGGGGCGACCATTGCCCATAACCAGGACTGCTAAGCAATAGCGCACCGCGCTGTTTTCGAGCCACGCTGAGCGGCAGCAGATAGGTGTAATCGGCGCATTGATCGAACCGTCGCATCCGCACAGCGAGAAGATCGCTCTTCTTGGGCGCATATGACGGTGTATGCCCGTGTGATGCGAGCAACCGTGCTTCGTGATCTTCGAACCAGAACAGTGCGCTGCGCGATACGTCTGCAACACAGGCGAGCGTTTGCAGGCACTCCCGTACCACCTGATCGCATGATTTTTCCGTGCCAATCTGTCTGGCAAAGGAGCGCATCATGCTGCGCATCAGGCGCGACGATTGATCGAAGCGCAACCAGTCGAGCGCATCCCGGAGTTGATCGAATCCGAAGTGCGTGGCAATGAGCACCGGCACAAGGATAATCCCCAGCACCAGCGCCTGTTCTGCCATCAACACGCTCTGGGTTACGTTGTGAAAAGCGATCAGGATAAGCCCGTACACCATCACAATACCCAGGCTGGCAAGTCCGCTGACCAGATAATCACGACTGCTGTTGCGCCCGATGTGCCGACGCGTGTAGACGAGCGCCCCGTACCCCAGCAGCGCAATGCCGCCACAGAGCATACCTTTGACTGCCTGATCTAGCATTCCGGCAATCTCCGACGGCATTGGTTGCAGCCACGCGACTGCCGCCAGCGTCACTACACTTATGCAGATGATTGTGGTTGCGACGAGCAACGTCCTGGCCGCCCGCTGTGCTGGCAGGATCGTTTCGTGTTGGTACAGTCGCCAAGTCCTGAACCAGACGCTCCCCAGCGTGACGATAAGGTACCCGCCGGTAATAATCACCGATGGCACAAGGACGAGCGCAGAGATCAGCGCACATCCAACCGCCAGAGCAACATAAATCCAGCGAGCCCGACGCTCTGCACGGGTAATGCCGCGCACACCGATCACCCATCCGCGCCAGCATGCCAGCGCAACCAGAGCCGGTATCAGTTGTACCTGTGTGAGATAGTGTACAGGAGATTTGAGAGAGGATTCAATCGCTCTAAGGAGGAAGTAGCAACCAGTGAAGACAAACGTCCAGCGAAGCCACCGCGTCGAGGGATGATACGCGGTGCGATTACCTAGAAATAGACCAGCCCAAAAACCGACAACACTTCCGCCAACATGGATCAATAACGGGATGTCCACGATGAGGCTCCTTCCATAATAATGGGAGGATACGGACAACCTCGAACTTTACCCGTATCATATCGCCTCGTCGGAGAAAACCAGGAATTGAGCCGGAGCGGTGCGTGCTTATCTACGCATTTCTATGGTATAACAGGGAAACATCAATGTCAAGTTGATATTTTTTAAAAAAACCGGATATGATCGGCGAGACGTCGTCCACCTTCGCACATTTGCTGTAATCCTCCGGTGTCAGGATCAACGACGTTTCAAACCGTGCGTAGCGCTTTCTTCCAGTGTAGAACAATGATGTTCCTGACCAGCGCATACCCGAATATAGAAGCGGGAGAAGACAGAGGAACGATGAGTCTCCTTAAAAAGTCATTCCACCGCAGCGTCGTGGAGAATGCAGGGAGCAATTGATGGAAACCGCTGCACACCCGGCTTCGCTGCGGTGCGTTTTTGCAGCGAAGTCAAAAACGAAAGAGCGGACAGGTGACAGCATTGCTTTCACCTGTCCGGGTACCAGGACTGGGGAACGGCAAAGACGCCGATGCACTGATCAGCAAGAACAGAACGAGTAGCAACGATTAGGGATCTTTTTTCCAGTCGCCATTCTGGAACACGTGAATAGTTCGTTCCGATCTATGAGTCTTCTCATAGAGCACTTCGATGATCGAAGTCAGACTGGACTTCAGCACGTCCCGGTCGTGGTGCGAGAGGTCGTAGAGTTCCTGATACGAAAGCGTCTTCAATGCAGCGCTTATTGTGACTGGAGTGCGTTCAGACCTGCCAGCAATCACAACTGGCACCATCTGCACCCGACTGGCGATCCGCCTGATCAGCACGACAGCTTCGTCGAGCGAACACCCATCGAGCACCAGCAGGGTATGATCATTTTTGAACCAGTATCCCCGCACACCGGGGAGAATCTGCTCAACCGCCTTTTGCACGTGACGCTGCGCTGCCAGCAGGAACGGTTCATCGCCCCGACCGCGATGGTCGCGGCAGCGATCAATATCAAGCACTGCCAGGGTCACATACTGACGCGACATACGTTCCACAACCGCACGTCCGCTGCCTGCCTCGCTCATCGCAGCAGCGCGCTCCCAGATGTGCTCGATCTGCCGCACGCCCTCTTCGAACTCAGGACCATGCAGATCCATCCCGTTGAACCAGCGGATGTACTCAGTCACATAGGTATGCAGCAAAGCATCGTGCTTGCGACGCAGACGGGTGAGCCACCAGCGCCCGAGTAACTCACTAAGAATATTGCTGAACACTAGTGCCACAAATGCCGTTTCACTCAGCAGAGGCGACGCAGGACGCTGCGATGCCAGGTAAAGCACACCAAACGGGTGGGTATCCCAGTGGGAAAGGAGCGGCACAGCCAGCGCCACTTTGCAATGCTCATTCTGAGCGCCGTACACGCGCTCATCATGAGCAGCATCGCGCGTCAGAAACGGCTCACGCGTCAGAAATGCCCGACCGCTCAACCCTTCCCCTTCGCCAGAGAGACTGAGTCGCACACGACGTGCAATTTCTTCGGAGTAGCCAGCATGCGCTAGAATCGAAAGATGCGTGGGTTTGTACAGATCGTTGGGCAGCAGCAGGCATGCCATGCTCACCTCTGCATCGTCGCCAAAAATCAAGCTGCGCATGCGCTGCATTAGACGATTCAGAGTGTCGCGAGTGTGCGCTAGTCGATATCCGTCGGAGCGATAACGATACCCGTGCGCATAAGTCGCCTGGCGAAATTCCGGGAAGATGACGCAACACATGCGCACCATCCAGTCGATCAAATGGTCGCGCGCAGGAAGTGCAACATTGAACACTGGCGGAATGATCTCCGGCACAACCGACTGAACTGCAAACACGACTGTCGTTTCAGGCGCCGACGGCGGACGATAGCAACAAAACGCTGTATTGTCCGGCAGAGGAACGCTCCACGACTCGCGGCTGTAGAACAGCACGATACTGCTTTCATCGTCAGACCATAGACTGTCACCGCCTTCAAACGGTTCACCGACAATGGTCGCGCGATCTAAAGCAACGAGCATATCTCGAGCATCCGCTGCGAGTTCCCTGCCGATGCGAGTCACATCAACGGTCGAAGCGGGATCGATGACCTGCTCGACGACGAACATTGCCGTAATCCTGGCATCCGGCGCTCGCTCGCGCAGTTCGAGTTGGGCAGCAAAAATAACCTGACTTGCCAGGCGCGAAAGGAGAAAACCATCGGTGATCGCATCCCCCTCCCGACGCAGTACGTCGGCAATATTGCGCGTCGCCCCCCGGTCGATTAAGTGCGCAAGTGAACGCACAATCTCGGCTGCCTGTGCCGGGCGATACCCATGCTTCAACAATTCGGCAAACACTGCCAGCCTACGGAGATCTGCCAGCGAATAGGAGCGCGTTGCTCCAGCAGGGACGGAGGTATCGCGCTCCTGCCCGTACAATTCTTCAAAGTAGCGGATCTGAGTGTCCTTGAGACCGGTCAGTTCCGTCGCGCGTCCGATGCTGACAGTCAGATGCTCGCGCCATACTTCCACCGTGGGAAGGACGCGATCGAGCAACGCAGCTACTTCTGGATCGGGAGCGGCAATTTTTGGAACTGTAAGCGAACCGTTACGGTAGATTTCGACATCATTCTGACCTGCGCTGCGTGCCGATCGATCAGCAAGCAGTTTTGTGGCCATCGGATCCTCCTATCAAGTAAGGAACCCGTCCTGGCAAGGCTAAAACCGCGCCGGGACGGGTTGACCACAACCCGCGGTACCATCCCGCTTAGCAGAACACGTTCGTATTCTGCTCACTCGAAACGCTTAATGCGCGTGAACGGCCAAGTTTGCCCTGCGATGCAGGTTTTCCCTGACAGATATCACAGCCAGAAATAGACGCACGATACCCTTTGGCTTCCACCATCCCGAAGTCGCTGTTGCACGTTTACGCCTTTTTGCTGCAATAATGCGCCTTCCCAGTCCTGAACGTCCCTTGCATAGAGGGGAAATGTACCCGACACAGGCAGGCGCATTGCATAGTATACACCTGGTTGCTACTCTTGTCAATATCTGCTCGATAATTTGGATCTCTATCAGCATATCTTCGATATACGATAATAAAAAGCGTCCGATACATCGGACATAATTGAGGTGATTGAGAAAGAGGGCTGACACTGCTGGCAATCTTCGCCCTACAAGCCCTGGTATCATCCAGAAGGCAGGCCAGAGCGTATCCGAGTCGTAGATCGAATACGACTCTTGACTGGCGAGAGAAGGTCATCACAGAACAGGAACATCCATGAACCAGAAACCCATCTGTCTCATTACCGGTGCAACGTCGGGCATTGGCGAAGTGACTGCGCGTGAACTGGCGCGCCGGGGGATGCATGTTGTCATCGTCGGGCGCAGCGCGAAGCGGGTTGCTGCAACGATTGCACGCATCAAACAGGCAACTGGCGTTGAGGTCGAGGCACTGATCGCCGATCTGTCGTCACAGGCCGGCGTCCGTTCGGTCGCGGAAGCGTTTTTGCAACGGCATCAACGCCTTGATGTACTGATCAATAATGCGGGCGGTGTTTTCGCCTCGCGGCAGGTCAGCGCCGATGGCATCGAACTGACATGGGCGCTGAACCATATGAGCTACTTTCTGCTGACCAATCTGCTAACCGACATTCTGCGCGCCAGCGCACCAGCGCGCGTGGTCAACGTGTCATCAGATGCGCACCGCGGTGGAACGATGCACTGGGACGACCTCCAGTTTACCCGCGGCTACAATGGCTGGGCAGCCTATGCACAGTCGAAACTGGCGAATATCCTCTTCTCGAATGAACTGGCACGTCGTCTGGAAGGGACGGGCGTGACCTCGAATGCACTCCATCCTGGATTTGTGGCCACCCGTTTTGCGCATAACAATGGCATCATCTGGGGCGGCTTGATGGCGCTGATGCAGCGCCTATTCGCTATCACCCCGGAAGAAGGTGCGCAAACGTCGATTTACCTGGCTACAGCATCTGAGGTTGCGACGATCAGTGGCAGGTATTTTGTCAAATCGCGCGAGACCTCGCCTGCGCCACAGGCGCAAGACATGGCAGCAGCAGCGCGTTTGTGGGAAATAAGCGAGCGTATGATCGTCAACCCTGCGCCAGTTCTTCGAGACGACGCACATTCACCAGCGTGATGCTGGAGTGATCGATTTCAAGGAGCCGCGCATCGCGGAACTGGTTGATGACCTTGGTGACGGTTTCGCGGTAGGCGTTGATCATTTCCGCCAGCTGGCGATGACTGTGGCGCGGCACACTGGCAGCATGCGGTCCGCCATGGCGACGGGCAAGATCAAGCAGCAATGATGCAAGACGCGCTGGCACCGACTTGAATGCCACTTCGTCGAGGCGACGGCTGACCACAGCACGGTGCTGCGCCATATCTTCCATCAGTGCAATGCCCAGTTCTGGCGTGCGCACCAGCAGGCTGGTAAGTTCGCTGCGCGGAATGCGGACATAGCGTATCAGCGTAGTCGCTTCGGCAAATGTATCGTAACGCGTGCCATCGCTTGCGCTGACATGCCCGAACAACTGCCCGGCTTCGACAATGCGCAGCGTCAATGCACGTCCTTCACCGGATCGCAGGTACAGGCTGACAGCGCCCGATAGCAGAACATACAGGTGATCAGCGACATGGTCGGGCGCATAGATCAGCGTTCCGCGCTCCGCGCGATCAGTAGCTCGTCCATCGGTCAGGATCGCCCACGCGGCGTCGGCATAAGAGGAGAGAGTCGTGCTCATGGTTGCTCCATCAATTGAGGGTGACGCTCTGGATCGTCGCTGCCGTGGACAACCTGCTAGCGAGGGACGCTGGCAAACAGTGGACTCATCGACAGGACATGTGCAATGTGTCACAATGGTATTGTACCACATCTGGTTTCGTATCAGGCACTGCAGGTGGCGCATTACAGCGAATGCTCATGAGAGGCATGCGGTAGAATAGCGACTGATCCATTCTGGCGCTGGCGAGCGAATGTTCCACATCGACATCTTCCGCCGGGTCTGCACAACTGAGGGTACGCATGACAACCGTCGCAAAACCTGTTTCCGTCGTCACCACCTATCTCGAATTGCCAGACCGAACGGCATTCCGTCCCTGGTGGACAACCGACCCGGATGTCGCCGTTATCGAGTCGCGCATTCCGTTTCCGGCGTTCTACCGTTTTCTCTATCGGGCAGTTGGCGAAACGTATCACTGGACAATGCGGCTCAACTGGAGCGACGAACAATTGCTCGACTACCTTTCCCGACCATCGGTCACTCTGCTGGTAATGTACGTCAAAGGCACACCTGCGGGGTATATCGAACTTAACGCAGAGTCGGAAGAACCAGATGTCGAGATTGCCTACTTCGGTCTGGCGCCCATGTTCCACGGGCGCGGGTTAGGGAAACATCTGCTATCAGTGGGGGTGCAGCGCGCCTTCGATGATGGTGCGCGGCGCGTATGGGTTCATACGTGCACTCTCGACGGTCGCTACGCGCTGGCAAACTATCAGGCGCGCGGGTTCCGTCCATACAAAACCACGACCGAAACAGTGGTTATACCGGTTTATTCGTAACCGTTCACACCCGGAGCAACACACGCGGAAGCGAAGGGTATTCCGCCCTTATCGCGTCCACGAGGGCAAGATGCCCTCACTCCCATGAGAAATGTGAACACTTACGTTTACTCAACAACGCAAGGGGAGAAGATTGCATGACGCATGTTATTAGCTGGATATTGGTGATGCTGACAGGATTGCTCATCGCTTGTTGTGGCGCTCCACCTGTGCAGATGTCGTCCGCTTCCGATATGCGCGCCACATTGCCAGTAGCCCTGCTGCCCAGCACGCCGGCGCTGCCAGCTGCGACGACCCTGCCAAATCTGGCGCTGACCGCAACCACTGTGCCGACTGTAATCCCAACTGCCACTCCTGTACCGACGACACCACCAACGACGGCACCATCCCCGATCCCGACTACTCGCCCAGAAGCCGTGCCGCCTGTACGCTTAGTCATCGACGCTATTGACCTAGATCGCGTCCTGATCCCGGTAGGTCTCGATGCGAACCGTGTCCCGGTGGTACCCGATCACGATGTGGGATGGTACCGACTCGGTGCAATGCCAGGACAGGGCGATAATATCGTGCTTTGGGGACACGTGTTGCGGTTCCGCAAGACGCCGCACATCCCTGCGCCATTCGCGCGTCTGAAGGAGTTGAGTCCTGGAGCAACTGTGATTCTGATCGACGAACGCGGTGTTGAACATCGCTACACAGTGACGCGCCAGGTATGGGCTACGCCGGACGAGGTTCACTACATGCTGCCGCAGGGACGCGAGATGGTAACTATGATTTCGTGCATCGGCGACAAGATCATTGCTGAGGGCAGCCTCGAAATGACCCATCGCCTGATTACGATTGCAGAGCCGGAGGGCGCTGCACGCTGAAGGCTGCGCGTTGTACGGGCAAAGAGAGAGATACCAAGCAAACCTTTCTGGATAACCCTATGGTGAACCATTCAGGCGGGAGCGTTGCAGATAGTGATACAGGGTTCAACTGCCCATCCGCTTTCCCAACTCATCGCCACGCCAGCGGATATTGCCACGCAACAGCAGATTAGACGCATTGAGTTTGTACGCCAGGTCGCGCGCTAGATTACGCATCACAACGAAGCCGATCCGCGGGTTGCGTTCCGCCAGTGCATCGAAATCCAGCGCACGAATAACAATCAGCACTGTCGGTTCATTCGTTATCACAGTTGCAGTGCGCGCCGCGCCGCCAAGCAATGCCTGCTCGCCGAAACACTGTCCCGGATACAGGGTGTTGATCGTTGATGGTGCTACTGTCCCATCCGACAGGCGTGTTGAGATCACGACGCGCACTGTGCCTTCGTGCACGATGTACAACTCGTCGCCAGTGTCGCTTTCATTGAAAATCGTTTGCTTCGCAGGCGTGCGAATTGCTCTGCACACTCCCGCAACCTGTATCAGTTCATTGTCGCTCAACCCGGCAAAGATCTCGACTTTGCGCAGATTTTCGAGCACACGCGGGTTCATTCGCATCTCCTGGCAGGCATGCTGCCTGTTATCAAGTTTCAGGTACAATAATAGCACGTCGTTATCCGGTATAGGTGCATACTGACGCATGCCAAACACTACCGTCATCCGATGGGAAATCGACTCAGAACCGTTTGAAAGAGGAGCAAGTCGTCATGGACAAGCAACCACGTATCAAGCGCGAACGCCGCGAACGTGCAACATATCTGGCAACAGTCAGCAATTGCGAAGGGACGTGGCTCGAGCATCCGCCGGACGCTGATGAGCAGGCGAAGATCGACTCCGCTGGCAAAATCCTGCGCCGCTTCCGCATGCAGGCGCTGCAACTCGGCGCCGACCGCGATGCGTTCAACCGGTTTAGTCTCGACATCTTTCGTGATGAACGTTTCGCACCGCTGCACTTCAGCGATGACATGATCGAGATGATCCTGGAAGAGATCGGTGAGCCGCCAGTCGTTGAGGACGACAGCGACCCATCGTTCACCAACTACTTGCTGCGGGCTCTGGGAGTCGTCGCTTCTGCACGTGTGCGACGCACTATGGCGGAACAGGCGCGTCGCTTTCTGCCGCAATACGTGGCCGCCGGGCAGTATAAAGAAGCGCTAGCAATCGAACACAACTGCTACATGACGGTGATGAGCGATGCAGCGACGCCGCTGCTGGTGCAGATGCTTGTCAGCGGGCTAGCGCGCTACTACGAGGAGCACGAACCGGACGAAACGGTAGCATAGCCGTCAGAGTGATGGCGGCTCTTCGGTAATCGCAGCAATGCGCCATCCTTCCGGCGTGTTGATGACCACCACATAGAGCTGATTAGGTCCACGCTTCCAGCGCGTCGGCAGGTCGGGCACTGGGACAGCATCAATCGTGACACCGTAGATCAATCGCCCGTCAGCAGCAACGATCGAGTCAATCCGGGTCAGGGTGAGTGACTGCACTGCCTGCGTTGTGCTCTCAAACATGTCGAGGGTAGTGGTCGCCTGCATGGCGGGCGCTAGCAGCGCCCAGGCTTCTGCTGCGCGTTGCCCGCCAAACGCTGTAAAGTAGGCGCGCACTGTCTGCTCGGCGGCGGTAATGTTCGCCACCGGAGCACCCTCGAACGTTGTCTGTACGAGCGCTTCTGGGGTCGCCGTCACGTCGCCAGTCATACCAGACTGTCCGGCAGTTGCCGGTTCGATCCGCATCTCAACACCTTCTGCAACCGATGTTAGCATGACTGCAGCAGTAGCATATGCTGGCGGCAACGGTGTGCTCGTTGTCTGGACTCTGAGTGGTGCGGTTTGTCCGCATCCAGCCAGCAACCCGACCAGAATCCCTCCTGCGATCCAGTTGCATCGGCGCGGCATACGTCCCCCGAATCATTAAGCCTCGCATCATGGTAAACAGTATACCACCCCCTTCCACCCTGCGCCTCTCCGGAGGAATGGCAACTTCCCGAATAATGAACACGGCACCCGAGGGCGTCTCTCATATCAAAACCTGCCAGGGTGCCCCCATAGTCGTTCTAGAATGTTCCTGGCGTGCTTGGAACAGTGCGTGCCCCTGCACCATCTGGGCGCACAAGCATCTCGATTCAACAGATAAATTCGAGGCGCGCGAGCGGGGGCGCCTACACCCCTAGGTGCGTGGGCATCTCGGCTCTTGCAAGCGTAGCAAGGTCTTGACGCGCCCTACACCCCTGGGAGTGCGCGGGCGTCTCGCGCTCATGGCGCTGATCCGCGAAGCGCGCCTGCCTACACCCCTGGGTGCGCGGGCGTCTTGCACGCATGCAGCAATGTGACCCATCTCGGGAATGCGAGAATCACGCCTACGACCGCATTGCGAGGATGTCTCGCCCACGATCCAGGTCAACGGTGAACTGTGCATCTACCAGATTTGATATCTCCTGCTGCGATTATTAGGGTGCCACGCTTCCCCCCTTCTCCCCATGTAGGAGAAATATTGAGAATTTATAGCAGTTCTCTGATACGTTGATTCAAAGACCATAAGCCCTCGGCTAAGCAAGGCAAAGCCCGCCTGCGCGGGCTATACCGGACCTTAATCCTCGAAATTCATAAAAGTGACGAGGGAGGATGCTCACAGATTTTCTGGCATCTCCTGGTCTCGCACTCCCCATGGGAGAAGGCAAGAATGGCGACACGCGCACTGGCTTGCACCAGACCTTTCGCCATTGGCGCACCCAGCATACCGCTGCCGCCAGTGACTACAGTAACTTTCCCTTCCGGGCTGAACAGTGAGCAAAGAAACGGTTCGGACACAACACACCCTCCTGTCAGTTGCCGGGTATGGTACCATAGACATACATTCCCCATCGCAGGAAGCATGCGTGCGCGCAGGAACATCACAATGGGCATCATGTCGCCTGAGAAAGAGATTGGGAGAAACCCGCATCTACAGGAGAATAACGATAACCGCAGTGCGCATCATTACCTGGTCTGCATCCAGAAATTGCGCGACTCATCAGGGAAGGACACGCAATGACGTTCGTCCGTGATATGTTAAGCCGACCATGGCTGCCACGCATCAGGCACAATGTTCAGTTGCCGCGTCGTGTTGCATACTACCCGTCACCGGTCAACTGGCGTGACGAGGTAATCTACTTTTTGATGGTTGATCGCTTTAGCGATGGTCAGGAAGATACCCGCCCGTTGCTCGACCGGCGCTACCTGGCAGCAGCGCGACCAGCGCTGCCCAACGGTGATCCCTGGCGCTGGGATCGCTGGGCTCCGTCGGGCAGTGAACGATTCCAGGGCGGCACGTTGCGTAGAGTCATATCGAAACTCAGCTATCTGCAGCGACCCGGCATCACTACCCTGTGGCTCAGTCCGTCCGCAAGCAGCGCGTCCACCTCGATACCTATCACAGCTACGTCTTTCAGAATTTTCACGATGTCGATCCGCATTTTGGCACATGCCGGGACCTGGTCGATCTTATGTCGAGATCCATAACCCGCCACTAGCAGAGACGCTGGTACTGACAAACCGAACTATAGTATGGAGCGTGAGCCCTGCCGTGCAGTTCTACCGTCCTGGCTGTTTTGCCGAGGTCGCGGCTGACGAGCGCGACACGCCGTGCCGCGTCTGCGGCGCTCGTATAGAGGAATGGGAACGCCGCGACTATACCGAACGCCTCATCCATGCTCTTGGGCATCCCAACCCAGAAGTGCACATGGGCGCGATTATTTCGCTGGGTAACCGACGCGACCCGCGGGCTGCGCTTCCGCTTGCCGAATGCGCGCTGGCGCACCCCGTCGACGTCGTGCAGGCGCTCGCCGTTGTCAGGGCGCTGCATGCAATCCCGTTGGCGCCAGAGCGGGATATGGCACTGGACATGCTTGCCACTCATCCAGCGCGCACAGTTCGTCGTGCGGTTGCGCGCCTGCGCAGCGAACCAAAATACTATTCCGATCACGGTAACCTGTGCTATAATTTTCCTGCCACCGCGTACATCAGCAGTAAGAAGACCGCCGTCTCTTTCGATTGAACAAGGAACAGAATCATGCCACCAAAACGATGGGCATCCCCTCCACCGATGCAGATCGACCCAAACCGCCAGTACCGTGCACGGATGATGACCTCCCGAGGTGAAATCGTCTTCAACTTGGCTGCCCAGTATGCACCGAAGACGGTCAACAACTTCGTCTTTCTGGCGAACGAGGGGTTCTACAACGGGGTCGTCTTCCATCGCGTCATCAGCAACTTCATCATCCAGGGGGGCGATCCGACCGGTACAGGGCGAGGTGGACCTGGCTATTCGTTCGAGGACGAGGTCGATCCGAAGAAAAATCCACTGAAACACGAGACTGGTGTGTTATCGATGGCAAATGCCGGACCGAACACGAACGGCAGCCAGTTTTTCATCACCCACTCGCCGCAACCACACCTTGATGGAAAGCACACCGTCTTTGGCAAAGTCATCAGCGGGATGGACGTTGTCAACGCTATCCGCCAGGGAGACCGGATCCTGAACGTGACCATCGAGGTTCTGTAGCTACGCATGAACGAACTGTTCGACATCGTCGGACAAACGTCTGCCCTGCCACACACGATCACGCTGCACATGGCGCCGGTCGCCGGGGTCAATGCGCCGCCGCTCTCGGCGCCCGGTCCCGATGGATTGGGAAGCAGTGCAGCGCGTAAGGCGCGATTGCACATTGCACCATCGCCAGGACCGCACAATGCGCTCTGGTATTTTCCACGCGTCACCGGCGGTCACCTGCGCGTCGCGCGCAATGCACTTATCATCCAGATCGCCCGGTACACGCCATCACTGGCGCTCAAGAACGCACTCTACCGCCTGATCGGTATGCGGGTCGGCAGTCACGTCTCGGTCGGTCTGATGGTTATGTTCGATATCTTTTTCCCGCAGGACGTCACTCTCGGCGACAACTGCATCATCGGCTACAATTCAACCATTCTCTGCCACGAATTCACCCGCCACGAATGGCGTCGCGGACCGGTCTGGATCGGACGGGACGTGACAATCGGCGCAAATACGACAATCCTGCCAGGTGTGGTAATCGGTGATGGCGCGACAGTCTCGGCGATGAGCCTGGTGAACCGCGACGTGCCGCCGGGAGCGTTTGTTGGCGGAGTTCCTGTGCGGCGGCTACGGGAAAGAGAGGCGGAAGATTCACGTTGAAGATTGCATGCTTCGTTATGCACGGGCGCGGGTGCAACTCTTGCAGCCGACTGCGAGAGGGTTTGCCGACTCTCAATGCTGGCAAAAGGCGCTGCTGGACAGATCGCGTTATAATCTGGCGCAACTGTAATGCAGGGTTTTCCGTGTCCTGCCTTATTAAGGTACCCACTTCCAGCGGCGTGTTCAACCCTGTCCGAACAGGTCTAGCCTTCGTAAGACCTGCTACGTGTTTGACACCCGCCCGATACCTTGCGATAATCGTCGGCAGGTATCGCGTTCATCAGCTATAGGTTCTCTGCGATGACACACGCATCATGCGCTCTGCCGCTCCGCCTACCTGGTCAAACCGGCTTCCAAGTAACGCCGATCCGCATTGGGTGCACACTACTCGGAAATTCACCCGAAACCCTTGCTTACAGTGTTGCTGAAGATCAGGCGATTGCAACCCTGACCGAAGCGTTTCGCAGTCCGATCAATTTCCCGGACACTGCTACGGCATACGGCGATGGTGAAAGCGAACGCCGGATCGGGGTCGTGTTGCGCAACCTGAGTGCCGCCTGGCTTCATGCTGGCGACCAAAGCCGACCGCGATCTGACGACTGGCGATTTCAGCGGTGACCAGATCCGGCGCTTGGTTGAGCGCGGCCTGACATTGCTGGGACTCGACCGCCTGCAATTCGTATACATCCACGACCCGGAGCACACGACGTTCGAGAATGTAATGGGGAAAGGCGTCCGCTTAAGGTCTTGCAGCGCTTCCAGGCAGAAGGGGTGATTGAACACATCGGCATTTCTGGCAATTCAACATCGAAACCGATGCATTTATGGCGGTTGAGATGCACAATCGCTACACGTTGCTGAACCGGTCGGCGGAACCACTGCTCGATGTCGCAGCTAGGCGCGGGGTTAGCCGTGGTCAATGCAGTGCTGTATGGCAGCGGCATCTCCTGGCGAAGGGACTGGACGCCTATAAGCGCTATGCGTACCAGGATGCGCCACCGACGCTGGTTGAACGAACGCGCACCCTGGCAACAATCTGTCAGGAGTATGGTGTGCCGCTGGCAGCCGCCGCGCTCCAGTTCTCGCTGAGCAATTCACACAGGACGTCAACCGTTGTGGATGTTAGCAAGCCGGAAAGAATTGCAGCTACTCTGGAACTAGCGTGTATCCTCGTCCCCAACGAACTTTGGCAGCGCCTTGATGCAGTAGGATTTGATGCGAACGACCCGGAAGAGCATCGGTTCACGTAAGAGGGGCGCAGCGCTGCTGCGCCCGCACCGGGCAGCAGCAGTAATGGCACCGTAGGGGCGCAGCGCTGCTGCGCCCGCACCGGCAGCGGCGGCCATGGCGCGGGCAAGAGGCGAGGGGCGTGCGAGGCAAGAGACAAGAGACGCGAGACAGGCAGCATTAGAGACATTGAATGTACCAGGCATCCATCGCTGGCGCGCGCTAGAAACTGGCGCGCGTCGCTATCTCCTGCACCTGGCGATCCTCACGCTTAGCCTGTCGGTGGTAGTGTTGTACTACAATCTGGCAGTCGTGGCGCTAGGGTATTCGCGCGGTTTTCTTGGCATCTTGCAGATGGTGACGCAGGGTGTGGCAGCACTGCTGAGTCTGCCGCTCTGGTTGAGTGTGCAGCGCCTGGGATTGCGCCGCGCACTTGCGGCATCGGTGGTGCTGTACGCCGTTGGGTTGCTGCTATTCGCTGCACTGCCGCAGGCAGCGTCGCTGATTATATCCGCCGCATTCATGGGAATGGCTGCAGTGCTGGCGCAGGTGACGGCAGCACCCCTTATGATGCGTCTCAGCAATGACGCGACCCGTGATTATCTGTTCAGCGCCAGCGCCGCGATCGCTATCGGTTTGAATGGCATTGGCAACCTCGGCGCCGGGTTCCTTGCCGATGCAGTCGCATATCTGCTCAACGTTCCGACCGACAGCGGCATTACCTATCGCGCGGTATTTGCCATTGCCGGGATCGGCGTACTGGCATCACTCCCGCCGTTGTTGCTGATTCGCGAACCAGAGTACGCACCCGCATCACTGTCGGCGGAAAGCATCACTGCTCCAATGGAAACGGATGCGTGCCCAAACAGTGCACCTCCCTGGCTGGCTCTTGCCCGACTATGGTTCGATCGTCTGCCCGCGCCGCTGCAGACACTGATGCGCAAACCGGCGCTGGCGGTCAAACTTTTGCTGCCGCCCTTCCTGATCTCATGGGGAGCAGCGCTGCTCATTCCCTATCTCAACCTCTACTTTCGCGAGCGGTTTGGTCTTGACAACCGCGCGCTCGGTGCGCTTTTCGCCGGGTTCGATGTAGCGACCGGACTAGCAGCGCTGACCGGTCCAGCGCTGGCAGCACGCCTGGGGAAGATCCACACTGTGGTCGTAACCCGCACCATTGGGATTCCACTCCTGCTTCTGTTGGGCGCCGCCTCCGATCTGTGGCTGGCAATAACTGCTGCACTTGCGCGTGTCGTTGCTTTCAATATGGCAGCGCCGCTCTACGATGCTTATGTGATGGAACAAACCGACGAGCGCGCGCGACCGTTTATGATTGGACTGCTGGGGGCGGCATATAGCGCCGGGTTTATCATTGCACCCCTGATCAGCACGTTCGTTCAGGAACAGTACGGTTTTGGACCGCTGTTCGTCGCGACAGCGGCGCTGTATGCGCTTTCGGTTCTGGCAACGTGGCAGTTCTTCGACCGTCGTGTTTCTTGATGAGTATCTGTTGCTGAGCCAGAATTTTCCTGCGGAGTGTGCGCAGATGTGCGGGGCATGCGTCTGGCTGCCGTGCTGCTCTTGGTCGGGGCAGACACCCAACACTGCTGCATGCCTGCGCACAAAGTCGCCTTCCGGGTAGGGCGCAGGCTTGACTAGCGATCGCAGAAGTATTGAACCAGGTGCATGCCGGATGCGCGGGTATCCCGTCCATATGCATGCGATCCCGCAGTCAACCGTTCTGCACCTCACCGGAGAGGAGAAGGTCGTCTGCGCACCCTAGTGCGACTTCGAGCTGCTGCACTAGAAGCAGATGGTGCTACAATAAGACATGGTAAAGTACGGCTATATAATCGATGCAAGATGTGTTAGCGCAAGTCAGGGCGATCATCACTGGGGAAGTGGAGCAGGAAGGGTATCGAGTGCTTCGCATCCTGCTCTTCGGTAGCCGGGCCCGCGGCGATGCCCGCCCTGACAGCGACTGGGACTTCTTTGTCATCACCGACCAGGAACCCTCTCGGCAAGAAAAGGCAGAGATTGCATCGAGGCTCAGCTGCCGATTTGCAGAACTTGGCTTTTACGCGGATGTTCTCTTCCAGTCAGAGGCGCTCGTTCAGGCCCGTAAAGGCAATACCGGTTTTCTCACCTACTATGTGCTGAAAGAAGGGGTGCCAGTATGAACAAAGAGGCGGTCATTCTCTGGATACGCAGGGCTGAAAGCGATCTCAAAATCGGCAGGGACGAGTTGGTGACCGAGGATTCCGCCACAGATGCCATTTGTCTCCATATGCAGCAGTGCGCTGAAAAATACCTGAAGGCGTTCACGGAAAAGAAATCCCACGAACCCACAATATCGCGTTCTTAGTCAGTCTCTGTGTCCAGACAGTTGCCCTCCCCAGCTTGGAAGAAACGCAGTGTGCCGTGAATTTGGCGGAGCGGATAAGGGATTTCATCCGCAAAAAACTACAGCAAGGGGGTTATATCCTGCCATAAGAATCCGTCTCCAGCACATGCCCGGTAGAAGGTATACCTCCTCCCGGCATCACGGGCGGACTTTGACCTGACCTCTTTTTCCCGCAAGAAAATCCTTGTGGGACTACCAGCAACAGGTCCTCAAGAACGCTCTCAGGCGCATTGGAAATACTACGAAAATTTCGACGACCACCAGCTGCAAGAAACAGACAACATTAACCGCACATCATGAGCAGTGCGTGCAGCATCCGGACAAACTATCCGAATCCCACTATACTCGAACATCCCTGTATGCACCTAGAGACGTAACTCATGGGTGGGATGCTCCGCGCCGGATTGACTCGAGCGCAGGGCAGTGCTATACTATCGCACGTCTGTTCATATCACCTGTCAGCGTATCATCTCTCTGAGCAGTATCTGCGCCGATTCGGTCGAATACGCTGCGTGTCTTGCGAAAGGTCGCCGGAGTATGGCAAAAGACGCCATCGTTATCAAGGGTGCGCGTGAGCACAATCTGAAGGGCATCAACCTCGAAATTCCACGTGACAAACTGGTTGTGCTGACCGGCGTTTCAGGTTCGGGAAAGTCGTCGCTGGCGTTCGATACGCTGTATGCCGAAGGACAGCGCCGGTACGTCGAGTCGCTCTCGGCATACGCCCGTCAGTTTCTCGGGCAGATGGAGAAGCCAAAAGTCGATTATATCGGCGGTCTCTCGCCGGCGATTGCCATCGAGCAGAAGAGCGCGTCGAAGAATCCGCGCTCGACCGTCGGCACCGTCACTGAGATCTACGACTATCTGCGCCTGCTGTACGCTCGCGTTGGAACGCAGCACTGCCACGTGTGCGGGCGACCGGTCAGTTCGCAAAGCGCTGAGCAGATTGTCAACCGCGTGCTGACGTTACCAGTCGGCACACGCTTCATGGTGCTGGCGCCGCTCGTGTCGCAACGTAAAGGCGAGTACAAGGACGTGTTCGCCGAAGCACGCGCTGAGGGGTTCGCGCGGGTGCGCGTCGATGGCGAAATACGCGACCTGGCGAGTGAGATCAAACTCAACAAGAAGGTTAAGCATACTATCGAGATTGTGGTTGATCGTTTGACCATACCGGCACGCGAAGGTGCAACCGATGAGTCGCACGTTCCGCATAGTCCTATTGGAAAAGCGCAGGCAGGGGCACAGAGCGATTGGGATGCATTCGTTACCCGCCTGACCGACAGTGTCGAACAGGCGCTGCGTGTTGGCGAGGGGCAGCTGATTATCAGCATCCAGAATCCATCCAGCGACCCAGAAGAATGGTTGATGAGCGAAGCCAACACCTGTGTCCACTGTGGCATTTCGTTTCCTGAACTGTCGCCGCAGATGTTTTCGTTCAACAGTCCACAGGGTGCCTGCCCCGAATGCACTGGTCTCGGCGTTCGGATGGAGGTGGACCCGCTGCTGCTCGTACCCAACCCATCATTAACCCTGCACGAAGGTGCTGTGACCTACTGGGGCGAACTGCGCAAAAAGCGTGATTCGTGGGGATACCGCGCGTTGCTAGCGATTGCACATCACTACGGCTTCGATCTCGATACGCCATGGGAACAACTCAGCGAGCAGGCACGTCACGTCATTATCTATGGCAGCGGAAAGGAACGAATTCGCTTTCGCTGGGGCGACGAAACCAGTGATAGTCGCGGTGAATTCATGCGTCCCTGGGAAGGACTGGCGAGTGAGATTCGCCGCCGCTATCAACAGACTGGCAGCGATTACACCCGCGAGTATTACCAGAGTTTCATGAGCGAGCAACCCTGTCCGGCATGTGATGGCGCACGTTTGCGTCCCGAAAGCCTGGCGGTCAGGGTCGGCGGATGGTCGCTGCGCGATGTGACACGCCTGACAATTGCTGGTGCGATGGCATGGGTACATGCCCTAAGCGGCATGCCGGTAGACTCATCGCATCTGGAGGCATTGAACGGGCATGTGGCAGGCAATGGCGCTACATCCCACCTTAGTGTAACACCGCTGAGCGATTACCAGATGGCGATTGTCAGTGATGTGCTCAAGGAGATCCGCGAGCGACTAGGGTTTCTGCTCAATGTCGGTCTGCACTATCTCACCCTCGAACGCCCCGCGCCAACTCTCTCCGGTGGCGAGGCGCAGCGTATTCGCCTGGCATCACAGATCGGCTCCGGTCTCGTCGGCGTCACCTATATCCTTGATGAGCCAAGCATCGGGCTGCATCAGCGCGACAATCGCAAACTGCTCAATACGCTGATGAAACTGCGCGATCTAGGTAATACTGTTATCGTAGTCGAGCACGACCTGGAAACCATGCAGGCAGCTGACTGGATCATCGACTTTGGTCCTGGGGCAGGAGTCAAGGGGGGCGAGGTAGTCGCAGCCGGTCCACCAGACCTGATCGCTGCAACCCCTGACTCCCTGACTGGCGCGTACCTGTCCGGGCGATTGGAAATTCCGGTCCCACGGCAGCGCCGCACCGCGCGGGTGCGCCCGGTTGCCGATACGCCGCATGACGCGCCGCGTCGCCATCGCCGGACCGATCACGCAACCGACCAGGCGGATGGTCCGTGGCTCGAACTTGAAGGCGCAACCAAGAATAATCTGCGCGACGTGACTGTTCGCTTTCCGCTCGGCGTCTTCATCTGCGTGACTGGCGTCTCTGGATCGGGAAAATCATCGCTGATCACTGAAACGCTCTACCCTGCGCTGGCAAACCGCCTGAACCGCGCGCAGTTGAAGCCGGGACCGTTCCGTGCATTGCGCGGGGTGGAACATCTCGATAAGGTGATCGATATCGACCAGCAGCCAATTGGGCGAACCCCGCGTTCCAACCCGGCAACATATGTCAAGTTGTTCGATCTGATCCGTGAGCTGTTCGCTTCGACCAATGAGGCGAAACTACGCGGCTACAACGCTGGACGCTTTTCGTTCAACCTGAAGGGAGGCCGTTGTGAAGCCTGTGAAGGGAATGGCGAAAAGCGCATTGACATGCAGTTCCTGGCGGATGTCTGGGTGCGCTGCGATGTCTGCAAAGGGAAACGGTACAATCGCGAAACATTGCAGGTCAGGTACAAGGGCAAGTCAATTGCCGACGTGCTTGACATGGATGTGCAAACGGCGCTGGAGTTCTTCGACAATGTGCCACGCATCAGGCGCATTCTGCAAACGCTCCACGATGTCGGTCTGGACTACATTAAACTTGGTCAGTCGGCGACGACCCTTTCCGGCGGCGAGGCGCAGCGGGTGAAACTGGCGAAGGAACTAGCGCGTACTGCCACCGGTCGCACTATGTATATTCTGGATGAACCAACGACCGGCCTGCACTTCGCCGATGTACAACGCCTGTTGACAGTGCTGCACCGCCTGGTCGATGCGGGCAATACCGTACTTGTGATCGAGCACAACCTCGACGTTATCAAAACTGCAGACTGGATCATCGACATGGGACCGGAAGGTGGCGACGGGGGTGGCAGGGTTGTGGCGACTGGTACTCCCGAAGAAGTGGCGCTAATTGAAGAGTCGCACACCGGTCGATACCTGCGCGAGATCCTGTACCACCATGGCATCGTTGCCAGGGGCATGCTTAAGTAAGTACCTTGATGAGTTTCAAGAACTACAGTGAAGCGCAGAACAGTTGACTGCCGGGATCTCACGCACCTCATTACGCGGGCAGGACGCCCATATACCTGGCATGCTGTGGCTCAATCATTTTCGCTATAATCTGGTCTAACCCGCGCAGGCAGGCTTCGCACTCCACAGCTGAGGGCTTTAGCCCGACGGCAAGAGCGAATAATGGACTAAATTCTCAATATGAGCCCCACGACAAGAAGCGAAACCGGTTTATATTATGAGCCTCACATCCTGTAGGGGAAAAAAGGGCCTCAGGATGTAGCAAACACCCCTCGCCCTTGAAAAACTCTCTACCCGTGAAGATAGGAAAATAAGGAGCAAGAGTGCATGGGAATACGGAAAACTGCTCATTTCTTCCAGGAACTCTCCCCTTGAGAGACCCTTATGGGACAGCCGAGGGCGCGATGTCCTCACTCTTGTGATGGATCGTATCGCTACCTGTGGGCGAGGTGCCCGCGCACCCGGGCAGTGCAGGGATAAGCATGGTTGTAGCGCGCTAAGCACATTCCAAAACAACCATGAGGTGCACCGACAGGAACGCATGCTATCAAGATGTGATATCTGGCGTCACCCGACCGACCGCTCGCGCAACGTTTCCGCTTCCGTTGCAGCGACAGCGACCGACTCAGTTTGACGCATCTGGCGCACCCGCACCGCATGGATCACGAATCCGACCAGAAACAGCCCAAACCCAACGGCATCCGCACCCAGGTCGGCGTACAGCATCGCCAGACCGCCAATGCCCATAATGATGCGCTCGACAAGGTTCGCCTGACGAATCAACCAACCGCCAAACGTCACTGCCAGCGCACCAACCGCCATGCAACTGGTCAGAAACGTGACCGTAATTGTCATCCATCCGCCAGCGGCAAGCGCCTCATACCAGGCAGGTTTGAACGCCAGCGTCACTGTGCCGGTATCCTGACCGACCTGCTGCAAGAGAAGCAGCAAACTCGTCCCATCGATCGTCATGGTGAACATGAACGGCACCAGGAAGCCTGGCAGACAATACTTCCATGCCATGAACATCGTGGGCCATGGACGACCGCCGGTAATTGCTGCTGCCGCCATTGGCGCCAGCGCCGTCGGTGGCGACACGTCGGCAAGCACCGCGTAATAGAAGATGAACATATGTGCGGCAGGCTCCGGCACCCCCACCTGCCGCAATGCTGGAACGATCATCACCGCTGCCAGGATGTACGATGCCGTAACCGGCACCGCCAGTCCCAGAATCCAGACTGCAACTGCCGCAAAGAAGACCGTTGCCAGGATATAACCGCCACCCAGGCTCACAATCATGCCCGAAATCTTCAACCCCAGACCGGTCAGCGTCACTGCGGAGACGATGATACCGGCGCAAGCAGTGGTCGCAGCAATCGAAACCACACTCCGCCCGCCATATTCGAGCGCGCGGAGAATGCGCATATTTTCGTCTTCGCCCGGAATGGCGCGCACCCGCTTGTAGAGCGCCATACCCGCCGCGATCACAACCGTCAGCATCAATCCCCAGAAGACCGCCACCGATAGACGCATCCGCGGCAGAACACCGATCATCTCCAGCGCCATTAGCAGAATCATCAGCGCAACGCCGACCGCCAGCGCCTTCAGTGACGAGAGGCGTGTTTCAGGTCGGAGGAAACTTAGAAAGAAGGCGACAACAATCGACCAGTAGACCGCCATAAACGGCGTCATGCCAAACGCCATCAGGATCGCAACTGCAAAAAGTGACGAGAAATGATAGCCGAATTTACGCGTTAGCTCCCAGAGTGGCTCGGTTTTAAACTCGACCGGTTGCGTCCTCATCCGGCGCGAGTCGGCTTCGATCATCAAAATGATCGACAGATAGTAGAGCAGCGTCGGCACGATCGCCATGATCAACACATCGAGATACGAAATATCAAGATACTCAGCGATCAGGAACGCTGCTGCACCAAGTGTTGGCGGCGAAAGCGTGGCACCGATTCCCGACGCTGCTAGCATCCCGGCTGCCACGGTCTTATCGTACCCTGCCTTGCGCAGCAGAGGCCACGAAAGCGACCCCAGCGTCACAGTCGTCGCCACACCGCTGCCCGACACGGTCCCCAGCAGGAACCCAGCAGCTGCCACGGTTCGCCCCGGACCAGCGCCGCTCTTCGACTTGCCCAGCGCTGCAAACGACCAGTCGATAAAGAACTTCCCTGCGCCACTGTACTCCAGCACTGCCCCATAGATGGTAAACAATACGATAAAGGTGGCAGCGACATCGAGCGGAACGCCAAACACGCCCTGCAAGGTCAGATAGTTGGTGCCGATCAGGCGTTGTAATGAAATGCCGCGGTGGTCGAACGGTTCGGGAAAGACATACCCGAACAAAGCGTACAGGATCGAAAAGATAGCCACTAGCGTCAGCGCCATCCCGGTCGTGCGCCGGGTGGCTTCCAGCACCAGCAGCAGCATAATGGCGCCCATGACCAGTTCGGTTGGGGTGGGCTGCGTCACGCGTTGTAACGCTTCGCGAAAATTGAGGCTCAGATAAATCATACTGGCAGCGCCCAGCGCTGCCAGCACAACATCATACCAGGGAACCTTCGCACGCGCCGCTTTACGCAACGGAAAGTAGAAGAACGTCAACGCCAGAACGAGCATCAAAAATGTGGCGCGATAGACCTGCGTGGTAATGATCGCCTGCGTCCAGTACAGCGCGTAGATCGAGAGCGCTGCCGCAATAATCCCGGCAATCCAAGCCCACGCGCCGCTCAGTTTCCGAGTTGCTGCTTCGCCCTCAAACTCCTCGATGAGTTGCTCGACCTTCTCCTGACTGATAACCTCGTTATTATCAGGCGTCCCATTGTTCTGAGCGTTGGCGGCGATGCTCATGCTGCTCCCCCTTGTGCGCGTATTCTGTGAGTGGATGTTGAGCCTCTCAGCCTGCGTGTGTGCAGAGTAGTGAACGAGCGACCGTCATCGATACTGCTTTCTCCCTGTTTAGAAACGAGGCGACAATATGATCGCCGCCTCGCATGCCCCCATCAGAGTCACTCTTTCCAGACGCCACGTTCCTTGTAGAACTCGATAGCCGCTGGATGGAAGGGTATCGATGAGCCCTCAACTGCCGACTCTAGCGACAGAGTGCGCGCTGCCGGGTGGATTTTATGCACTTCCTCAAGGTTGTCAAAAATGGTCGTCAGAATGCCCTTCACCTGATCGGCAGGCATATC
>Ga0272447_1000243_pt1 | contig 42598 bp, 35 predicted proteins | sample YNPCB0133_FD_194589 | JGI IMG/M metagenome (GOLD analysis project Ga0272447, IMG submission 194589) | Hot spring microbial mat communities from Yellowstone National Park, WY, United States - YNP-CB-013-3 | ecosystem: Environmental > Aquatic > Thermal springs > Hot (42-90C) > Sediment | place... | reverse complement strand
CCCTGCCGACGACGAGGGTCGCGTATGTCTCGTAGATACATGCTTAGCGCCTTCCGCTTCTCCGCCTCCATGGCTGCCTCCTACACCTCTACTAATACCAAAAGTTGGAGTGTTGATAAGCCCTGGGCATGCATTAGGATTTTGCTGAGACACCATTTCTGAGATGAGTTCTAGAGATGACCGATGGTGATCGCGCAGGACGCCGGCGCACTGCCTCATCCCGTCGCCGGGGCGCGTTCTTGATGCGGACCACCCTCTGCGGGGCTATCTTGCTAGCAAAGGTGGACACATAGAGGGCAGGGGAGGGCAGTGCCGTCGCTCACCCAGGGTTTTCGCCCCTCGCTGTGAATGCACTCCGCGACTATAATCATCGTATCGCCAGGGCTTTGGCAGCTCAGGCACGAGACAAGTCCGAGGAGATTAGGAACATATGCATAGTCTGGGACCACTTGAAGTCATCCTCATCCTGGCTGTGATCATCCTGCTGTTTGGGGTGGGGCGGATCGGCAAGATCGGCGGCGAGCTCGGCAAAAGCATTCGCGAGTTCCGCAAGGGGCTGGAAGGTGACGAAGTCAAGAAGCCCAGCGAAGCCAAGCCCAGCGAAGGCAGCGATACCAAAGCCTCTCCGTAGCCCTTCGCACTTCTATCGCTCGCCATGGCCAGGTTCTCCTCCACGCTCAGTGGGGTGTTGGACATCCTGCGCGAGATAGATGTGCGCGCCGTTCGCGCAGCAGCGGAGGCCCCGTTCTCCATCGTCTTCGCCAGCCGCGACCTCCTGATAGCAGAACACCTGGCCGGCTTGCTCTATCGCGGCGATCGCGCTCACAACGTGCCTCCGCTGCGGGCAGCCGAAGGCGCCCTGCTTAGCGATGCGACGCGCCTCGCACGAGCCAGCCTGGTCGTGATCGTGGCGCGCGCCGACCAACACAACGACGAGGCGCATCGGCTATGCCAGGCGCTGACGACAGCGGGCGTGCCTTGTCTGATGGCTTACCTCCAGCCCGATGGCGCGCCACCGGCGACCATGCCTGCGGTGTATATCCCGATGCCCGATCACACCATAGATGAGACGACCGCTGTGGACCGCTTGGTGCGGGCGATCCGGGACATGCGCGCGGTTGACGACCTGGCGTTGGCGCGCCACTTACCGGCCTTTCGCCGGCCAGTCGTCCGCGATCTCATCGAGGAGACTGCTGCGGCCAACGCGGCCTATAGCCTAGGCGCCAGCCTATTGCAGATCAACCCGATCACCGGTTTGCCCGTCGCAGTGGCCGACACCGTAGTGCTCACCAAGAATCAGCTCCTGCTGGCGTATAAGATCACACTAGCGATGGGGCTGCCGGCAAACGTCCAGCATGTCATGCCCCAAGTCTTGGGGGTGATCGGGGGCGGGCTTGCCCTCCGACAGGCTGCCCGCGGCGCGGTGAGCTTGTTGCCGGCGCTCGGCGTTGCGCCCAAGGTGGCGATCGCCTTCGCCGGCACGTATGCCATCGGCGAGGCGGTCTATCGCTGGTGTCGCTCGGAGGAACCGCTCAGCGAAGCGCGCTTGCGCGCCCTCTACGCACAGGCTATGACAAAGGGCCGTGCTGCGGCGGCAGCGCTGTGGCAGAAGCTCCGCGCGCTGATCCGGCGCAGCGCGCGCCGACCAGCGCAACTTAGGCATGCAGTGACCAGTCATTCAAAAAATGGCGTCGCCCATTATTCTTGACACTCCCGAACGAGTATGTTGAAAGTAGGTGATCCGATCCCGGATTTTGAGCTGCCCTCGCAAGAGGGGATAGTCAGGTCAGCCGACCTGCGCGGTAAGCGCTTCGTGTTGTATTTCTACCCCGCCGACGACACGCCCGGCTGCACCAAAGAGGCGTGTAGCTTCCGCGACCGTCTGCCGGATTTCCAAGCCCTGGGCGTGCCGGTGTTCGGCGTCAGCCCCCAGGACGTGAGTTCAAAACAGCGCTTCGCCCAGAAGCACGGCCTGACCTTCCCGCTGCTGGCCGACGTGGATCACAAAGTGGCTGAGGCCTTCGGCGCATGGGGTGAGAAGAGCATGTATGGCAAAAAGTACATGGGCATCCTGCGCACCACCTTCCTGATTGGCCCAGACGGTCGCGTGGAGCACGTCTGGGAGAAGGTCAAGCCCGAAGGCCATGCCGAGGAGGTATACCGTCGGTTGAACCCAGCTGCGCAGCAGGCGGATTCACCCAAGCCGAAATCGGTTGCCAAGAAAAAGGCCAGCAAGTCATAGCCTCACCGCGCCCCAGGCATGCACAGCGCAATCGCCGATGTCATCGTCATTGGCGCGGGGCTGACCGGCGCGCTGATTGCTGCGCGACTGGCCGAGCAAGGTATGCGCGTGCAGGTGCTGGAGGCTTACAAAGCCGGCCATGGCGCCACGCGCCGCGCCCTGGGCCTGGTGACCCCCGACCCGCAGCCGGCGCACTTTGCGCAGACACGACAGAGCAGCGAGCGGCTCAAACAGATCGCGGCGTCGTTCGGCGCCCTGCGCCAGACGTGCGATGTGCTCCACGCTGCCTCATCGCCGTCGGCGCAGCGTGCGCTCGCGCAACTGTTACAAACGACTGATGGCCTCGCCTGGCTCTCCCAGGCAAGTGACCCGTTGCCGGGCGGGCTGAGCGGCGGGTTGGTGGTGAAGGCCGGCGCCCAAATAGACCTCGATTACCTAATCATCCGTTTGTTGCGCCGGTCAGGCGTTTCCGTTCGCCAGCACACCGAGGTGCTCTCCTTGGAAATAGACGAGGCGAGCAGCGGCGTATTTGTGATGTGTCGGCACGACACGTACTTCGCCCCGCGCGTCGTCCTGGCGACCAACGTCTACGCCGGCGCGCTCTCCCCTTATCTCGCTGAGTCGCTTCGCCCGGCCCGCGGCGCGCTGTGGGTATCGCACCCGCTGGCGCCTTCGGCGCTGCCGGCACTCTTGCTGCGGCAGCCCGTGGTCATTGATGGCGGACAGGCGGCGCTGCTGCCCAGCGAGGATGGTCGCGTGCAGGCTGTGGCATGGTTCTGGCAGACGCAAGACCTGGCGCGCGATCCGCTGGTGGCGCTGCGCGACTTGCTGCGCCGCTTCGGCCTGGGAGAAGCGGCGCAAACCAGCGGATGGCATGCCACCTTGACAACGACCACGGCAGATGGCACGCCCTTGGTCGGCTGCTTGGACGCCAAGAGGCGGGTGCTCTACGCGGTTGGCCTGGGGATTTATGGCCTGGCCTGGGCTGCTACAGTGGCCGATCAGATCGTCACGATGACGCTCACCCCATGAGGCGTTTGCTGCGCCTGCTCCTGACAGGCATTCTGTGGCTGTTGATCGCGGCAAACCTGGCCCGCGCCTGGCTGGCGACACAGCAAGCCCAATGGCTGGCGAATTGGCAACCCAGTGCCTACATCGCAAGTAGCGGCCTGTTCTGGGCGCTGGGCTTTGCCATTTGCGCCTACGGCTTGGCCAGCGCGCAGCGCTGGGCCGGCGGCGCGATCATCATTGCTTATCTGCTGTATCAGCTTCACCTCTGGAGCGATCGCTTGGCGTTCGTGAGCGGGAGCGAGGCCATCCAGCGCACGCCGTGGCTAATCGTGCTGAGCGCCCTATCCAGCTTGGTGATCGCTGGGCTGGCTACCGCGACGAGCGGACGAACCGCGCGCGATAAGGCGCGCTGATGTGCTTACAATCTCCTAACGAGGACAAGTGATCCCATGCAGAACTCGATTGACCCTCGCATTCAGAAGCTGCGCGAACTGCGCGCTCAGAGCCTAGTCGCCGGTGGTGAGGAGCGCATTCAGGCACAACATGCCAAAGGCAAACTCACCGCCCGTGAGCGGATTGAACTGCTGCTCGACGCAGGGTCCTTCCGCGAGATAGATGCCTTTGTGACCAACCAGACCAGCGGGATCAGGATGAGCGACCAGCGCTGGCTGACCGACGGCGTGGTGACCGGTTGGGGCACGATCGACGGCCGGCTGGTCTACGTCTATTCCCAGGACTTCACCATCATGGGCGGCAGCTTGGGCGCAGCCCACGCCGCCAAGATCGTCAAGCTCCAGGACATGGCGCTGAAGAACGGCGCTCCGCTGATCGGGATCAACGACAGCGGCGGGGCGCGCATCCAGGAAGGGCTGGCGTCGCTGGTGGGCTACAGCGAGATCTTTCTGCGCAACACGCTGGCCAGCGGCGTCATCCCGCAGATCAGCGCGATCATGGGGCCATGTGCCGGCGGGGCCGTTTATTCGCCCGCCCTCACTGACTTTATCTTCATGGTCAAGAACACCAGCTACATGTTCCTCACCGGCCCCGATGTGGTGAAGGCAGTGACGCATGAAGATGTGACGTTCGAACAGCTTGGCGGCGCGCTGGTCCACAACACCACCAGCGGCGTGGCGCACTTTGCGGCGGAGAGCGAGGGCGATTGCCTCTACCTCATCCGCATGTTGCTGAGTTACCTGCCCAGCAACAACATGGAAGAGCCGCCGTTCGTCAAGACCAAGGACGACCCGCTGCGCACGGATAGCGCGCTGGACAGCATCGTGCCTGATAACCCCAATAAGCCCTATGACATGCGCGAGGTGATCACGCGCATCGTGGACGATGGCAGGTTCCTAGAGGTTCAGGAGCACTACGCCACCAACATCATCATCGGCTTCGCCCGCTTGGGCGGCCATGCGGTGGGGATCGTGGCCAACCAGCCGGCGGTGTTGGCCGGCGTGCTTGACATCAACGCCAGCGAGAAGGCAGCGCGCTTCGTGCGCTTCTGCGATTGCTTCAACATCCCTATCATCACCTTCGAAGATGTGCCCGGCTTTCTGCCGGGCGTTGCCCAGGAGCACGGCGGCATCATCCGCAGCGGCGCCAAGCTGCTCTATGCCTATTGCGAGGCGACCGTGCCGAAGATCTGCGTGATCACCCGCAAGGCGTATGGCGGCGCGTATTGTGTGCTCAGCCCGCGCGCGACCCGCGGCGACTTAGTGCTGGCCTGGCCCTCCGCTGAGCTGGCGGTGATGGGAGCCGATGGCGCGGTGAGCATCATCTATCGGCGTGAGCTGGCTAACGCCGAGGACCCGGCTGCCAAAAAGGCTGAGCTGGTCCGCCAGTATCAAGAAGAGGTCACCAGTCCCTTCGTTGCCGCGCAGCGCGGCTTCATCGACGACATCATCGAACCACACGAGACGCGCCCTCGACTGATCAACGCGTTGCAGATGCTGCGCAATAAGCGCGACACCAATCCGCCGAAGAAGCACGGAAACATCCCGCTATGAGCGTCCCGCCCTGGCACCTAACCGGCGACGGGTATGTCTGGCTTTTTCGCTATCCGCCCGCGTTCGTCGCGCGGGAAGGGCGACTGGCCGAGTGGCAGCGCCTGAGCCTCTCCGACACGCTGGGCGCGCTGATGGCGGTGGACTATCTGGAGACGACGGTCGGTCCTTATCGCGAGCTGTTGTTCATCCCTGGCCGGTTCAAGGTCGCCGGTCGGCGTTGGTTCTCCATCACGTCTATCTACGTTAATACCGAAGTCAGTCAGCACGGCGGGATAGAGCATTGGGCCATCCCGAAGGCGCTGGCGGAGATCGCGCGTGAGCGTCAACCCGACGGGAGCGAGGTCTTTCGGGCTGCGCGCGATGGCCAGACTTTCTTCGCGGCGCGGCTGGCTGCCTTCGGATCTCGCATCCCTATCTCTTCTGCGCTTTTGCCGTTGGGCGTGGCCCAGTCGAGGGGGCGCGATTTGCTGATCACGCAGCCAAAGGCGCGTGGCTGGGCGCGGCTCTGTCGCGTTCATGACATGTGGGCAGATGGCGTGTGCTTTCCCGACCTGCGTCGCTGCCGGCCACTGCTGGTGCTGGCCGTGCAGGGCTTTCGGATGACCTTTCCGCCGCCGCAGGTTGTGCCCGGCTATTTTGAGCGTCAAGCAATAACGGGGTGAGCCACTGCCGGTGTCCGGGACGACAAGGGGTCAGTAAGAGGGGTTAGTTGGCGAGGTCGCCGGTGCCGCTTTCGTCCGCCACGACGCCGCACCAACGCGCAGCGAAGACGGCCAGGACGTGCGCGACGGCGAGCACCGAATCCAGGTCCACATACTCATCGGCCGCGTGCATGTTGCCCCCCTTCGGCCCCCAGGCCAGGGCCGGCACGCCGTAGAGGCCGGCAAAGCGCGTGTCCAGCCCCGCTGTGCCGCCGGCCAGGATGGGCGGCGGGCCGCTTGCCCATGGACGCATCGTGGGCAGCGTCGCATCTTGCCGCAGCGCGCGCACACATTGGGCGAACTCTTGGACAAAGGGGTGGCGCTCGTCCTGAAGCCATGGGTCGGTGTGCCAGCCGAAGAACTCTAGCTTTGGGGGGTGTTCCCGCAGCCACGAACTGCGCTGAGCGACAGCATTCACTCGCGCGGCGACTTCCTCTCGAATGCCGGCCTCGGTTTCGCCGGGCAGGAAGGAGAGGCGCACCTCGATCTCGGCCTGACTTGGCACGCTGGACGGCCAGTCGCCAGCCCGCACAACGCCGACGTTGAGATGGCACGAGCGGCGGGCGGATGGCTCCAGGCGCTCGAATAATTCATGATGTAAACGCTCGGCGCGCTCGCGATCCCATTCGCCCAGCATGGCGATGATAGGCGCTGCTTCTACAGCCGCGTTGACGCCGTGGTGGGCGCGGCCGGCGTGCGCCCCCCGGCCCGGCACAACGATGCGAAAGTACAGGATGCCGGGATGGGCGATCGTGATGTCGTCCCAATGCGGCTCGCTGGCGATGAAGCCATCGGCCCGATGGCCGCGCAGAAAGCAGGCCAGCGTCCCGCCACCCCCACCGGCCTCTTCTTCGATCACGCTCTCCAGGATCAAGTCGCCGCGCAGCCGAACGCCACACGCCTGAAGCGCGCGCAGGGCAAACAGGTTGGCGATCAGCCCGCCCTTCATGTCCAGCGCGCCGCGCCCGTACATCCGCCGTCGCCCGTCCTCGCCGATGACCACCTGTGCGCCGAACGGATCAAACGACCATGCGCTCAGCGGCTCCGGTGGGACCACATCGGTATGGCCGTTGAGGATCAACGAGCGGCCGCCGCCGACCCCGCGCCAGCGACCGACCACGTTGGGCCGACCGGCAAAGGGGATGCCGGAATCCACGAACGCTAGATGCGCCTGTGCCGCCGTTCGATCAGCCTCAAAAACGTCCACCTCCAAGCCGGCTGCGCGATACTGCTGTGCCATCCAGTCCTGCGCCGCTTCCTCCTGGCCAACCAGGCTGGGGATGCGGACCAGCTCGGCCAGCGCCGCAACGCATTCGTCGGCGTGTTCAATCAGCCAATTGGACAGCCGATGAGTGAGCGCGTCCATTTTTACTCAGAGAAACAGTTGCATGGCCTGGTTGCTGACGAAGCGCCCGCGCGCAGTCAGGCGGATGCGCGCCGGCGACACCTCCAGCAGGCCCAGCTTGATGCCGCGCTCAAGCGCATCGGCGTAGAAGTGCTCGACCGATGCGCCGAAGCGCTCAGCGAAGCGCGCCTGGTCCACGCCCTCGATGAGCAGGCGCAGGCCGAGCATGATCGTCTCGCTGCGCACTGTTGCTTCGTCCAGGTCCTCGCTGCCGGCCTCAGGAGACCGGCCGTCGTTCAGGCGCGCGATGTAGTCGGCCGGCCGCTTGACGTTCCAGCGCCGTCGGTAGATGGTTGAGCCATGCGCGCCGGCGCCCAGGCCGTGATAAGGCTCGTTCCGCCAGTAGATGAGATTGTGCGCGCAGGCGCGGCCCGGCCTGCACCAGTTGGAGATCTCATAGTGTTCATAGCCGGCATCGGCGAGGGTTTGTTCCGCCCACTCATACATGTCGGCGGCCAGGTCGGGATCAGGCAGCGGGAGCGTCCCGCGCCGCGTCCAGTCGTGCATCGGCGTGCCGGCTTCAATGGTCAGTGCGTAGAGCGAGATGTGGTCGGGCGACAGGTCCAGCGCCGCGCGCAGCGTGCGCTGCCAGGCCGCGAGCGACTGGTTGGGCAGGCCGAAGATCAGGTCGAGGTTCAGATTGTCAAAGCCGGCGGCGCGCGCGTGGGCAACGGCCGCTTCCACCGCCGCCCAGCCATGATCGCGGCCCAGGAGCTGGAGCTCATCGGGGTTAGCGCTTTGGGCGCCGAAGCTCAAGCGGTTGACGCCGGCCTGGCGCAGCGCGCACAGGTAGTCCTGATTGGTCGTATCTGGATTGCACTCGACGGTGACCTCGGCATCGGCGGGCAGGTGAAAGTGCTCACGGCAGGCACGGATCAATCGGCTGATCTGATCTGGGGAGAGCAACGAGGGCGTGCCGCCACCGAAGAAGAGCGTATGCGCCCGTGCGCTTCCGCCCCCCGCCAACTTGATCTCGCGCAGCAGCGCGTTGACATACGGCTCGAACAGCGCTTCCAACCCGACGTAGGTGTTGAAGTCGCAGTAGCTACAGCGCGCCCGACAGAACGGGATGTGCAGATAGACGCCGGTCTGCACGACAGCGCAATTGTATTGAACCTACCGAAGCAACAGCAGGCTAGATAAGGGCAGGGCGATAATGCGCGGGTCGTCGAGGGGAGGCATATCGTTGAGCGTGACGAGGATGCCGAAGGGCGCGTTGTAGGCTGCCTTCTCGATGAAAGCGCGCAGGCCGAACGTGTCGCGATGCCCGTCAATGCGGGCGCGATATTTGACCTCGACTGGGATGCGCTGGTCGCCGATGGTGATGACGAAGTCCACCTCTGGCTCGGCATCTCGTTGAGGGAACCAGGCGACGTTCAGGCCGGGGATGGTGTTCAGGTAATAGCCGGCGACGCTCTCGGCCAGGTGGCCGGCCAGGTCGCTGAGATGAGGCGTCTGCGCCAACGATGCTGGTGCGAGCGGCACTGTTTCTCCCAGCCAGCTCGCGCGCAGCCCGTGATCGCACAGACAAAGCTTGTCGTTGCCTTTCTTCTTCTTTAAGCGAATCTCCAAAGGTGGCACGGCGCGGATCAGCAGCGTGTCGCTCAGGAAGCGCAGATAGATCAAAACGCGCTGCCAGCTAACATCAGCCCCCAGCGGTTGCCTTAACTCGTTGACGAAGAGCGCTTGGCCAGGGGCTTGGCCGGCGTAGCGGCAGCACAGCCCGAAGAGCGCCTCGAGGAGCGTGGGATCTCGCTTTCGCCCGCGCTCGCCGATGCGCAGGTCATGTTGGATCACGCGCTTGACCACCGTCTCGTTGAGTTGGTCGGCGATCTCCTCCCACGGCCGGTCGGCGCGGGCCTGGGCGATGGGGTAGCCGCCGCGCTCGGAGAAAGCCGCGAAGGCTGCGTCCCTCGTCGCGCTGTGTTGCTCGCCAAGCCGGCGAAGGTCCAGCCAGAAGTCTTTGCGGCGCAGCGCGCCAAGCCCGTTATAAGGCAGGATTTCGGGGATCTCGCCAAAACCACGCAAGCGGGCGATCTCGCGCAAGGTGAGCGTCCCCATTTCAAGCGTGCTGATCCGGCCGGCCAAGCTATCGCGTCCCCTTTCGATCCGCAAGGCAGAACTTCCTGTCAGCAGCACACGCACGTCGTGATGATCAACGAGGTGTTTCACCTGCGGCGCCCAATCGGCCAGGTTCTGGACTTCGTCGAGGAACAGATACGCTTGCTCACCATCCCGCTTCGCCTGGTTAAAGGTCTTTCCTAGAACTTGCTCCTCGAACCAGTAACACAGCACAAGCAGCGGCTCGCTGATGCTGCGCAGTAGCGGCAGCTCGTCGAACTGGACGCGGAAGATGCGCTTGGGATGAACGCCTTCGACGTCCAGCAGGTGCTGGATGATCTGCCGTTGGAGGATGGTTTTGCCCACCTGGCGCGGGCCGCGCAGGACAGTCACGGGGGCCAGGCCGTCCTTCAGTTTGCGCAAGGTTGGCTCAAAGAGCCAACGCCGATTTGGAGGCAGCGCCGGCGCTGGTTCACTTATCCACCACGGATTGTCTCTGTACAAGAGCTGCGTGAGTTCATTCGGCAGCTCCACCGTTGTGCTCTCCATGTGCTTCTTTCAAAGACAGTATAGTAGGAGATGTGATAAGGCGCGCATGTGCACTTTTTGTCCTGCTCATTCTGGCCTTGAGCATGACAAGCTGGCCGGCAGGACAGTGGTCAGCGGCTTATGCCCAGCCGACGACGCTTGAGCCGGCGCTGAGCGCGGCGCTGGCCAAGGCAGGCGAGGACGAGGCGATCCGCGTGATCGTGCGGCTGGCCGATGCGGAGCACAGTGCGCTGATTGAGAGCCAGTTGCGCGAACCCCTCGCGCGGCGCATCGCGCAGCGCACGGCGTTCGTGCGCGCGCTGCGACACGCCGCCGAGTCCGCGCAGCGCGATCTACTGGCCTACCTGGATCAACCTCGCATAGCGCAGCAGGTCTCGGACGTGCGCCCGCTGTGGGCGATCAACGCGGTAGCGCTGGCGGCGCGGCCGGCGGTCGTGCAGGCGTTGGCCCGCCGACCCGACGTGCGCAGCGTGGCGCTCGACCGCTGGCAGAAATGGATACACGGAATTCCCTCTCCACTGGCCGCCGGCGTGTTGACGCCCGCGCTCCAGGCGCGCGCGCCGCTGAGCACAGCCCTGGAGGCGCGCATTCAGTCTGGCCCGCTCGATCCCGGCCAGACTACTTGGGGCATCGCCAAGATCGGCGCCGACCGCGTCTGGCGCGAGCTGGGCGTCACCGGCAGCGGCGTCGTGGTCGCCAATATAGACACCGGCGTGGATTGGAATCATCCGGCGCTCAAGCCGCGTTACCGTGGTTGGAGCGGCGGGCCGGCTGCCGACCATCTGCACAACTGGTTTGACGCGACAGGCGAGGGCGCTGTCTATCCTTCTGATGTCAATGGCCACGGCACGCACACGATGGGCACAATCGTGGGCGAGGGTGGGATCGGCGTGGCGCCTGGCGCGCGCTGGATGGCCGCCAAGGCGTTCAATGGCCAGGGCTATGCTCTGTTGAGCTGGATTCACGCGGCGTTCCAGTTCATGTTAGCGCCGAACGACAATCCGGAGATGGCCCCGCACATCGTCAGCAATTCGTGGGGCAGCGACGACGGCAGCAGCACAGTCTTCCTGGACGACGTGCGCGCCCTGCGCGCAGCGGGCATCTTCGCCGTCTTTGCTAATGGCAACCGTGGGCCGGCTGCCGGCACAGTTGGCTCGCCGGCCAGCTTGCCGGAGGCGATCGGCATCGGCGCGAGCGATCCCAATGACGACGTGGCGCGCTTCTCCAGCCGCGGGCCTTCGCCCTTCGGTGTGGTTCGGCCGCACCTGGTCGCGCCTGGCGTGCGCGTGCTCTCGACCTATCCAGGTGGGGGCTATGTCACAACCAGCGGCACGTCCATGGCGACCCCGCATGCCGCCGGCGTCGCCGCGCTCCTGCTCAGCATTAGCCCGACGCTCGACATCACTGCCACGCTGTTCGCCCTCACCAGCACCGCCAAGCCGCTCTCGACCACGCTGCCCAACAACGACAGCGGCTGGGGGCGCCTGGATGCCTATCGGGCGGTCCTTTCAGTGATGCCCCACGGGGTGATCACCGGCCATGTGATGCACGCTGGCCAGCCGATCAGCGGGGCGCAGGTGGTGGCCCACGACGGGACGCTCTCGCCGAGCGCGGTCAGTGATGCGCAGGGGCGCTACGCCATCGTCGCCCCGCCGGGGATATATACAGTCACCGCGAGCGCCTTCGGCTTCTTCCCCAGCACTTCCCCGCCCCAGATCGTGACGGCTGGCCAGTCGCGGCGGGTGGATTTTGCGCTGGCGCTGCGGCCTTCCGGCGTTGCGCGCGGCATTGTGACCGACGTCGTGAGCGGCAGGCTGTTGACGCAGACGGTGGTGAGCGCGTTGGGCACGCCGGTCAGCTCGCGCGCTGACGTGGGGCCTGGGTACTACGTGCTCAACCTGCCCGCCGGCACATATACCGTCGAAGCGCGCCTGAACGGCTATCTGGTGCAAACTCGAACGGTCACGGTGAGCGACGGCAGCATCAGCGAGGCGCACTTCGCGCTGACCCCGACGCAGCGCCTCTTGTTCGTGGACAGCGGGGCGTGGTACTACGCCAGCGCTGCCGACCATTACCGCCGAGCGTTCGACCTGCTGCGCCTGGCTTATGACGAGGTGCGCATCAAGCAAGTGCCGCGCGATACGCCGACGATTACGAAGCTGCTGGGCTACGACGCGGTGATCTGGTCCGCGCCGTTCGACGCGCCGGGGCTGGTGGGCGCGGGCGACGCGATCTCGCGCTATCTGGCTGCCGGTGGCCGGCTGCTGCTGAGCGGTCAGGACGTGGCGTTTTACGACGGGAGCTGGGCGTTTCACCCCTATTTCAATCGTTTGAACGCGGTCTATCTAGCTGACGATGTGCCATCTCGCCGGGTGATTGGCGCGCCTGGCACGTTGCTGGCCGGGCGGGCGTTCAGCATCGCCGGCGGCGATGGCGCGGACAACCAGGGAGCGGTGGACGTGGTGGGCCTGCGCAATGCTGATCTTGGCTTACCGGTAGCGCGCTACCAGGGCGACGAATTCCCGAACGCCTGGGCCGGCGTATATGCGGGAAGCTGTCTGCCTTACCGTTCGGCGCTGTACGCCTTTGGCCTGGAGGCGATTGACACGACCGCCGAGCGCGCCGCAGTGATCAGCCACACGCTGGCGGCCTTCGCCGCTCCTAGCCCAACGGTCGGTATCGCGCTGGCGTATCTGCCCCATCCGAACTTCGACCTGCCGGCAGCCCTTCCTGGGCAGACCATCACCCATGTGGTGCGCGTGCGCCACATCGGCGAGGCCGGGGGCACAGATACCTTCAGCTTAACGCTGTCCGGTGGCGGATGGCCAGCTCAGGTCACCCCCAGGGTAGTGACGCTCGCGCCATGCAGCGCGACCTTCGTCACAGTCACCGTCCAGGTGCCACTCACCGCCACGTGGGACGCCCGCGACGCGCTGACGCTAACGGCCACCTCGACGGTTTCGCCAGCAGCCAGCGCCTCAGTCGTGCTCAGCCACAAGACGCCGGCTGGGGTGTTGCTGGTGGATGACGATCGCTTCTTCGACAAAGAGGGCGATTACCTCGACGCGCTCGCTGCGTATGGCAACCGTGCCGACCGCTGGAGCACGCGCGGCGGTGATGCTGCTCAAGGCCCGCCCCTGGACGTGCTGCGCATGTATCCGCTGGTCATCTGGTTCAACGCCTACGACTGGTTCAGCCCGCTCAGCGCTGCTGAGCTGGAGCGACTGGGCGCTTATCTAGAAGGCGGTGGGCGGGTAATGCTCAGTTCGCAGGCGGCTCTGCATTACCTGGCAGGGCACCCAGGACTGGCGCGCTACTTCGGCCTGGCTGAGATTGATTTCACCGACGCTACCAGCAACGTGGTGGGCGCGCCGGGCCACGCGATCGGCATCGGCTACGCCGGCGGCACGTTGCTCACCGGCCTGGGCGGGCGCTTCCCCTATAACTGGAATCTCAGCACGGCGGTTCAGCCAGTCCAAACCGCCGGCGTGGTGGTGCGCGGCGACAGCGGCCAGCCCTTCGGCCTGGCTCAGGCTGGTTTGGCCAGCGGGCCGCAGTTCATGCCGAACTTCCAAGGCGCGCTGGCGCTGGGCGAATGGCGCGCCGTGATGCTGCCCTGGGCGTTTGAGACCCTGGAGGCGTCCGCACGCCGCGCGCTGATGAACCGCCTCGTAGGGTGGCTTTCGTGGTTGGGCGAGTCGTCGCTGGTGGCGGACGTGCCGTCTGCGCTGCCCGGCCAGGCGGTGACCTTCACGCTCACTGCCAAGCTGGATTCCGTGCGCGCGGCGCCGCCGCTTACCGCTGTGGTCTCGCTCTCGGCAACGCTGGCCGGGGAGGGCGCATTGGTTGGATCAAACCTGCCCGCCTTTATGCCGCCTGACGATGCAGGTTCGTGGCAGGGGGTGATCACCGCTGGTCAGCACCTGAGCTGGACGTTCGTCGCACAGGTGCCGGCGACGGCGACAGTGGGCAGCGCGCTGACTGCTACGGCCTTCTTCAGCCTGGACGAGGTCGGCATCCGCTTTGTCAAGAGCGCCTCAGTTCGGGTGGGCGGGCCGACGCTCACCGCTGCTCTGCAGTTGTCCGACAGCGCCCCGCGCCGGGGCGATCGGATCACCGCGACGGTTGTGCTCACGAATCTGGGAGCGACGCTCGCCCCTTCTGCAACGCTCGACGCGGTCGTCCCTACCGGTTTGATCTTGCTCACGGACACCGTGAGCGGTCCGGGGACGGGCGATCTGAGGGTCGCCGGCAATCGGCTGACCTGGCGCGGGCCGCTGGACAGCGGGGCAGCCATCAGCGTCACGTATGCCTTCACCTTGCCCAGGTTCATGCCCTCGCCAGATGCGTACTACCACGCGGTGATGTTCGGCCAGCAAGGGCGCTACGAGGGGCAGCGCGACGCTTGGATCATCCCGCGGACATGGCGGGGCTGGCTGCCGATAACGCGGCGCTAATCCCCGCGAATGAACGCCTCGACCATCTCCCGCGCCTCTTCGTCGGTGTATTGCTGTGGCGGGGATTTCATGAAGTAGGCGGAGGGGCCGAGCAATGGGCCGGCAATGCCGCGGTCGAGCGCGATCTTGGCGCAGCGGATGGCGTCAATCACCACGCCGGCGCTGTTGGGGCTATCCCAGACCTCCAGCTTTAGCTCGATGTTAAGCGGCACATCGCCAAACGTCGTGCCCTCTAATCGAATGTAGGCCCACTTGCGGTCGGTCAGCCAGGGCACGTAGTCGCTGGGGCCGACGTGGATGTTCTCTGCGGGGATCTCGTATGGGAGTTGCGAGGTGACCGCGTTGGTCTTGCTGACCTTCTTGCTCTCCAGCCGCTCGCGCTCCAGCATGTTCAGGAAGTCGGTGTTGCCGCCGAAGTTGAGCTGATAGGTGCGGTCCAGGCGCACGCCGCGGTCCACGAATAAGCGGGCCAGCGTGCGATGGACGATGGTGGCGCCGACCTGGCTCTTGATGTCGTCGCCGATGATCGGCACATTGCGGTCGCGGAAGCGACGCTGCCAATATGGCTCACGGGCGATGAAGACCGGCACACAGTTGACAAAGGCGCAGCCGGCCTGGAGCACCTGCTCAACATACCACTTGGTCGCCTCTTCGCTGCCCACCGGCAGGTAGCTCACCACCACATCCGTGCGTGTGTCTTTGAGGATGTTGACCACGTCGCTGGTCTCGCCGGGGGCCTTTCTGATGACCTGTGAGAGATACCTGCCCAGCCCGTCGTGGGTCATGCCGCGGTACACGGGGCAACCAGTGTGTGGCACGTCGGCGAACTTGTACGTATTATTGGGCGGCGTAAAGATGGCTTCACTCAGGTCCTTGCCCACCTTGTTGGCGTCAATGTCGAACGCTGCGGTGAACTGAATATCGCTGATGTGGTAATTCCCTAATTGCACGTGCATTAAGCCGGGCACGCGCGCCGAAGGGTCAGCGTTGCGATAGTAGTACACGCCCTGGACCAAGGCGCTGGCGCAGTTGCCGACGCCGATGATGGCGACGCGCACCGTGCGGTTTGCATGAGTTCGCTGTCCGTTCATCGGATAACTCGAGAAGAAAGCATGAGAAACCCCGTGACGGGTGGCATCCTAACAGTGGTTTAAGCAGGCTGAGCGAATGCGCTGCGTCTAGCGAAATCACTCAACTAAGCGTTTAGTGATCAAGAGGGCAATATACCACTGTTGGTCGAGAGCGGAGTGCTCAACTTTGGGGTTGACTTGGCTCACCGACATGAGAGGCGCAGAGAGCGCAAAAAAATCTCCGCGCCCTTTGCGCCTCTGCGGTGCGTGTTTCTGGTATCACCTTCAAGCGGCGCACTCCCCCTTCGCGGAGGTGGCCCGATAGGGTGCTGGTGACTCCGATACGCCAAGCATCACCGACCTGCGCGATGCTTGGCTTGCTTCGCAGCGACGACGTGAGCGATGCGCTTGTGGATGACCACCACGGGTGCCCAAACGACATAGCCTTTCATTCCGATTGGAACACTCCCCATGAATGCGCGCCTTGCAGGCTCATCATATAATTTCAACACCTCGTCGCGCGTCTGCGCACACATTCGGCTAGACAACGCGCGTCATCCTTCAGTCTGTTTGATAGACGGTTCTGGCGAGGAGGCGCTGGGCCGGCTAAACAGCAACCGATGAGATCAGCAGCGATCAAGATACTTCTAGTTCAGGGCGGTCTTGGCGACTCCGTCGGCCCGCTGCTTGAGCGACACGGTTACCGTGTGATATGGGTGCAGACGGCCAAGCAGGCGCTAGAGCGCGTGGTAAGTGAGAAGCCAGCGCTGGTGATCATCGACGCGCCGTCGCTCATCGCTAATCCAGAGAAGCTGTGCCAGGAAATCAAGCGCACAAAAGATCTTCCCGTGCTGATGTTGGGTGAGCAGGGTGGACGAGACAACGGCGCGCAGCCAGGGCGCGCCTACGCCGGCTGCGCCGATGAGTTCCTGCCGCGCCCGCTGCGAGCGCGGCAGCTGCTCCTGCGCATTGCTAAGTTGCTGCCGGAAGGTCTGACCACAGAGCTGCGCTGCGGCGACCTGGTGTTCCGGCCGGCGGATGGCATCCTGCGCAAGCGCGACAAGGAGGTCTATCTCAATCCAAAGCTCTCTCGCTTGCTGCAGCTCTTCATGCAACATCCCGGCGAGGTGCTCACCCGCCGCATGCTTATGCAACAGGTCTGGGACACCGACTATGTCGGCGATACGCGCACCCTCGACGTGCACATCCGCTGGCTGCGCCTGGCGATTGAGGACAATCCCACCATGCCGGTATACTTGCGCACCGTGCGCGGTCAGGGCTATTGCTTCCAGAACCCGAAGAAGAAATAAAAATAAGCTCCGTGCATGGCCCCACATTCGCCTATGGAGATCGTCGTCACCGGCTCGATAGCGTATGACTATCTGATGACCTTTCCGGGGTCATTTAGTGAACACCTGCTCTCCGAGCATCTGGCGCGCCTGAGCGTGAGCTTTCTGGTGGACTCGATGGAGCGTCGGCGAGGCGGCTGCGCGCCGAACATCGCCTACACCCTGGCCCTGCTGGGCGAACGTCCGCGCTTGATGGGCACCGCTGGACGGGACTTTGACGAGTATCGCGCATGGCTGGAAACCGTCGGCGTAGATACCTCGCTCACGCGCGTGATCGCCCATAAGTTCACTGCCTCCTTCTTCTGCAGCACTGACCAGCACAACAACCAAATCGCCTCGTTTTACGCCGGCGCGATGAGTGACGCGCGCGACCTCTCAATACACGACCTCTCGTTCAAACCCGACTGGGTGATCATCTCGCCGAATGACCCACAGGCGATGCTGCGTTACGCGCAGGAGTGTCGCGAGCTGGGCATCCGCCATATCTTCGACCCCGGCCAGCAGGTGGCTCGCTCGTCGGGCGAAGAGTTGCGGGCCGGCATCATCGGCGCGGACATCCTCATCTGCAACGACTACGAGTTCGAGATCATCCGGCAGAAGACGGGGTTGACTGAGGCCGATGTGCTCTACCAGGCCGAAGCGCTGGTCATCACGCGCGGCGAGAAGGGGTCAACCATTTTGCTGCGCGATCACCGCATCGACATCCCTGCGGTGCGCACGGAGCGCATGGCAGACCCAACCGGGGTGGGCGATGCTTACCGCGGCGGCTTTTTGAAAGGGCTCGCCGCCGGCGCGGATTGGGAGACGTGCGGTCGGCTGGGCAGCGTCGCGGCCACTTTTGCCCTTGAACATATCGGCGGGCAAAGCCACAGCTACACCTTGGAGGAGTTCAAGGCGCGCTACGAGGCCCACTTCGGGCCGCTCTCGATCTCGTTAAACGGCACCTCATAAACTTGACAAGGAGTTCCATGAACTATCACGTGAAAGACCTTAACCTGGCGGCCGCTGGCCGCCAAAAAATCGCCTGGGCCGAGCAGGAGATGCCCGTGCTCAGGCTGATCCGCGAGCGCTTTGCAAAGGAACAACCCCTGAAAGGCGTGCGCATCTCAGCGTGCCTGCACATCACAAGTGAGACGGCGGCGCTGGCGCGCACTCTACAGGCCGGCGGCGCCGACGTTGTGCTCTGCGCCAGCAACCCGCTGAGCACGCAAGACGAGGTCGCAGCGGCGCTGGTGGCCTACGATGAAATCCCTGTCTTCGCCATCAAGGGCGAGGACAACGCGACGTACTATCAGCACTTGCACGCCGCGCTGGACCACCATCCGCACATGACGATGGATGACGGCTGCGACCTGGTGAGCGTATTGCACAAAGAGCGCCCACAGCAGGTCGGCGAAGTGCGCGTCGGCACCGAGGAGACCACCACCGGCGTAATCCGACTGCGGGCGATGGCCAAAGAAGGAGCGCTCAAGTATCCGGTGCTGGCGGTGAACGACAGCATGACCAAGCATTACTTCGACAACCGCTACGGCACCGGCCAGAGCACAATTGACGGCCTGTTGCGCGCCACCAACATCTTGCTGGCCGGCCGCACCGTGGTAATCAGCGGCTATGGCTGGTGCGGGCGCGGCGTAGCCGCCCGCGCCCGCGGCATGGGTGCGCATGTGATCGTCACCGAGGTTGACCCGCTGCGGGCGCTCGAGGCGCTGATGGATGGTTATCAGGTCATGCCGCTGATCGAGGCTGCCCGGCGCGGCGATGTCTTCATCACTGTCACCGGCGACAAGAACGTGATCGACGAGCCACATTTGAGGGTGATGAAGGATGGGGCGATTTTGGCCAACGCCGGCCACTTCAACGCCGAGATCAACATCCCAGCCCTGCGCGCCTTGAGCAACGGACAGCCGCCGGTGCAGGTGCGGCCATTCGTAGAGCAATACACGCTCAAGGATGGCCGTCGGATCAACCTGCTGGGCGATGGCCGGCTGATCAACCTGGCCGCTGCCGAGGGTCATCCAGCGGCGGTCATGGACATGAGCTTTGCCAACCAGGCGCTGGGGGCAGAATACATGCTCAAGCACGGGGCAACCCTCAAGCCCGACGTATACACCATCCCTGTCGAGATCGACCGCGAGATCGCGCGCCTGAAGCTACAAAGCATGGGCGTAGAGATCGATGCGCTGACCGAGGAGCAGGCGCGCTATCTGGCGAGCTGGGAAGAGGGGACGTAGCCCTTCTGGTTGCTCATTGTCTGTTCTACAAGAGTGGGCGAAGGCAGCACCTTCGCCCACGCCGCGTTCTACGCCCCGCACGTTGGGCAATGGTCTGCGGCGTTTTGGTTGGGTGCGAATTGAGCACTTTCGCTTTGCTGAGGATGACGTCCATTCCCCCGCAAGGGGACTTGCCCATCGCTGTGCATGCGCTTTCGCTGTGCATCTTTTCGGCGCGTCAGTAAAATCTGAGCTGTTCGGCCATCTACCGGCGGTGGCCAATCTTGATAAAGAGCGCGGATAGAAGATGAAACGATACCTGTTGCCCACTGCTTTGCTCGTCTCCAGCCTGGTGGCCTGTGCTGCGCCTCAAGCAGCGCCCTCGTCGCAAGCGACGCCTGCGCCCGCGACAGATCGCGCGCGCACGTTGATCTTGGCTATGCCATCGCTGCCCACTAACCTCGATCCCGGCGTGGCCACCAGCGGCGCAGAGAACATGCTGCACCGCGCGCTGTATGAAGGCCTAGTGAACTTTAAGGGGAGCAGCACCACCGAAGTGGAGCCGGTGCTGGCCGAGTCGTTTGAACCAAACGCCGACAAGAGCGTGTGGACCTTTAAGCTCCGCCGCGGCGTTAAGTTCAGCGACGGCTCGGACTTCAATGCCGAAGCGGCCAAAGCTGGCTTGGTGCGCATGGTCAAGATCGGCTTGCTCGGCAACACGATCAACCGCTTTACCAGCGAAGATCCGGAGAACAATCTGGTCGTCAAGGACGAATACACCCTAGAATGGCGCTGCGGGTTCTCCTGTCCAATCCTGCCGCAAGCGCTGGGCACGGCCTATGGCACGTTCATCGTCTCGCCGGCGGCGATGAAAGCGCATGAGAAGATCGTGGACGGCCAGAGCGACTACGCCCAAGCGTGGTTCACCAACAACGCCGCGGGCACCGGCCCCTATCTGATAGAAGCCATCAAGCCCAACGAGGAGGTTGTCTTCGTGCGCAACCCGAATTACTGGCGTGGCTGGGACGACGGCCGGCAGCACTTCGAGCGCATCATCATTCGCAATGTGCCCGAGGCCAGCACGCGCCGGCAACTGCTGGAGAAAGGGGATGCAGACATCGCTTTGATCAGCACCGTTGAGGACTACAAAGCCCTGCGCGCCACGGGGCGCTTCCAAGGCAGCGATACACCTCTGTTCCGCATTAACTACATCACCTTCACCAAGCGCGACGTGCTGAAGGATCCGCGCGTGCGCCGGGCGATCTCTTACGCCTTTGACTATGAGGGCTATGCCAACGAGGTTGAAGGGGGCTTGATGCGGCGCGGCACATCGCCCTGGCCAAGCGGCATGCGCAGCGCAGTGGGCACGCGCGGGTTTCAATACACGTTCGATCTGGAGAAAGCCAGGGCGCTGTTGAAGGAAGCCGGCGTGCCGGAGGGCACCGAGCTGGTATACCTCTACGCCACCGGCTATGGCTATTACGAGCGCATGGGGCAAGTGTTGCAAGCCGGCCTTGAGCAGATCGGCCTGAAGCTGAGATTAGAGGAGCGCGACGAGGCCAGCTTCAACGATATCTTCTACGGCAGTCAGCCGATTGAGGAGCTGCCTCACTTGATGGGCTATGCCTGGTGGCCCGACTACGACGACTTCTACAACTACGTCAACCCGGTCTTCCACACCCGCAACGACAAGAACGACGGCCTGGGCAACGGCGCGCGCTACAGCAACGCTGAGCTGGACGCGCTGATCGAACAGAGCAAGCTCGAGACCGATCCAGTCAAGTTGCAAGCGATCTATGAGCGGGCGCACCAAATCTTGATGTTCGAGGATCCGGCTGCCATATACGTCGCCGAGCCACAAGAGGAGATCCTGATCGCCAACAGCGTGAAGGGCCATCCCTGGAACCCGATCCACGTCAAGACGTTTGACTTCTACAACCTCTACCGAGAGTGATCGCGCAATTTGTCCTGCGCCGGCTGCTGGGCTTGCTGGCCGTCCTGGCGGCGATCTCGGTGATGACGTTCGTGTTGGCGCGCGTGGTGCCCAAAGACCCCGCGCGCCTGATCGCTGGCCCGCGCGCCAACCAGCAGGCAGTGGAGGCTCTGCGCGAGCGGCTCGGATTAAGCGGCACGCTGGCCGAACAGTACGTCCGCTACGTCAGCGGCCTGCTGCGCGGTGACCTGGGTCTGTCATTTAGCACAAAGCGGCCCGTGCTTCAGGATATTCAAACCTTCTTGCCGGCGACGGCGGAGCTGACGATAGCGGCGCTGCTGATCAGTTTGCTGATTGGACTGCCGATTGGGATAGCGAGCGCAGCCTGGAAGGACTCGCTGCTAGACTATGCAGGGCGCTTCCTCTCCACCCTCGGCCTGTCCTTGCCGCCGTTCTGGGTGGCCCTGGTCGGCCAATTGGTGGGCTACTACCTCCTCTCGCTGTTGCCCGTGGGTGGACGGCTGAGCCAAGGCGTGTCCCCGCCGCCGACGGTGACCGGTTTCTACGTGCTGGATAGCGCGCTGGCCGGCCAGTGGGCGACGATGATAAACGCGCTGTGGCACTTGGTGCTGCCAGCTTTCGTGCTAAGCTTCGGCGTGATCGCCGTGTTCGTGCGCATCACCCGCGCCAGCATGTTGGACGTGCTACACCACGATTACATCCGCGTTGCGCGCGCCAAAGGGTTGACTGAGCGCGCCGTGGTGTTGCGCCACGCCGTGCGCAACGCGCTCATCCCAGTGCTGACCATCCTGGGCCTGCAGGTTGGCCTGTTGATGAGCGGGTCCTTCCTCATCGAGAGCATCTTGCAGTGGCCAGGCCTGGGCCTCTACGCCGCCAATGCGCTGTTGGCGGCCGACTACAACGCCACGATGGGGGTGACGCTGGTGCTGGCCACGATTTACACCGTGGCCAACGCACTGGTAGATCTGGCCTACGGGTTGGTTGATCCACGGCTGAGGACAGCATGAGGCGCTTTGTGCGTCAAAGCCGGCTGAATGGCCTGGTTTTGGTCATGGTCGCGCTGATTTTGCTGGCGGCCACCCTGGGCGAAGCGCTCGCACCGCATCCGCCGCGCAAGCAAAACTTAGCCAATCGGTTACAGCCGCCCTCCGCAGCGCACTGGTTCGGCACGGATGACTACGGGCGCGACATCTTCAGCCGCGTGCTCAGCGGCGCGCGGATCTCCATTCAGGTCGCAGTTGTGGTGCTCGGCGTCGCGGTGAGCTTGGGCACGCTGATCGGCGCCGTTGCCGGCTTGCTCGGTGGCTGGGCCGATGCCGTGTTGATGCGGCTGACCGATGTGTTCCTTGCCTTCCCGGCGCTGGTGTTGGCCTCGGCGATCGGCGCAGCGCTGGGCAGCAATCTCACCAACACCATGCTGGCCCTCAGCATGGTCTACTGGCCCTGGTATGCGCGCTTAGCGCGTGGCCAGGTGATGGCCCTGGCGCAGCGCGAGTTCATCCTGGCCGCCCGCGCGCTGGGCATGCACGACCTGCACATCCTCTTCCGCCACATGCTGCGCAACATTGTGCCCATCCTGCTGGTTCAGATCAGCTTGGACGTGGGCTACGTGATCCTCTACACCTCGGCGCTCAGCTTCCTCGGGCTGGGTGCGCAGCGCCCAGAACCCGAATGGGGCTTGATGCTCAACGACAGCCGCAAGTTCGTCCAGACGGCGCCGTGGACGATGTTCTACCCAGGTCTGGCGCTGACGCTGACCGTGCTCACTTTTAACCTGCTAGGGGATGCGCTGCGCGATTATCTCGATCCACGTCTGCGCGCTTCGCGCGTTGCTGGGTGATGCAAAGGCTGACTCATCGCGGGCTGGCTTACTACCAGTTTGAGGCTTTGCAAGCCTACGGCGTCATTCACGGCATCTTCACTCGCCTAGGCGGGGTGAGCGAGGGATGCTGGGCATCGCTCAACATGAGTTGCAGCACCGGCGACGCCGCCGACGCTGTGTATGAGAACCGCCGGCGCGCGCTCGACGCACTTGGCTTGAGGCCGGAGCGAACATGCACCACGTGGATGGTTCACGGCAGCCATGTGCGCGTGGTTTATCCCGACGATTGGCGCACGCCCGCGGCGAATGAGATGCGCGCCGATGCACTCGTGACGCAAGCGCGCGGCGTTGCGCTCACCCTGCGCTTTGCCGATTGTTTGCCGGTGATGTTCTATGACCCACACCGGTCTGTGATCGGGCTGGCCCATGCCGGCTGGCGCGGCCTTGTGGCCGGCATCTTGCTCGAAACAGTGCGTGCCATGCAACACATCTTTGGCTCACGGCCACAAGACGTGATCGCCGCCATTGGCCCCTCCATCGGCCCGCAGCAGTTTGAGGTTGGCGCGGACGTAGCCGCGCAGATTCAACACGCTGTCGGTGCATCTGTTGTGCGCGCGGCGGCTGACAGAATCTATGTGGACCTATGGCGCGCGGCGCAGGCGCAGTTGGCCGCCCTGGGCGTGGGCTACATTGAGGTCGCCGGCATTTGCACAGCCAGCAACACCCGCGAATGGTTTAGCCACCGCGCTGAGCGCGGTCAGACGGGCCGCTTCGGCGCAGTGATCGCCCTCGCGTAGCGCCCTTACGACGTGGGCTGGATAGCCGTGCTGGCCAAACGTTGATCCAGAGCGAGGTGCTGTCCTTCGCTTGCCGCAGGCTCTTCTTCCTCCTCAGCCATCAGCGCGCGAAAGATGTCCGATTCGGTGATAATGCCCACCAGCGTCTCGCCGTCCATCACCGGCAGGCCGCTGATCTTGTGCTTGATCATCAGCTTGGCGGCTTCCTTCAGGGTGGTCTGCGGTGTCACGGTGATAACGCGCTCGGTCATGGCCACTTCCACGCGCATTTTGGCCGCCTCTGGGTTATCCACCGTTGCTTGAGCCTGGCGCAGGTCACCGAGCGTGACGATCCCGACCAGCTTGCCCTCGGACATCACAGGCAGCCGGCGCACCCGTCGTTCTTGCATCAGGGCATAGGCATTGCTGAGCGGCGTGGTCGGCAGCGCGATCACAGGATTGCGCGTCATCCAGTCACCTACAAGGCGCTTCTTCATGGCTGAACCTCCTGAAGAATCTACAGAAGTGTTCAGACTGTACGTCTTTTGCTCTCAGGATGCCATCCGATGGTTGGCCGGTTTTATCCCTGACTAGATGGCGGGTTTATGCGCCCAGCCGCGCCTGGATCAGGTCCAGCACGCGCGGCGCGTCCACTTCCATAAGGCAGTTCACCTTTGGGGTGGAGAGGAAGTGGCCGTGCCGATCGGCGATGGTCGTCCCGCGTGCCGGCCCATCCACTGGCACGACCATGCGCCAGGCCTGTCCCGCGAACAGGGACGGGTCAATCAAGTAGGCGATGGCGGAAGGGTCATGAACGTCCACTGCGCCGTTTTGATAGCCGTAGCGCTCGCGGTGGAATTGCTGATAACGGGGGGCGATCTGGCCGACAAAACGGCCGAGCGGGCTGGCCGATGCGCGAAGCGCGGCGAAGCGCGGCTCATCCATGCGAACGGCAGTGGTCACGTCCAAGCCGACCATGGTGAGCGCCCAGCCGGCACCGAAGACAAGCTCGGCGGCGTGTGGGTCGTTGTAGATGTTCGCCTCGGCAGTTGGGGAGACGTTGCCGGGCGCGACTACGCTGCCGCCCATGATCACCACGCCGCGGACGGCTTGGGCGATGCGCGGCTCTAGTTGGAGCGCCAGCGCCAGGTTGGTCAGCGGCCCGATCGCCACCAGCGTGATCTGGCCGGGATTGGCCATCACCTGCTCAGCGATGAACTGGGCAGCCGGTTGATCCACCGGCTTGAGATAAGGGGCGAGCACGTCCGTCCAGCCAATGTCCCCCATCGCGTCCTGGCCGTGGACGAATTCGCCGGTCTCGCCAAGCGGCAGCACCAGTGGCTGGGCTGCGCCTCGGGCCACGGGGATATCAGTGCGCTCGGCCACGTGCAAAAGGTTCAGCGCATTGCGCGTGGTGGCCTCAACCGTTGAGTTGCCGAACACTGTGGTCAGGCCGAGGATGGTGATCTCCGGCGAGCGCAGCGCCAGGAACAGCGCCATGGCGTCGTCAATGCCGGGATCGGTGTCTAAGATGATGGTGTGGGGGGGCATAATGGGTTATCCGATCGGCGAGCCGGCCAAAGCGCGGGCGATCTCAGCAGCGACGCGCGCGTTATTCAATAGCAGGGCGATGTTCGCGCGCACGCTGGCCCCGCCGGTCAGCTCGGCGATCTGCTGGAGCATGAAGGGCGTAGCGGCGGGGCCGTGAATGCCCTGGGCGTCGGCGCGGCGCTGGGCTTCTGCGATCGCGGCCTCTGCCACTTCTGCAGGCAGCTCGGCGTCGGGCGGCGGCGGCACGCACACGAGCTCGCCGCCTGGCAACTTCAACGCACGGCGGGCGCGCACAATGCGCACCACGTCTTGAGGGCTGTCGGCGCGAAAATCGGCCTTTAGGCCGCTATGGCGCGAGAAAAACGCGGGGATCTCGTCGCTGCCGTAGCCGATCACCGGCACACCGAGCGTCTCTAGCCGCTCGAAGGTGAGCCGCAAATCCAACAGCGCTTTCGCGCCGGCGCAGACGACCGTGACCGGCGTGCGGGAGAGTTCGGTCAAATCGGCGCTCACGTCGAAGGGATGGCCGCGGTGCACTCCGCCGATGCCCCCCGTGGCCAGCACTTGAATGCCGTGCTTGGCGGCCAGAAACATCGTGGCCGCGACCGTCGTCGCCCCGTCTAACCCCAGGCCGATGGCGATGCCCAGGTCGCGCGTGCTGCATTTGCGCACGTCTTTTGCCTCGGCCAGGTAAACAAGCTCGTCGCTGGTCAGCCCGACTTTCACCTGGCCCTGGATCACCGCGATGGTGGCCGGCTTCGCACCGGCGACGCGCACGACCTGTTCGATCTCGCGCGCCACTTGAAGGTTCTGCGGCGGCGCAAAGCCATGGGTGATCAGCGCGGATTCCAGGGCGACGACAGGTTCAACCATATGTATGGCGCGCATTGTAGCGGATGAGCGCATGGGGAGGGACATTCACCAATAAATAAAGGGGCAGCCTTTACCAAGCGATGCCGCCGGCGAAGGCCAATCTTCCAAGGTTCTGCCCTAGCCGTGAACGCCCCCCGAATCTTTGTGCGTGATATAATTTAGGGCAGTCGACGATGGGGCGTCGCCAAGTGGTAAGGCATCGGACTCTGGATCCGACATTCGTTGGTTCGAATCCAGCCGCCCCAGTGCGCAGAATCGGGGTTCGAGCGCCTCGTAATGCTCGAACCCCGATTTGCGGATGATGCCCGAGGAAATCGACCGCGCTCGCCTTCGCGTAGTGATCCTGGCCGCCGGCTTGGGGACGCGCATGCGATCAAAGCGTCCCAAAATGCTCCACACACTGGGTGGCCGAACGCTGATAGAACGCTGTGTTGAGACTGCGGCGCGCCTGGTTGACGATCGCCCGATAGTGGTCACTGGCTATGGCGGTGAAGCTGTGCGCGCCGCGATCGCCGACCGCGCAGTATGCGTCACCCAAGACCCCCCGCTCGGCACCGGCCACGCCCTCGCTCAGGCCGAGGCGATGGCCAGAGGTGCGCAACACATCCTCGTCACCTACGGCGATGTGCCGTTGCTCACCCCTGAGCTGCTGCGTCAGTTAATCGGCCTGTGTGAGTCATCCGGCGCGGCGATTGCCATGCTCACCGTCCTGGCCAACGATCCGCGCGGCTTTGGGCGGGTGGTGCGCGATCCCAGCGGCGAGCGGGTGCTGGCCATTGTTGAGGATGTGGCCTGCACGCCCGAGCAACGCGCCATCCGCGAGATCAACGTCGGCGCCTATTGCTTTGATGGCGACTGGCTGTGGCCTGCGCTGCAGCGGGTGCGCCCCAACCCTCACAATGGCGAATACTTCCTCACCGACTTGATCGCGTTGGCGATCGCCGACGGTCGCGAGGTGCGCGCGCTGCTGGCCGAAGATCGCAGTGCGTGCATCGGCATCAACACCCGCGCCGACCTAGCGCGGGCTGAGGCTGCGTTGCGCCGGCGGATCAATCACCAGCACATGCTCAACGGTGTTACCCTGCTCGACCCCGACACGACATACATCGAGGAAGGCGTGACGATCGGCGCGGACACCGTTATCTGGCCCAACACACACCTGCTGGGCGAGACCCGCATTGGCAGCGAGTGTCAGATCGGGCCGAACACGCTCATCGCTTCGTCGTTGCTCGGCGACCGCGTGCAGGTCGTTCAGTCGGTGGTTGAGGACTCGCAGGTGGCGGACGACGTGCATATCGGGCCGTTTGCCCACCTGCGCGCCGGCGCGCACATTGGGCCAGGCGTCCACATCGGCAACTTCGCCGAAATCAAAAACAGCACGCTGGGGGCCGGCACGCGCATGGGGCACTTCAGCTATCTGGGCGATGCCACGGTCGGCGCCGATGTCAACATCGGCGCAGGGACGATCACCTGCAATTACGACGGGGTGCGCAAACATCGCACGGTGATCGGCGATCACGCCTTCATCGGCAGCGACACAATGCTGGTCGCGCCGGTCTCGGTGGGGCATCGCGCGCGCACCGGCGCCGGCGCGGTGGTGACTAAAGACGTGCCAGACGACACGCTGGCCGTCGGTCTGCCGGCGCGCGTCATTCGCAAGCTAAGGTAGCTGGTCCTCACGTGGGGGAAGCGAGTTCGCGTGACTGAGATTGTGCCTTTCCTCTTGGCCGCGGCGTTGCGCGCGTTCTTCGCCCTCGCGCGCAGCGCGCTGATCAACATGCGGCGGCCGCGGCTGGTGGAGCTGGAGCAAAAGGGGGTCACCTCGGCGCGCGCTATCCAGCAGCTCACCGAGCAATCTGGCAAGTTGCTCGCCACCGCCGAGGTGGGCGCACTGCTTAGCCTGGTATTCTCCGCAGGGCTGGCCGTGCTGGGCTTCGTCCCTCCCCTGGCTGCCCAGATCAAGGCGCTAGCTGGCGCAGCGCTCACGGCGGAGGCGTCGAGCGCGGTCGCTTTTGTGAGCGTGATGCTGGCCGTCGCGCTCTTCTTATTCATCTTCGGCCGGCTGGTCCCCGAGGCGCTTGCCCTGCGTTATACCGAGCCGCTGGCCTTGGCCCTCGTGCGCCCGATGCAGTGGATAAGCGTCGCGCTGGCGCCGCTGGTCCGCTTCGCTGTCGTGCTCAGCAACTGGTTGGCGATCCCGATGGGCGGCCAGAAGCGCGAGGGCGCGGCCCTGGTCACCGAGGAGGAGCTGAAGACGATGGTGGACGCCGGCGAGGAGGAGGGCTTGATCGAGGAAGAGGAGAAGGAGATGATCCTCTCCGTGCTTGACTTCGGCGACACCATCGCGCGCGAAGTGATGGTGCCGCGCATTGACATCGTTGCCCTGGAGGTCAACACCCCCTTCAGCGAGGCGCTCAACGTGGTGGTCTCAGCCGGCCATTCGCGCATCCCCGTATATCGCGGCACGATTGACGACATCATCGGCGTGCTCTACGCCAAGGACATGTTGGCTGCCTTGCGCGACCAGAAGACGCCGTCACTCGAACAAATGCTGCGCCCGGTCTACTTCACGCCGGAGTCGAAGCGCGTCATCGAACTGCTCCAGGAACTCCAAAAACAGCGCATCCACATGTGCATCGTGGTGGACGAGTATGGCGGCACTGCCGGCCTGGTCACCATCGAGGACATCCTGGAGGAGATCGTCGGCGACATCCAGGATGAATATGACGCTGAGGAACCCGAGGTGACGCCGCTGGCGGGAGGGGAGGGCTACATCCTCAACGCCAGCATGCACATCGAAGACGCAGCCGAGCTGCTCAAGGTGAGCTTTCCCCGAGGGGAGAGCGATTCGCTGGGCGGTTTTATCTACGACCAACTCGGCAAAGTGCCTGTGGTCGGCGAGAAGGTCAGTCACGACGGCTGGGACTTTGAGGTGCTGGCCGTCAATGATCGGCGCATCTTAAAGGTAAAGGCAACGCATGGGCCAAAGCAAACAGACGCAACCGAAGCGCAAGCGGTCAACAGCACAGCCAGAGAACAGCAAAATCTCCCCAGACCACTTAGCAGCACCGCTACCTGATGAGGTGATCCAGGTGCTGATCGCGCTGGCTGACAAGGTGCGCCGCTTCTCGTATGCGCCGTATTCGCGCTATCGGGTCGGCGCTGCGCTGCTGGGCGAATCGGGCAACGTCTACTGCGGGGTCAACGTCGAGAACGCCTCCTACGGCTTGGCCATCTGCAGCGAGCGAGCGGCCTACGTGAAGGCGATCAGCGAAGGCGAGCGCCGCTTCATCGCCATCGCTGTCGTTACCGACAACGGCGGTTCACCCTGTGGCGCGTGCCGGCAATTCATGAGTGAGTTCGGCCTGGAGACGATCGTGATCCAAGCCGATGCCAAGGGCAACTACACCCTTACCACGGTGGGCGAGCTGCTGCCGGACGCGTTCACACCCGCGACGCTGAGCGAGGCCAAAAAGCGGCGGGCGCGCAAGTGAATACAATGCCAGGACATGCCGGATCTCGTTAGCCTGCTCACGCCGGCACAGCGCGCCATCTTCGACGCAGTTCGCCAGGCAGCAACCCATCGCGGCGTATCGGCCTACCTGGTCGGCGGCGCAGTCCGCGACTGGCTCTTGGGTCTGCCAACGATTGACGACCTGGACTTCGTGATCGAAGGCGACGCCATCGCGCTCGCTGACCAGTTGCGCCAAAGCTATGGCGGCGAGGTCCATGCATACCCAAAGTTCGGCACGGCAACTTGGCAACGCGATGAGGTGACCGTGGACCTGGCCACCGCGCGCCGCGAGGAATATCCGCGCCCAGCTGCTTTGCCGGTGGTGTTCCCCAGCGACCTGCCCACCGATCTGCGCCGACGTGACTTCACCATCAACGCCATCGCCATGAAGCTGGACGATGGGGCGCTGATCGATCCGCTGGGGGGGCAGGAGGACCTGCGCCTTGGCGTGATGCGCGTGATTCACGCGCGGAGCTTTATTGACGATCCAACCCGCATGCTGCGCGGCGCACGCTACGCCGCGCGTTTCGGCTTTGCCCTGGCGCCGGAGAGCCAGGCCGCCCTGATGGCCGGCCTGCCCCACCTGCGCGCGCTGAGCGGCGAGCGCATGAAATACGACCTGGAATTGATCTTCGAGGAGCGCGCGCCTGAGGAGGCGCTGAAGCAATTGCGCGCCTGGGGATGCTTCCAGGCCATCGGCATCCCCGTGCCCGATGACGCTCAATTGTCTTGGCGCTTTGGCCGCGCGCGCGAGGCGCTCTGGGCCGGCGAGTGGCCGATTGCGTCATTGCACCTCGCGCCACGCCAGCTCCTTCACGCCATCGGCTGGGCTGCCATTACCTATCACCTCGGCCAGCTTGCGATCGCGCGCTGGATAGAGTGGATCCCCTTCGACGCCCACCTGCGCGATGCGCTGGTGGCGCTGGGCCCGCTGAGCAGCCTGGCCACCGCCGTATTTTGTGCCAAGCGCAGCCGCATCTCTCGCTTGCTGCGCGAGTTCAGCGGGCTTTCGTTGTTCCTCGCTTATCTATTCGAGACGAGCAAGCTCAAGCGCGATGCGCTGCTGTGCGAATGGAAGGACTGGCGCTGGGTGCGGCCGGTGACCACCGGTGATGACCTGCGCGCGCTCGGCCTGCCGCCGGGGCCGGCTTACGGTCGCATCCTCGACCGCTTGCGCTCCGCCTGGCTGGATGAGGAGATACACTCCTACGCCGAAGAGCAACGCTTGCTCGCAACGCTGATCGAAGCCGAGAGAGGATACGTTCATAGCGATAAGCCTCCCCCCTTGCGCGGAGACGCAGGGTGAAAGTGGGAGCACCAGCATCCCAATGGCGCTCCCTCGCGCAGCTTCAGCCACTGCGACCGCAAGCTGCTTTGCTGGGCGGCATAATGAATTCCACTTTCCATCTCGAGCGGGGAAAGTAAAGGGGCGCATGCGCTGCGCCCCATTTGTTTCTTCGCGTTCGTTTGGCGCGCCCCCGCTCACGCCAGCCGAATGCCATAGTCGCGGGCCGCGTAGTCGTAGAACTCCTTCAGCGGCGCAGCGCTATCGCCCTTCAACCCCTTGTACTCCGGCTTGATCTGGCTGAGCTGGATCATGAAGCGCACGCCGCCCAGCTCAACTGTGCCGTAGAGCGAGAAGCGTTCGGCGCGCTCTAGCAGCATGAAGTCGCTGGTGTATTCCGGGCAGGTGGCCTTCAGATGGGCGTAGGCGGCTTCGAGGTTATCCACCACAAAGCCAATATGGTGCACGCGCGATGGCAGGCCGTCGCTGAGCGGCTGTCCCGGCTCGGCCTTGAAGAAGAAGAGCGCGTTCACGCCGGTGGTGAGCACCAGCAGATGCTCGTCATCGCGCACGCACTTCATCTTTAGGCCGTCTTGGAAGAACCGCCGGCAGGCCTCGCGGTCGGTGGTGGCCAATGCGACGTGATCGAAGCCGAAGTTAGTGAAGTCCGCGTGCTGTTCGTTCAGCGGCGCGGATTCCAGCAGGAAGTCGCAGTGCCCGTAATGGTCGTGGATCTCATATAGCCACATGTCCGGGAAGATCAGCTCGCCGGTCGGCATCGTGATGCGCAAGCGCCGGCAGTGTGTCACCTCGGGCGGGAGCAGGACGTGCAGCGCCTGATGCACGACCTTCTCGCGTGGCATCGTGCCGCTGAACGTGCGGCCGTCGGTCAGGCGGAAAGAGACGTTGACGGTGGACATCGCTCCTCCTGAGCAGGTGCTAAGCCAGCGCAGCGACGAAGCCGCGCACGAGGCCGGCCGTCACCGCCGCGTTCTGAATGTGAATGAAATGCGCTGAGTTCAGCACGGTGACGTAGCGCGCGTTGCGGATCGGGTTGACGACGGTGGCCATGAGGAAGTCCTTGTGAAGGAACGGCTCGTGATCGCCGCCAATGACGATGGTCGGCGCGGTGATCTGCGCCAGCCGCTCCGGGAAGTGAATGCCGCCAGTCCAGGTGTTGAACACGCCGACAAAGCCTTCTTTGCACCAGGTGAGCGCGCCGGGCAACAGCGCATCGAGCATGTCCTGGGGCATCTCCCCATACCAGCCCAGCTTCAGGATTTGCGCGCGCCCCTGCGCTTTGCCCTCGCCGTCTGCGCCCTGGAGGAAGAGCGCGCGCGCGGCATCGTTGACCGGCACGCCAGTGGCCGGCACTGGCCCGATCAACCCCAGCGCTTTCACGTCTGTCCCCAGCTCGCTGGCCAGCCACTGTGCGATCGCGCCGCCGGTCGAATGACCGAGGAGGGTAAATCCTTTCAACCCCTCTGCGCGGATCACGGCCAGCGCGTCCTGCGTGAGGTGGTCAAACGTATAGGCACGCTCGTCCGCTGGCTTCCCGGATTGTCCACAGCCTCGCAGGTCTGGCGCGATAATGCGGTATTCATCTGCTGGGAAATACTCCAGCATGTATCTCCAGTGCTCGGCATCAGAGTTGAAACCATGTTGCCAGAACATCACCTCTGGGCCCGAACCGAACACGTGATACGCAATTTGCGTCCCGTCTGCGCCGGTTGTGAATTTAGTTTCGCTGAACACCGTCTCAACACCAACACGATGCTTTGCCTTCATCACAAACCTCCAACCTTACTAAAGTAGCGCTGGGCATCGTAGACCAGAGGACTGAGCGGGGCATGAAAAAAGCGCCCTGCTGAGCAGAGCGCTGGGCATCAGGTGGAGATGCCGGGAATCGAACCCGGGTCCGAAGTGTGCATGCCGCGAGTGCCTACGAGCGTAGTTGCCGTTTGGGTGAGCGTTCAGCATCCCCGGCAACAGGGTCATCCGAACGCTTGTTCGTGACTTTAACGCGCGAAACCACCTACGAACCTCAGTGGAGCGCGCGCCGGCTTTCTCACGCCGTCTCACCTCCCGCCGGCGAGGGGAGATGGACAACGCCGCGGCGCGATGCCGCGTATGCGCTCCTCAACGGCTTACGCCGCCAGAGGAACAGCATTCCAGTTGATCGGCTTCGCACTTCTGTGCGGTGCGCTTTTTAACGAGAGTCGCATCTCGGCTCGCCACTCGGACAAGACACAATCCGTCGAGGCCTGTCATCCCCGATAGGCAGGGATACATTATAGCATCGAGTTCGGGATTCATGATTTAGGGCGCATGCGCTCGGCGGGACAGGCGGGTTGGGCATTGGTTGACTCATTGACCAGACTATCTTGCCAGCGAAGGCACGGATGGACGCGGCAGGGTAGGCGAAGCCCCACCTTCGCCTACCTTTGGCTTTGTCTCCAAACAAGGATGAACCCATCTGATGAGTGAAAGGTATAATCTCTAAAGAGTGAAGTAATGCCAGGCCGCTCTCCTGTGCGTCCTGCGCCCGCCGGCGACGTTTCGCGGAGAGCGGCTCGTCTTGTACTGCTCTTGCCCTATGGAAGATAAGCTTGCCAGCATCGAACGACGGTTTCACGAGCTGACCGTTCAAATGGCTGACCCTGAGCTCGCCAACGACTATGCGCGCTACGTAGAGATCGCCCGTCAGCACAGCGAGCTGGAGCCGATCGTGCAGGCTTATCGCGACTGGAAGCGCGCGCGACAAGAGTTGGCCGACAACGAAGCGCTGGCCAAAGAGGACGGCGAGCTGGCCGAGCTGGCGCGGGCCGAGATTGGTCCGCTGCGCGAGCGCATCGCCAAGCTGGAGCAAACGCTCAGGCAGATGCTGGTGCCCAAAGACCCCAACGACGAGCGCGACGTGATCATGGAGATCCGCGCCGGCGCCGGCGGCGAAGAGGCTGCGCTGTTCGCCGCCGACCTCTTTCGCATGTACACGCGCTACGCGGAGAACCATCGTTGGAAGGTGGAGCTGATCGACGCGAACGAGACCGGCATCGGCGGCTTCAAGGAGGTGATCTTCTCCGTCAAGGGCAAGGGCGCCTATTCGCGCCTCAAGTTCGAGAGCGGCGTGCACCGCGTGCAGCGCGTGCCGGCCACCGAGGCCGGCGGGCGCATCCACACCAGCACCGTCACGGTGGCAGTGTTGCCAGAGGTGGATGAGATCGAGGTCAACATCCCGCCCAGCGACCTTGAGATCGAGACCTTTCGCTCGCGCGGCGCAGGCGGCCAGAACGTGCAGAAGAACGAGAGCGCCGTCCGGATCACCCACAAGCCCACCGGCATTGTGGTCTCCGTGCAAGACGAGCGCAGCCAGACGCAGAACCGGCTGCGCGCGATGGCCATCTTGCGCGCTCGCCTCTATGAGTTGGAGCAGCGCCGGCTGGCCAACGCGCTGGCCCAACAAAAGCGCGAGCAGATCGGCAGCGGCGAGCGCAGCGAGAAGATCCGCACCTACAACTACCCGCAAAACCGCGTCACCGACCACCGCATTAACCTGGACGTGTACCGCCTGGCGGAGGTGCTCGAGGGCGACCTGGACATCTTCATTGACGAGCTGGCTGCCCGCGAGCAGGCCCAGCGCCTACAGTCTGCCAGCGCCTGATCGCGCTCCGTGCCCACCATTCAGCAAGCCCTGCGTTCGGCCATCGCCCAGCTCGACGCCGCCGGCGTGGACGCGCCGATGACTACCGCCCGTTTGCTATTGGCCGAAGCCCTCGGCGTCTCGAAGGAGTGGTTGGTTGCTTACGCTGCCTCGCCCCTCGACCGCGCCGCTGAGCAGCGCTTTCAGCACATGCTGGCGCGGGTCGTGGCGCGCGAGCCACTGGCGTATGTGCTTGGCCGGCGCGCCTTCTATGGCCTGGATGTCATCGTTGACCGGCGGGTGCTGATCCCGCGCCCGGAGACCGAGATGCTGGTTGACCTGGCGCTGGCCGCGCTGCGGATGGACGGCCGGGTGGGGCAGGGATGGTCGGTCGTGGACGTCGGCACGGGCAGCGGCGCGGTCGCGGTCGCGGTCGCCAAACATGCGCCTGCCATCAGGGTGTTGGCCACCGACATCAGCGCCGAGGCATTGGCCGTCGCGCGCCTAAACGCCCAACGGCACGGCGTGGCCGAGCGACTCGCTTTTGTCCAGGCCGACTTGCTGGCCGGCATCGGCGCGTTGCCGCCGGTAGTGGTCGCTAACCTGCCCTACGTGGCGCGCGCAGAGATAGACATCCTGCCGCCGGAGATTCAGTCCCATGAGCCGCGCGTTGCGCTGGACGGCGGCGAGGATGGTCTGGCGTTGGTGCGCCGGCTGCTGGCGCAGATCGCCGATCGGTGGGCGCGCGGCCGAGCGCCCCGCGCGGCATATCTGGAGATCGGCGCGTCGCAGGGGCAGGCGGCGCTGGCCGCTGCGCAGGCGCTGTTGCCGGCGGCGCGCTGCGCCATCCTTAAGGACTTGGCCGGCCTGGATCGCGTGCTGGCCATTCAATTCAACCCATGACGTACCAACAGCGCCTGCGCCGGGTGGCCCTGATCAAGGCGGTCGTGGCCGCTGCCTTTTTGTTGATCGTCGCCTTCACGCTTCGCCATCCGGTCAGCCTGATCGTCAGCCTGGCCGACCTGGGCCTGATCCCGTTCTTCGTCTGGCTGGCCAGGCGTCACCCGCGCGCCGCGACATACGGGCTAGTGCTGGAGACAGCCCTGGCGCTGACCCCGCGCCAGTTCGTCCAGGGCTATGTGAACGGGGTGAACTGGCCGATCTACATCGTGCTGCCGCTGATCGCCGGCTATGTGCTGCGCGAAGGGCGGGCGGCGCTGGTCAGCGCAGCGCTCGTCGCGTTGATCGCCGTGCCGGCCATGCTGCTGGCGGCGCTGGCGCTGCCGGCCGGCGCGACCCGCGCAGACGTGCTGAGCCTGGCCGCCTTCGTGATCGGGTTGATGTTGGCAACGGCGCTGGTGGCGCGCGACCTATCGCAGCGCGATTGACGACGATCACCTGTCGTCTGTCTCGTCAGGACGGGGCGCGTCCTCTAGTTGTCTGGCCTTCGCCAAGGCAGCAGCGATGATCCCAGTGGGCACAGAGACGATGCCGAGGCCGATCAGCAGGACGAAGAAGGTGAAGAGCCGGCCGCCGAACGTGATCGGATAAACGTCCCCATAACCGACCGTCGTGAAGGTGGCCACCGCCCACCACAGGGCGTCGAAGACCGAGCGGAACTTGTCCGGCTGCGCTTCGTGCTCAAAGTAGTAGATGCCCAGCGCGGAGAGGTAGAGCAACACGAGCGTCGCGCTGAGGTAAACAACCAGCTCCTCTTTGGCGATGCTCAGCGCGGTGTAGAAGCGTTGTATCGCCGCGCTATAGCGGGCCAGCTTGAGCAGGCGCAGCAGGCGCAACAAGCGAAAGGCGCGGATCGCGCGCGTGTCCACGCCAAGCCCGATGTAGAACGGCAGGATGGCGAGCAGGTCAATGATCCCGAAGAAGCTGAAGACATAGCGCCGGCGCGGCTTGGCGAGGGAGATGCGCACCAGATATTCAACGGTGAAGACAGCCACGCTGAAGACATCGAAGCCATAGAGCGCCGCCTGCGCCGACGAGGGAAGATCGGGCAACGTCTCGACCGCCGAGGCAATCAGCGTGAGCGCGATCAGGCCCTGGATGAACAGGTCAAGCAGCGGGACGCGTTGCTCGATGGGCCTCACCCCCATGCCTGGCTGCGCTAGGGGATGCGCGCGGGCGGCGCGATTCGCGGTTCGATCCCGATGCGCAGGGTCACCGAGTCGGTGACGACGGTGGAGAAGTTGAAGGCCGGCACATTGACCCGCACCGGGCCATCGTTGCTCAGCGGGAAGCGCGCGCGTCCATCGGCGTCGGTGAAACCCTGGGCCAGCGGCGTGCCCGTGCGCTCGTCGGCCAGGCGGACCGATGCCCTGGCGATCCCCTCGCCGGCGTCCAACAGGTTGTTTCGGTTGTAGTCGTTGAAGACGTGCACGTCAATGATCAAGAGGCGTGGCGTCGGCGTCGGCCCGGGCGGGGCCAGCGTCGGGCGCGCGTCGAAGCGCTGGACGACCAGGTTTTGCGCGGCGCGCGGCGTGGGGAAGGGCGTGAGCGTCGGTTCCGGCGGGAGCGGCGTGGGGGGCAGCGGCGGCGGCGTCGCGGTCGGCGGGTTGGGGTCAGGCGTCGGCGTGGGCGTGGCCGGCAGGCCGATGTAGCAGATCAGCGAGTAACTTCGGGCTTGCGCCTCGCCGGCGCGCGGCGGGTTGACGTCGCCGACCAAGATGTAGGCATAGCCGGTGTAGGCGGAGAGCCAGCTAAAGCGGCTCTGGAAGCGCCCCTGGGCCTTGTCCTCCGGCGAGATGTCGTCATTGCCGCCGATCGCGACGCGGTCTTGGTTGTAGACGATGATGTTGGTGTCGGCCCCGCCGGCCAGGTCCTGCGTCTCGCAGGTGTAGAACACGCCCTGCTTGACCGGAAGCTTAAAGAAGTCGTTGTCCACCGTGTCCGGCGTCGGCGGCTGGAAGGGCACGAAGGTCAGGCCACTGTATTTCACGCCCGGCGCGATCAGCGTGGCGAAGTCGAAGTCGCCGTTGTACTCATACTGATCCGCGCCGGCCGGGAAGGGCGTGGGCGTGAAGGTGGGGAGCGGCGTGAAGGTCGGCGTCGGCGTGTTTGGAGCCAGCTCGACGACGGACAAGTTATAGGTCTGGCCGGCCACGCGCGGGGTCTGGTCCTTGTTCCAGATTTTGATCCAGAACAGCCCGTCGAAGGGCGCGACAAAGGTCACCTGTGAGCCGCGGTTGAGCGGTTGGTAGTCGTCGTTGGAGGCCAGCAGGCCAGTGGTCGTAAAGGCGTTGCTCGCTGGGAGCTGATCAGGTCGGTAGATGAACAGCTCGGTGTCCACCCCCGGCTGCACCTCGGTGGTGACGCGATAGGCCGCCCCGCCGCGCCCGGAGAAGAAGTACCAGTCCACGTCGCCGAGGTCCAGCGTGCCGGTGTTGGGCTGGGTGTAGAAGTTGAGGTTGGTCAACTGCTGGCCGACGTTGACGAAGCTCCTGATCAGCGCTTGACTTTGCACGATTGACGGCAGATCGTTCGGCTCGTAGGGATCGGGATTGGCCCCAACCGGCGTGGGCGGCGGGAGCGGCGTTGGGGTAACGGGGAAATCAGAGTAGCATACAGTTAAAGTATATGGTTTATTTTCTGTTTGCTCAATATTTTTATTTTGAGGAATCCTTACAAGAATATAGTAGGTAATCGGTGTCTGAAAGAACAGCGAGGTGCTCTTTGTGCCCGTTGGAGAAGGCGAGCCAGGGCCAACGGTAAAGCTTTTTATAGGCGATTGAGGAGCATTATGGAGTTCTACTTGAAGCTCTAGGTCATCGCTGACAGATACGGTTGGTGTGCCAATCGTCGCCGTGACTATTAATAAACGTCCGTCAGTGACCGTAGGGCGCACTTGGAAGATGTCTATGTCAATCCGGGATGGCGTTGTAGTAAAGATTGTAAGGTTGGTCAGGGCAGGACGATTCGAACAGCTACTGAAGTAACTAGGGTCTGGAGAAATGTCTCTCGCTTGGGAAAATGTATCATTAGGCTCGAAGTCGTCAACCATAGCATAAGCTGCAACAAGTCCGATGCTTAATACGCCAGATATAATCAAAAAGAGACGGTAAATCAAACGCATATTTACTTACGTGCAATAACGAAGCGGCTCAGCATAAGCTCATACAACCGCTCCGTCCGCATAATGCGGATGCAAGCCTCCTTTGATGCTATTGTAATCTGTTCTCGAGTTGAAGGCAAGCACGTTCATCCGACGATTCCCCGACGCGCAGCCGACGATTTAGAACTGCTCCAGGAAGCGCAGGTCGTTCTGCCAGAAGTAGCGGATGTCGCCGATGCCGAGCAGGCGCATGGCCTGGCGCTCCGGCCCCATGCCGAAAGCGAAGCCGGACCAGACAGCCGGGTCGTAGCCGCCGTTGCGCAGCACGGTCGGGTGGACCATGCCGGCCCCAGCGATCTCCAGCCAGCCCGTGCCCTTGGTGATCATGCGGTCGCGCTCGGTGGCCAGCCCCCAGTACACGTCCACCTCCACGCTCGGTTCGGTAAAGGGGAAGTAGGAGCAGCGAAAGCGGATGCGCGCTGCGCTGCCGAACATCTGGCGGGCGAACTCGGCCATCGTCCCTTTTAGGTCGGCGAAGGTGATGTTGCGCCCGATCGCCAGCCCCTCGACTTGGTTGAACTGCATCTCGCTGCGGGCGGTGACCTGCTCGTAGCGATAGACCATGCCGGGCAGGATCACGCGCAGCGGGCGCGTCCCGTTCGCCCCGCGCTCGCGCATCACGCGGATCTGGCCGGGGGAGGTGTGGGTGCGCAGCAGCACGCCGGGCCGCGTGGTGTAGAAGGTGTCCCACATGTCGCGGGCCGGGTGCTCCGGCGGCATGTTCAGCAACCCAAAGTTCATCTCATCGGTCTCCACCTCCGGCGAGCGATAGACCTCAAAGCCGAGGCGGGAGAAGATCTGGATGATGCGGCGCAGGGTGAGGGTGCTGGGGTGGAGCCGGCCGCGCGGCGGAGGCGTCCCCGGCAGCGTCACGTCCAGCGTCTCCGCGTTCAGCGCCTTCTCCAGCTCGGCGGCCTTCACGGCCGCCTGGCGCTTGGCCAGGGCGTCCAGCAAGGTTTGCTTGACCTCGTTGACGCGCTTGCCGAAGGCCGGCCGCTCCTCCGGGCTGAGCGTCGCCAGGGTGGCCATCGCCTGCTCCAGCGCGCCCTTGCTGCGCTTGGTGCCGAAGTATTTGGCCTGCCAAGCATGTAGCGCCTCGTGCGTCTCGACCCCGGCCAGCTCATCCAGCGCCTGGCGCTCCAGGTCGTCTAACGATGCGAGCATAGCGCGATTATAAGGTGCTGGCACCAGCTTGGGGTGCGCCGCTTGAAGGTGATGCGAGAAACACGCCCCGCAGAGGCGCCGAGGACGCACCGGTTATTTCTCGGCGGTTTAGATGTCAGTGAGCCAGGTCATCCAAAGGTGAGCGCGCTGTGGGCTTCGTCGGGCGCGGGTTTAGATTCCGCCGTGGTGAGGGTGGCACCGCCGTTCTCGCGTTGCCCCTCACGATGAATCTGTGGGTCGCTCGAGACAAATTCAGCAATTAATGACAATGTTTGCGTGCGCTAGCCGTTGGCGCTGGTCTGCCACTTCACATCGCGGAAGGTGACGAAGCGGTTCACGAAGAAGTTCCACAGCATCACCACAATCGCCGCGACCATCTTGGTGGCGTTGAGGCCGATGCCCCGGTAGTGGTCCTGAAAGGCGGCCAGCGGCACCAGGCGCATCAGCTCGGTGATCGGCGCTTGGAAGAAGAGGAAGATCAGCTCGCTGATCAGCAGCCCCATGGCGTTGACGGCGAGGAAGACCGGCATCTGCCAGCGCTTCTTTTGCTTGCGCGACTCTGGATAGACCCATAGGCGGTTGCCGATGAAGTTGTGCGTGGCGGCGATGATGAACGCCAGCGCCACCGCCAGCGGCACCGGCATGCCCAGCGACCGCTCAAAGATGTTGAGCAAGACCACATCAATGATCAGCCCCACGCCGCCGACGATGGCGAACTTGACGAAGCGCTTGACCTCCGGCTTGTTGCGACGGGCCAGGCCATAGACCCACGTGCCCTTCATCGCAGCCGGCAGCAGGCGGCTGATGCTGATCTCACGGCTGGGGGCGGACATGCGCGTTGAACCACTCGATCATACGTTGGATGCGCTCGACGCGGTGGCGCGGCTCGCCGCTGCGCGAAAGGTCGTGACCTTCGCGCGGCCAACGAATGAACACCACCTCTTTCCTCTGCAGGCGGAGCGCCTGGAACAACTGCTCGGCCTGCTCGATCGGCACGCGGTAGTCCTGCTCGCTATGCTCGATTAAGAGCGGGGTGCGCATCTGCGGGGCCAGCGCGATCGGCGACATGCGCCAGAGCGCCTGCGGGTCGTCCCAGGGGGTGATGCCGCCGGCCTCGCGGTCGTTGAAGAAGGGCACGTCGGTGGTGTTGCGCATGGAGAGCAGGTTATATACACCGCGCTGCGCGCAGGCCGCTGCGAAGCGGTGGTCTTTGCCGATGATCCAGGCGGTGAGGTAGCCGGCGTAACTGCCGCCGGTCAGATACATCCGCTTGCGGTCAACGTAGCCGCGCGCGACAACGAAATCCACGCCGCGTAACACATCGCGCATTGGGCCGTCGCCCCAATCACCGCGGTTGGCGTGCCAGAAGGCGTTTCCATAGCCATCTGACCCGCGCGGGTTGCAGTAGAAGACGGCATAGCCGGCTGAGGCCATCGTCTGGAACTCGTGCCACATGCTGCGCGTGGCCGGCCCCCACATCACATGTGGCCCGCCGTGCATTTGGACCACTAGCGGATACTGCTTGGCAGGGTCGAAGTCCGGCGGCAGCACCACCCAGCCGTAGATGGTGTGCTCGTCGGAGCGATAGCGGAGCGCCTGGACGCGGCCAACTGCGTGCTCGGCCAGGAAGCGGGCGTTCGGTTGATACAGCCGGCGGATGCGCTGCGCCTTGTCGAGCAGGTAGAGCGCGCTGGGGTCGTTCGGCGCGCTGGCGATAAAGGCAGCGCGCTCATCCGGCAGGACGTCGAAGCTGTTGATCTCCAGCGCGGCGTCGGTCAACGGCTCGACCACCACCCGGCGGCTGCGCGATGACCTGGGGACGCGCGCGCGCCACAGGTTGACTGCGCCGTCTTTGTTCAATGTGAAATAGAGAAAGCGGCCATCTGGACTCCAGTCAAAAGCGCCCAGGCTGCGGTCGAGGGCCTCGGTCAGGTCAATGGCCGCGTCCATCTCGACCGTGCCATCGTCGCGCAGCGGAGCGATCGCCAACGTCGCTGGCTGATAGGCGGCCGGGTCATCCAGCGAGCGCTCGAAGGCCAGCCAGCGCCCATCGGGCGAGGGCAGCGGCGTAAAGCAGGAATAGCCGGCCAGGGGCTGGCGCGCGAAGCGGCGTTCGGTTGACTCAACCGCGAAGCGCACGATGTCCACATAGCGGAACAGCTCGCCGGAATCCGGGTCGCGCGTGTAGGTGCTGTAGATCGTTTGCCCATCCGCTGACCAGGCCGGCGGGCCGAAGTTGGCGGCGCTGTCGTCGGGCGTGAGGCGCGCCGCCTGCGGCGCGGGGGATTCGGCGTCTGGTTCGCTGAGCGCGACTACATAGAGATGGTCGTAGCGATCTTCAATGAAAGCCGTGCCGGTGCGATAGGGCACGCGCGCGATCACCCGCGGGTCCGCGCGCATTGCTTCCTCGTGCTGCTTCTGCTCCTTCTCGCGCTTGATCGCCCAGGGGTCTTTGGGCTGGCGGGGCGCATCATCGCGCCGGCGCTTGTCCTCTTCTTCGCATTCGTCGGCGCGCATGCGGGCGATGAAGGCGATCTGTCGGCTGTCCGGCGACCAGGCGAAGGCCGAGACGCCGTTGGGGTGCGCGGTGATGCTGCGCGCTTCGCCGGGCATGCGCATCGGCAGGATGAAGACCTGGGGCTTGTCGCCGCGCTCGGCGATGAACGCCAAGTGTGCGCCATCGGGCGACCAACGCGGCGCGCGGTCTTTTGGCCCGGCGGTGAGCGGGCGCGCCGGCGCGTTCGGTTTGCTCAGGTCTTTGATCCAGATCGCGCGGCGGTAGTCGTTGCTGCTGGGGTCAGCTTGCGTGCGGGTGAAGGCGACATACCTGCCGTC
>Ga0272447_1000241_pt1 | contig 42696 bp, 38 predicted proteins | sample YNPCB0133_FD_194589 | JGI IMG/M metagenome (GOLD analysis project Ga0272447, IMG submission 194589) | Hot spring microbial mat communities from Yellowstone National Park, WY, United States - YNP-CB-013-3 | ecosystem: Environmental > Aquatic > Thermal springs > Hot (42-90C) > Sediment | place... | reverse complement strand
TGGTGATTGTCGATGAAGGTTTCAGTGCTCTTCAGCGAGCCGAAAATTTCTCAACGTCACGAACCTTTACCGGGTTCTGGCGGCGCTCTAGTTTCAGTGCTCTTCAGCGAGCCGAAAATTTCTCAACCCACAACCAGCGCCGGTTGTCAAGCGGGAAATTCGCGTTTCAGTGCTCTTCAGCGAGCCGAAAATTTCTCAACCGTCAACGGTGCTCGCGTTCGCCGCGGACGCGAGGGTTTCAGTGCTCTTCAGCGAGCCGAAAATTTCTCAACCGTCTGACCAGTTCGGCTGTGTGTTCAATCGCTGGACTTTCAGTGCTCTTCAGCGAGCCGAAAATTTCTCAACCGGATTTCGGTTGTGCAGAATATGTACGATATGTCGCTTTCAGTGCTCTTCAGCGAGCCGAAAATTTCTCAACATCTTTTAGTAGAGGAAGACGCCTGGCTTCCCCGTAGCTTTCAGTGCTCTTCAGCGAGCCGAAAATTTCTCAACAGCGCTGAGACGCATCTTGCAAACCGCTTGACACGCTTTCAGTGCTCTTCAGCGAGCCGAAAATTTCTCAACATGGAGACATCATTCATTTGCTGAAGATATACGCAACTTTCAGTGCTCTTCAGCGAGCCGAAAATTTCTCAACTTGACGTTGACGCCGATCTGGTGTTAGACGACGAACGCTTTCAGTGCTCTTCAGCGAGCCGAAAATTTCTCAACCGACGAGAACGATGCGATCATCATCTTCTTCGTCGCTTTCAGTGCTCTTCAGCGAGCCGAAAATTTCTCAACTCGATGATGTTATCCGTGTACTTGTAACCTATCACCTTTCAGTGCTCTTCAGCGAGCCGAAAATTTCTCAACTCGTATCGTAGAGACCTAGCCAAAAGTATAGTTCTCTTTCAGTGCTCTTCAGCGAGCCGAAAATTTCTCAACGCGCACGCGCATCGCCTTCTGCCACGCCAGCGCGCGGCCTTTCAGTGCTCTTCAGCGAGCCGAAAATTTCTCAACCTTAAGGAGGGGTTATGAATGACGCAATGAATGGCACTTTCAGTGCTCTTCAGCGAGCCGAAAATTTCTCAACATAGCATGGATGATCGCGTTCAGCAGTTGTTTTCCGCTTTCAGTGCTCTTCAGCGAGCCGAAAATTTCTCAACGTGTGGCGTGGGGCGGAGGGGCTGCGGGTGCCTGGCCTTTCAGTGCTCTTCAGCGAGCCGAAAATTTCTCAACTGGTGAAGTAGAATACGTTCACTATCTCATCGCCAGACTTTCAGTGCTCTTCAGCGAGCCGAAAATTTCTCAACGTCCACCCCGCATTAGCCATGATATTGCGCACGCTTGCCCTTTCAGTGCTCTTCAGCGAGCCGAAAATTTCTCAACCGTGATTCGCTATACGATGATAGCGCCCGAATTCGCCTTTCAGTGCTCTTCAGCGAGCCGAAAATTTCTCAACACGTGTAGACATAAAGCTTTTCGCGTGCTAAAATCACTTTCAGTGCTCTTCAGCGAGCCGAAAATTTCTCAACCCCCGGAATACGAAGCGACTCCACCGCGCGCCAGACCTTTCAGTGCTCTTCAGCGAGCCGAAAATTTCTCAACACACGCGGCCTAACGCAATTCCCGCTTCAGAAAACAGTCTTTCAGTGCTCTTCAGCGAGCCGAAAATTTCTCAACCCAGTGAGATGCGTGACGCAAAACGCGCACTGGAACTTTCAGTGCTCTTCAGCGAGCCGAAAATTTCTCAACTAATCGCCAGAGCATGCCCTATGCCAGTTTGCGCGTCTTTCAGTGCTCTTCAGCGAGCCGAAAATTTCTCAACGCCGCTGATTACGGATCGGAATAAAACGGATAAGGCGCTTTCAGTGCTCTTCAGCGAGCCGAAAATTTCTCAACGCCGACCCTCGCACCTGCATCCATCCATATTCCCGACCGCGATGATCACGCTTCGTCGTTCCTGAGCCTTCCTGGTGTGTCGCCGTGACACCCGTATACTAGCATGAACGAGCGCGTTTCGCAACCTGATTCTTGCGCTCAAATCGCGTCAAGTTGCGAAACACGCTCCTTCCCTTTCTGCTGCCCAAAACGTTGATAAAATTGTTGACACGTCGATTTCGACGACCCGCCTTTTCGACCGTTGCCCGGCGAGTTGCGAAAGCGTGGCGCATATCGCCCAAATCTGCCGGTTACCCGGCGATGATGCGCGCTGCCACCGCTGCGCCGACGTCGGTCGTGGTTGCGGGGCGTTCATCTGGCGCAGCAATGTCGGCGGTGACAATGCCATCCTCGAGGGTGCGCCAGACGGCGGTTTCAACGGCGCGCGCTTCGCGCTCCAGCCCTAGCGAGTGACGCAGAAGCAGCGCTACACTCAGGATGGTTGCCAGCGGGTTGGCGATCCCTTTGCCAGCGATGTCGGGCGCTGAGCCGTGGATGGGTTCGTACAACCCCATCCGTGTTGACCTGCTGACATTACCAGGTGCGCCGAGCGATGCTGATGGAAGCATTCCCATCGATCCCGCCAGCATCGATGCCTCATCGGTCAGAATGTCGCCGAACATGTTTTCGGTTACGATTACGTCGAAGTCTGAGGGACGGCGGATGAGATGCATTGCGCAGGCGTCGACCAGCATGTGTTCCAGATGCACGTCGGGAAACTCGTCGCGCATCACGCGCGTCGTGACGATGCGCCACAGACGTGAGGTTTCCAGCACGTTCGCTTTGTCCACCGAGGTCACTTTTTTGCGCCGCTGACGCGCCAGGGTTGCGGCTATCCGCACGATCCGCTCGATCTCAGCCGTGGTGTAAACGCATTCGTCGTAGGCCCTCTCGCCGCCATCAGACGTCGTATCGCGCCCTTTTTCGCCAAAATAGATGCCGCCGGTCAGTTCACGCACCACGATCAGATCAACCCCCTGCAATCGTTCGGGGCGCAGTGGCGACGCGGCGATCAGGCGCGGGTGCAACGTGACCGGGCGTAGGTTGGCGAACAGACCCAGCGCCTTGCGAATGCCGAGCAGTCCCTGTTCGGGACGCACCGACGCTTCCGGGTTGTCCCATTTTGGACCGCCGACCGCGCCGAGAAGCACCGCATCCGACTCGCGGCACAGGCGCAGGGTTTCGTCTGGCAGCGCCGTTCCGACGGTGTCGATGGCGCATCCGCCGATCAGCGCCTCGCGCACGTCGAATGTATGCCCGAAACGTTCTCCAACCGCATCAAGGACGCGCCTCCCCTCAGCAACTACTTCCGGTCCGATGCCGTCGCCGGGAAGCGCAGTGATAACTGCATGCATGTCCTGCTCCGTCTATTCTTTGTCCTGGTCTTTGTCCTTTTTGCTTTTCTGACCGAGAAAGAAGGTGAGCGCCGCGATAACCAGCGCCGCGCCGCCGCCTGAAATCAGCAGGTTCGTCTCGCCGTTCCAAGTGGTGAATTGACCAAGAAACCCGACGCCGATAACGACGATGATAACGCCGATCAGTTTGTCTTTTAGATCATCGAGGGTGCGGATTTCGAGCCAGTTTGGTACCGGCACATGGTGATCGATGAACAATTCGTATAATCCCAGTGCAATGATGTAGAGCACTGTCGCCAGCAGGAAAATGTCGGTGATTTCGATAAAACTGAGCAACAGCGTTTTGGCGACTTTCGAGGTGAACTCGCCTTTTGAAAAGACGTCGTGTATGACAACATATGTTTCAACTGTGCCAAACAGGATCAGCGCCGTTGCTGCAATGAGGGTCGCCAGCACTGCGACAATGATGATATAGCGTATCAGTCCAATCAGGCGCGTCACCACCTGTCAGCTCCTCGCTGTCGTGACGACGCGCGCCGGATGCGAAGCTTCATACGCGCTGATGGCGGCTTCTTCATTGAGCAGAAATCCCATCTGATCGACGCCATGCAGCAGGCAGTGTTTGGTGAACGGATCGATCGGGAAGTGGACGCTGCGACCGTCGGGAAGGGTGACTGTCTGCGCTGTCAGGTCAATAGTGACCGTGGTGGTCGGGTCTTCATCGAAGAGGCTGACCAGTTGCTGGTAGGTTTCATCGTCTACCTGGACGGTCAGCAAGCCGTTCTTTAGGGCATTGTTGCGGAAAATGTCGGCAAAGGAGGGGCTGATGACTGCCTTGAACCCGTACCCTAGCAGCGCCCAGGGAGCGTGTTCGCGTGATGAGCCGCACCCGAAGTTGCGCCCGGCAACCAGAATGGTTGCGCCCTGCGTTTCCGGGCGGTTCAGCACGAAATTGGGGTTGGGCTTCCCGTCGGCATCGAAGCGCCAGGCGTAGAACAGTCCTTCCGCCAATCCTGACTTGTCGGTGACTTTGAGATAGCGGGCAGGGATAATCTGGTCAGTGTCGATATCCTGGACTGGCAGGGCAACGATGCGCCCGGTGATGACTGAAATGGGTTGCATGCGATTGCTCCTACTATTCTCATCCGCACAGCGATCGGCGTAGCAGCCCTCCGTCTGCCGTCGCCAGCTCAACCCTCTGCTCCCTCTATGGTTATCCTCATCCTCACAGATACCTGCGTGGGTCGGCGACCACGCCTTCGATAGCAGAAGCGACGGCAGTGAGCGGACTGGCAAGGAAGGTGCGCGCCCCCGGTCCCTGGCGTCCTTCGAAGTTGCGATTGCTCGTTGAGACGGCATACTTGCCAGGGGGTACTTTGTCATCATTCATGCCCAGGCATGCCGAGCATCCGGCTTCGCGCCATTCAGCGCCAGCTGCGCGGAAAATCTCGTGCAGACCTTCGGCTTCCGCCTGCTTTTTGACCTGCTGCGATCCGGGAACAACCATCATCCGCACGCCATCGGCGATCTTGCGTCCTTTCAGAAGCTGCGCCGCCATACGCAGATCTGAAATCCGCGAGTTGGTGCAACTCCCCAGGAAGACAACATCAATCTTGTGCCCGAGGAGGGGTTGTCCGGGACGCAGATCCATGTAACGCAGCGCTTTGTCGAGTGCCTGGCGCGCCGCCGGGTCGGGTAACTCTTCCGGCGTCGGAATGCGCCCATCGATCGGCATGCCCATACCGGGGTTCGTGCCGTAGGTGATCATCGGTGTTAGTTGTGATGCGTCGAGCGTGATGATCCGGTCATAGACAGCGCCCTCGTCGGTGGGGAGAGTGCGCCAGTACGCTACGGCTTCGTCCCACGCCTTCCCCTTTGGCGCAAACGGTCGTCCAGCAATATACTCGAATGTGGTATCGTCAGGGGCGATCATGCCAGCGCGCGCGCCACCTTCAATCGACATGTTGCAGATCGTCATGCGTTCTTCCATTGACAGCGCCCGGATGGCTTCGCCGGTGTACTCAAAGACGTGTCCGGTGCCAGCGCCGACGCCGTAGCGCGCAATGATCGCCAGAATGATGTCTTTGGCGGTCACACCCGGCGCCAGTCGCCCATCGACGCGCACTTCCATGGTTTTGGGGCGAGTCTGGAGCAGGCACTGCGTCGCCAGTACATGGGCAACCTCAGACGTGCCGATACCAAATGCGAGCGCGCCGAATGCGCCATGCGTGCTGGTGTGGCTGTCGCCACAGACGATGGTCATGCCCGGTTGCGTTAGCCCCTGTTCAGGACCAATAACGTGAACAATACCCTGGTATTCGCTTCCCAGTGCGAAGAGCGGGATGCCGAACTCAGCGCAATTTTGCTCGAGTTGACGGAGTTGCGCCGCCGCCTGCGGGTCAACGACCGGAATAATCCCGTCGGCGCCGCGTGGTGTGGTTGGCGTCGAATGATCCATCGTCGCCAGGGTACGATCCGGTCGGCGCACCTTCAGACCGCGCCGCCGCAGCTCGGTGAACGCCTGGGGTGAGGTGACTTCATGAATGAGATGCAGATCGATATAGATCACCGCAGGGGTTTCCGCCGTCTGCGGTCGAACGATATGGGCATCCCAGACCTTATCAAACAGCGTGCGAGGTGTCATGGCAGTTCCTGTGGATTCAAGATTTGCCAGTTTCCGGCGGTGTTCAATGTTTACTCTGCCACCGGTGTCAACCATCCCCAGCGATCCTCTGTCTCGCCGGAGAACAGCCCGAAGAACGCTTTCTGAATGGCGGTTGTAATCGGTCCGCGTTTTCCGCTACCGACGGGCAACTTATCGACCGAGCGGATCGGCGTCACTTCAGCAGCGGTGCCGGTAAAGAAGAGTTCGTCCGCCAGGTAGAGCATCTCGCGCGGCAGATTTTGCTCGCGCACCTCGTATCCAAGTTGTTGCGCCAGGATGATCACGGCATCGCGGGTGATGCCGGGCAGCAGCGCAGCGGTGATCGGTGGCGTATAGATGATGCCGTCGCGGATGAGGAACAGGTTTTCGCCCGATCCTTCCGACAGCCATCCATGCACATCAAGCGCAATACCTTCGGCGTAGCCATTGCGTGCTGCTTCCATCACGATCAACTGCGATGAAAGGTAGTTACCGCCCGCCTTTGCCATTGCCGGCAGGGTATTTGGCGCAAATCGCTGCCAGGAGGAAACATGCACATCCACGCCATGTTCGAGCCCTTCGGTGCCCAGGTAGGTGCCCCATTCTATTGCAGCGACCATCACCTCGACCGGTGAGCGCAGCGGGTTCAGTCCCATCTCGCCGTAGCCGCGCCACACCAGCGGACGGATGTAGGCATTCTTCAAGCCATTCTCGCGCACTACAGCGCGGCATGCTTCGAACACCTGATCCGGTGTGAACGGCGGATCCATCCGGTAGATCCGGCACGAATCGAAGAGACGGCGGATGTGTTCGCGCAGGCGGAAGATTGCAGTGCCCTGGGGAGTTTCATAGGCGCGGATCCCTTCAAAGACCGACGATCCGTAGTGCAGAGCATGCGTCATAACGTGGACAGTCGCCTTTTCCCAGGGAACCATCTCGCCGTTGAACCAGATATACTTCGATTCGCGGATAGGCATTGGATTTCTCCTTTCACAGCAGTGTGAACCAGCGCCGCTGCGCCTGACGCAGTGATGAGTCCGCTGCAACGTTTCACCGCATTACAGAGGAAGATTAATTCGCTCGTGTTTTGTTTTTGCCATTCCCGACGCTCCTGGCGTCTCGGCAATGCGTTGTTGCAGCGAAGTCAATTATATCAGCCTTGAAGCGACTCAGTCGTCGACTTTGCCATCGCCCGTCGTCGCGCGAGTGGCAATTCCAGGCTATCCCACAGCGCCATAAAACTGGCTTCGATGATATTCTCCGAACAACCAACTGTGCTCCAGCGCTCCTCGCCGCATGCTGACTCAATCAGCACGCGCGGTTTGGCGGCAGTGCCCAGGTGTTCGTCCACAATACGCACTTTGTAGTCCACCAGCTGCACGTCAGCGAGTTCGGGATAGTGCGGCAGCAACGCCTTACGGATCGCTTTGTCGAGAGCGTTGACCGGTCCGACGCCTTCGGCAGCAGTGTGCATCACCTCGTTGCCGACTCTGAGTTTTACCATCGCCTGCGAGATCATATCCCGATCGCCATGCTTGCTGACGACTACCGTGAAGTCGAGCAACTCGAACGGCGGTTCGTAGTCCGGTGCGGCACGGCGCACCAGCATCTCGAACGATCCTTCGGCAGCCTCGAACTGGAAGCCCCGATTTTCCAGTTCTTTGATTCGCCGGAGAACTTCTCGTTCGTTTCCGTTCAGTTCCAGACCAAGTTCCTGCGCGCGCATCCGCACGTTGCCGCGCCCCGACAGTTCGCTCACCACAATACGCATCCGGTTGCCGACTAGTTCGGGATCGATATGCTGGTAACTGTCGGGTATCTTGGCGACGGCGGCGACATGGATGCCGCCTTTATGCGCAAAAGCAGAATGGCCAACAAATGGTGCGTGAGTGTCGGGGTTGAGGTTAGCGACTGCAGCCACAAAGTGCGACACCTCAGTCAGGCGGCGAAGTTGTTCAGGAGAGATGCAACGGTAGCCAAGTTTCAGTTGCAGATTGGCGATCAGCGGGATCAGGTCCATGTTGCCGCAGCGTTCGCCGTAGCCATTGATCGTTCCCTGAACGTGGGTGCATCCGGCGCGTACAGCGGCGATGGCGTTGGCTACTGCCAGGGCGCCATCGTTGTGCGTGTGAATGCCAAGCGTCAGACCCGAATCCGGTTTACTGACATCAAACCCTTCCTGTGCCAGGTGTTGACGCACTATCTGGACGACCGCAGCGACGTCATCCGGCAGGCTGCCGCCATTCGTATCGCACAGCACCAGGCAATCGGCGCCAGCGCGCGCGGCCGTGGTCAGAGTCGTTAGTGCATATGCGGCATCAAGTTTGTAGCCGTCAAAGAAATGCTCGGCGTCGTAGACAACCTCTTTGCCGCGTTCTTTGAAATACGCAACGCTATCGCCGATCATTGCTAGGTTTTCCTGGAGCGTGGTTTCGAGCACCTTCTCGACGTGGAGCGTCGAGCTTTTGCCGACCAGCGTGACGACAGGGGTATCGGCTTCGACCAGCGCCTGAATGTTAGCGTCGGTGTCACAGGTGGCGTTAGCGTGGCGGGTGCTGCCAAAGGCAGCGATTTTTGCGTGGCGCAGAGTGACGCGCCTGATGCGCTGGAAGAACTCAGCGTCTTTGGGGTTCGATCCGGGCCATCCTCCTTCGATATAGTGAACGCCGAGCAGATCGAGTTCACGCGCGATCTTGAGTTTATCCTCAACAGAGAGCGAGAGACCCTCACGCTGCGTTCCGTCGCGCAGGGTAGTATCATAGAGCAGAATCTGCATAACAGGCTCCTTGCGCACAATACATCAAACATCAGGCATCTACTGCGGCCCACGCCAGCGTGGGTAGCTACCGAAGACCTTGAACAGTCCCGTTTTTGCGCGGATACGCTCCAGAGCGGCTGCCACCGTCGGATCTTCGCGGTGACCGTTGATGTCGACCAGAAAGATGTACTGTCCTAGCACTTCCTTCGAAGGGCGAGATTCGAGCTTAGTCATATTGATGCCCACCGATGCCAGTTCCTGAAGGGCTTCCACCAACACGCCCGGTCGATCTTCGCGGTCGAAGCCGAAGCAGAAACTGGTCTTGTCGTCGCCGGTCGGCGGATGGTCGTGACGCCCTAGCGCAATGAAGCGGGTGACATTCCCGGAGCGATCCTGAATATCGCTCGCAATCACGGCTGCGCCGACAAGTTCTGCTGCGCGTAAGGTGCCGATCGCCGCTGCCGGACGTTCGTCCGCCAGCGCCTCGGCAGGCGCCGCGCTGTTACTCAAGGATGCGATGGTTGCCACGCCAGGCAGGCAACGTTCAATAAAACGTCGGCACTGCCCCAGCGACTGTGGGTGTCCGTAGAGCACCTTAATTTCGTGCAGCGCCAGACCAGGACGCCCGACCAGGTAGTGCCGGATCGGGATGACCGTCTCACCTGCAATACGCAGGTTGGTCTCGTGGATAAGCAGATCAAGCGTGGTGGTCACGCTCCCTTCGATCACATTTTCAATTGGCAGAATGCCAACAGTTGCAGCGCCAGTCTCAACGGCAGTGACAACTGCTGGCATGCTTGCCAGCGGAATGCAGATCGCCTGTTCCCCGCCATATGCCAGCGCTGCAATCTCGCTGTAGGAACCGGGGGGACCAAGATACGCGATTGAATAGGCCATGATGGTTCGGTCTCTCGCACGCCTGGCACCGGTCACCGCCGTTCCGGGCGCGCACGTTCACTCGGTTGCATTCTTACCAAACAGGTCGACTGCATACGTTGGCTTGTTGCGATCGTATCCGGCGGCATACGCAGCATTTTCGGCGCTGAGACGTTCCTGCCGCGCCGCAATCATCTTGTTGAGCGCCGCCATATACGACTCAGCAGCCGCGACGATAGTATCAGTGTTAGCGCTGTACCCACTGTAGATCTGTGGTCCGCGGTGGCGCCCGACGCGATACTCGCCATCCTGGACCTCATTGCCTGGTTCGCGAATGCGAACTGAAACCTCAGCGACAGCATCGATCCCCTCGGTCACCGCCTTGATCGAGAACTCGATCAATTCGTTCGGTCGTCCAACAATCTTGTCAATCGCTTTGTAGATCGCATCGACCGGACCAGTACCGTGAGCGGCAGTCGTGTGCGTGTTGCCGTCAGGATCAGTAATGCGTACCGTCGCCACCGGAGTCACGCCAGTGCCGCAGGTAACTTGCACGTGGTCCAGACGGTAGAGTTCGGGGGTGTGGAGCGAACCACCGGTTGCCAGCACTTCCAGGTCACGGTCATCGATAACCTTCTTTTTGTCGCACAGTTCCTTGAAGCGCTGGAAGACCTGGTTGAATTCTTCCTCATTATCGAACTCATACCCCATAGCGGCGAGTTTGGTGCGCAGCGCGTTGCGTCCTGAATGTTTGCCAAGCACAATCGCATTCCCCTCGAGACCAATCATCGTTGCGTCCATAATTTCGTAGGTCATCCGACACTTCAGGACACCATCCTGATGAATGCCGGACTCGTGGGCGAAGGCGTTGGCACCGACAATCGCCTTGTTGGGCGGCACCGGCATGCCGATGATCCTGCTCACCAGGCGACTGCTGCGCGCTAGTTCGCGAGTGTTGATCCGCGTATCGACGCCGAAGAACGAGCGACGGGTTTTCAATGCCATCACAACCTCTTCGAGTGAGGCGTTTCCGGCGCGTTCGCCGATGCCGTTGATAGTGCATTCAATCTGACGTGCGCCCGCGCGCACGCCCGCCAGCGAATTTGCCACTGCCATCCCCAGGTCATCGTGGCAATGGGTGGAAATGATGACTTTCTCTGCACCAGGGACGTGACGGTAGATACCAGCGATCAGTTCAGCGTACTCTTCAGGAGTGGCATAACCGACGGTATCAGGAATGTTGAGGGTCGTTGCTCCTTCTTCGACCACCGCCGCAAGCATACGATAGACATACTCCGGGTCGGATCGGGTCGCGTCCATTGGCGAGAACTCGACATCGTCGCACAACGAACGGGCGTAGCGCACCATCATGCGCGCACGCTCCAGCACTTCTTCGCGGGTCGAACGCAACTGGTGTTCGATATGAATGTCGGACGAGGAGATAAAGGTATGAATACGTTTCTTCGCAGCGGGTTGAACGGCGCTCCAGGCTTTATCGATGTCGTCCTTATTGGCGCGAGCCAAAGCTGCGATGATCGGACCGTCCGGGGTTCCGACGGTTCTGGCGATCTCGTGAACTGCCGCCCAGTCGCCGGGGGATGCTGCTGGAAAGCCAGCTTCGATAATGTCAACGCCCAGGCGCGCGAGCTGCCGCGCTACCTCCAGTTTTTCTTCCAGGGTCATCGTGCAACCGGGTGCCTGTTCACCATCGCGCAGAGTGGTATCGAAGATGCGTACATGATCCTCCATAGCGCTGGTTTCTCCTTTGGTTGAGAACTAAGAACCGAGAACTAGGAACCGAGCACTGAGAATCGAGTACTGAGCACTGAGAACCGAGAACTGAGAGTCGATAGCGTCTGGCGCTCATTCCTCACTGCCTAGTTGGTAATCTTCGGGCGTAAACGGGAACGGCGGCGATGATCCGGGATTGTCGGCGATATTATGAAGCCGTTCCTCGTGGGCAGTTGACGTGCGTGATGGCGTGACATTTTCCGGTTTTTAGATCTTGCTCGTAAGCATTGCCATAATCTCCCGGCATTTCGTGTGCAATCTGGCTTCTTCTGCAGCTGAAAGATGCCTGAAGCGGCGCAGCAGATCGAGCCAGCTATCGGTTTCGGCAGTCGATCTTTCGCAATCGACAGATGGTTACGATGCGCGCCAGGAGTGTAACAGGCGTGCCCTTCAGCGATATTCGCGCTGATAGACGTAGCAGAAGCAATGATACTGTTACGCAATAATAGCATTGCCCCACGTATAGGCAGACATTGAACGATCTTCATCACTTCAAGCGCCAGTTGCTGCGCCCGATCCCACATGATGAGATTTCGATACGTGTAATCATCTGCCATAGTACCGTGTTTCTTGCAATGCCTGTGCGAAAACCGTGTTCTTCCCTTGTCCTCCCCAACAGGGAGCGGTTCCATGAAACAGGTGTGCAATGCCAGCACATCTGGCCGTTTCTCAGAACTTACTCAAATCTGCCATTGGCAAATTCGATGTCTGATTTCTGCGTCCACAACCACTCTCCACGAGCAGGTCTTACACGGTCTCCACAAGCGCTTGCTGGCAACGAGCGAGCTTGTTCTAGTGAGACTCACCGTACAGCGAGATTTCTCAGTCAGTTCTGGCTTCCCGGTTCTGGGTTCCCAGTTCTGGCTTCCCGGCTCTGATCCTTGGTTCGTAGTTCTTGGTTCTTAGTTCTTAGCCCTTCACGCCCCGCCTTCACCCGGTACAACCTCGCGCGGATTGACGAACGGCATCATCCGGCGCAACTCACGCCCCACCTGCTCGATAGGATGCGAGATGTCACGGGCGCGGTACGCATTGAAGCGCGGGCGACCATTATGATTCTCTTCGATCCAGTCTTCGGCGAATGCGCCGCTCTGAATATCCGCCAGTATGCGTTTCATCGTTGCGCGTGTCTCGTCAGTAATGATCTTCGGACCGGCAGTGTAATCGCCCCACTCTGCCGTATCGCTTACCGAATAGCGCATATAGTTGAGACCGCCCTGGTAGAAGAGATCGACAATCAACTTGAGTTCGTGCATACACTCGAAGTACGCGACTTCCGGCTGATACCCAGCTTCGACGAGTGTCTCGAACGCAGCTTTGACCAGCGCCGACACACCGCCGCACAACACCACCTGTTCACCGAACAGATCCGTCTCAGTTTCTTCAGCAAACGTCGTCTCAATAACACCAGCGCGGGTGCACCCAAGACCACGGGCGTATGCCAGCGCGTCTGCCAGTGCGTGCCCTGATGCATCCTGGTGCACAGCAACGAGCGCTGGGACACCGCCGCCCTGCGTGTAGACTTCGCGTACCCGGTGACCGGGCGCTTTGGGAGCGACCATGCTGACATCGACACCCGTTGGCGGCACGATCTGTCCGAAGCGAATGTTGAAGCCATGTGCGAACATCAGTGTCTTACCGGGCGTCATGAATGGACCGATCTCGTCGCGGTAGATCGCCGCCTGCGCCGTATCAGGGAGCGCTAGCATGATGATCTGCGCTTCTTTTGCAGCATCGGCGACAGGCAGCACCTTTAGCCCCAACCCTTCCGCCTTGCTCCAGCTCTTCGAGCCATGATAAAGACCGACAACAACATCACAACCGCTGTCCTTCAAATTCAGTGCGTGCGCATGCCCCTGGCTGCCGAACCCGATGACAGCGATGGTCCTTCCGGCAAGGCGAGAAAGGTCGGCGTGGTTTTCGTAGTAAATATTTGCCATAGTCGTGTTGCATTCTCCTACCGGGGCGCAGCAGTCGTCCCCGGTCGTCAGCATCTTGATTGGGCGACTGCTGCGCCCTATCACTCTGCCTAATTCATCACCGGTACGCGCTCGGCATGTCCGTTGGCGTTCTCGACGTACTCTTCCGCGTTATGCCCGCGTGCACCGCGCACCATCGCGATTCGCCCCGTGCGCATCATTTCTTTAATGCCGTAGGGACGGATCACATCGACAAAGTTTTGCACCTTGGCTGGTGACCCAGTCATTTCGATCACCATGGTATTGGTGCCGACATCGACGATCTTGGCATCGAACACTTCGGTGAGGGCAACGATCTCTGGGCGTTTTGATGGCGGCGCATGCAGTTTCATTAGCGCCATTTCGCGTTCGACGATTGGATCATTAGTGACATCGCTCACCTTCAACACTTCAATCAGGCGGTAGAGTTGCTTGACCACCTGTTCGACATCCTCCCACTCCACAACGATCGTCATCCGGCTGACGCCAGGAGTTTCGCTATGACCGACAGCCAGGCTTTCGATGTTGTATCCGCGCCGTCGGATGAGCCCGACCACCCGACTCAGCACGCCGGGGCGGTCCTGCACGAGTGCGACGATAGTATGTTTTTTCATAATCGTTCCTTTGTTGCGTTTCAGCAAGATGAGCTGTTCCGCCAGTCTATGATCGATGCGGCGACTCCAGGATCATTTCGCTGATGCTCTTGTTCTGCGGCACCATCGGGAACACATTGACTTCACGCTCGACGCGGAAGTCGATCAGCACCGGTCCATCGGTAGCATACGCTTCTTCGATGGCTGCCTCGACCTGACTGGTGTGCTCGACGGTGATCCCCTTCCAATAGTACGCCTCCGCCAGTTTTGCGAAGTCGGGACCAGAGAGGGGCGTGCCACTGTAGCGCTTGTTCTCGAACAGTTCCTGCCACTGGCGCACCATGCCCAGGTAGCCGTTGTTGATAACTGCGATCTTGATATTCTTGATCCCTTCCTGCACGATGGTCGCCATCTCCTGATTGGTCATCTGGAAGCCGCCATCGCCGCAGATCACCCAGACTGTATCATTCGGATGGGCAATTGCAACGCCGAGCGCTGCTGGCACGGCAAAGCCCATAGTTCCTGCGCCACCGGAGGTGATATGGGTGCGCGGGCGGTACCAGTCGATCAGCTGCGCAGCCCACATCTGATGCTGACCGACATCGGTGACGACGCGGTAGTTGCCGCGACTGTTGAGCGCCTTTGTCAGAGCTGCATACACATCGTGCGGCGGCAGACTCATGTTCTCAGTGTCAGCGCGGTTGAGATATTGCTGCTTCGGTTGGTGCTTCGCCTGCATTTCGCGAATATGCTCCATCCAGTCGGAAGCATGCCCATGCAGTTCGGCAAACGCCTCGTTATCAGGCGGGAACTCATTGAGAAATGCCTGCAACGCCAGGCGTGCATCGGCAACGATTGGCACGGTGACTTTGACGTTCTTGCCGATTTCTGAGGGATCGATATCAACGTGGATGACTTTCGCGTTAGGGGCGAAGGTGCTCGCCTTGCCGGTCACCCGGTCATCGAAACGCCCGCCAATGTTGAACAGCACATCGCACTCCTGAATAGCGCGATTGACGTGCACCCAGCCATGCATGCCCGGCATCCCAATGCTGAGCGGATGGTCTTCGGGGAAGGCGCCAATCCCGTGGAGAGTGGTGATCACCGGGATGCGGGTGCGCTCGGCGAAGGCGCGCAGTTCCTCGACAGCGCCAGACATGATGATCCCGTGACCAGCAATGATCAGCGGTTTCTTCGCGCTCAGGATCAGTTTGATCGCTTCGCGCACTTGCTTGAGATTGGGGCGATAGTTCGGCTTATAGCCAGGGAGATCAAGTTTGATATTCCAGTCGGGGACGATTGTGGCCTGCTGGGCGTCCTTGGTCACATCGATCAACACCGGACCGGGGCGCCCGGTAGTAGCGATATAGATCGCTTCTTCGAACACGTAGGGCAGGTCTTCCGCGCGTTTCACCAGATAATTGTGCTTGGTGATCGGCATGGTAATGCCGGTAATGTCGGTCTCCTGAAAGGCGTCCTTACCAAGCACATGCGACGCGACCTGTCCGGTAATCGCCAGAAGTGGCACACTGTCCATCATTGCGTCGGCGATGGGCGTCACCAGATTGGTAGCGCCGGGTCCGCTGGTGCCGATACACACGCCTAGCCGACCAGTAGCGCGCGCATACCCTTCGGCAGCGTGTCCCGCACCCTGTTCGTGGCGACAGAGCACGTGGCGCAGTTTATCACGGTACTCCCACATCGCATGGTAGAATGGCATGATCGCGCCACCGGGGATGCCGAACATCACTTCAACCCCGTTGCGGATCAGTGCCTCACACATCACCTGAGCGCCGGTGCGCTTTTCGGACATCTGTTTCCTCCCTTTCTCTGAAATGATGACCCAGTCGTTTCAGATAGCGTTGCGTTGCTGCTCTGGTTTTTTGTCCGGCCAGCGCCTGATGTGCAACACACTCGCAAGCGCAGGCATCGCCGTCATCGGCGCCTGATTGCGCATCAGTGGCGCATCAGCGACTTCTCTGTCGCTTACGGGGACTGGTCAGATTTCGACCGTGACCGGCAACGGGCGCGCGCGTCGTTGCAACGTCGTATGACCCCTAAACAAGAGCCCCTCCCGTGAGTTTGGGAGGGGCTCGTTCGTGTCGTTGTATTGTGCATCTTGCCGCGTGCTACCTCCCAAACGCCTATAAGCCCGTGATAATAATCAGGGCTACAAGGATAAGGCTAAGGAGGAAGCTGGCGTTTTGTCGGTTCATAGGGATTGCATTTGTTGCATTGGTACCGCTTGTGAGTATATCCGAAGAAGCGTGCATTTGTCAAGTAGGGTTGAACGTTGGGATGCAGTCATTAATTGACAAGAAGTTGAGTGCTCCGCCCCAATCGCCTCTCACCGCAACCATTTGTAATCTAATGATGAGCGCACGCCGAATGATCCAGCGACCGCACAGAGCGGTTCGTGCAGCAGATAACCGACCAGATGACGCGCCTGATGCAGACCCTGAGCAACGGGGTGCGGGCCGAACCACGTCCTCTGCAGGAGATCGAAGCCTGGACTATGCGCGTGCCTCACGATCCGGGCAAGAGAACACTCTCGTGCCGCTTGCTGCATACCCGTTCCGCGCCTAATGCGCCTGCACTGTGGCTACACTGCGCGCTATATCCGCATGCGTCTGACCACTATTTGTGCTCGGGCGCGCGACGCTAGAGTGATCGCTCGCTTGCTGCCCGCGATGCGGGACGTATCATGCACCGCTGAATGCTTGGCTCCTGATTACGGCTGGCAGTTTCCATCGCGGTCGGCACGAACTGCGTGCCCTGCTGGGCACCATCCAGGATGCGTTCGCTCAGGCGACAACGGTGCTCGAATGCCTCAGCCTTGTCCAGGTTTGTTCCGAAAGTGTGCGGGCCGTGACCAAGGATCTCAGTGCGGCGCTCGCCGACCACGAACGTGAACGCGGCGACCATGGCCCAAATCAGCGGAACTGCTCTCAGGGTGGAAGGAGATCGAGGTCAGCTGCGGGTCCACTACTCGAGCGCCTGTCCCGCGCTGGCGCCCGGCAATGCTTGCTGTTCAGGACGAGAACCAGCGCTCTCGCCCGGTGCTGACCAATGCCACAACTTCGGCTGATGGCTATGGGCGGAAGCATGTTAGCGTAGGATGACCGACCAGACCGAGATCGTCGTGCTGATAGTGCGCACCGGACGTGGAACCTGGTCATGGAACACTTCCCGCATGCCTCCGTATCCTGGAGGTATCATGCCTGTCAGGACGTCTGGCAGGCAGCAGCGACGATTGCTGGTGAAGCAAGCGATCTGCACACGCCGTGGGTGCACCAGCATCTTGATGCACCGTGGGATGGGCAGGTGACCGACGTGCTGGCAGCGCCAGCACTGTATTGCGTCAGGGGCGAAGGGAGGGGCGGATGCCCTGAGCTCTTTTACGACCTATCAGACCAACGAGACGTGGTTCACGCCCGTCTACAATGAGGGGCGAACGCCCTGAGCTCTTTTTACGATCCATCAGACGCCGATGGACAATCCCGCCTACCGCGCCCGCGGCTTGCCGATCAGCAATGGGACGGTCGAGGGCGCCTGCGAGCGACTGGTGAGTGCGCGGCTCACGCGTGCAGCCATGATCTGGGAATCAGGAAGGGACGGAAGCGGTGGCGGTAGTTCAGGCCTGGTGAAAGAGTGACTGGTGGGAAGTGTCCATGCGTTTACAGGTGTCACCTCAGCGTTCCTATCAACGGCAAGTCGAGTCGGCTGAGGCCTGACAATTCATGCTCGCATCCAAAGACAGTAACGGCTCACATCTGGGTAGCACATGCGTGGAGGCGAGAGCGTCCCGCCATCGCCGCATCTGCGAGGGCAAGGTGCCCTTGATTCTAGGAGAAGTGTGAGCACTTACAAAAGACGAAAAGCGGCGCACTGCGCCGCCTCGTCCGATACGTCAGGAATATCCATTCATCTAGGCGACTGCGCCTGCTTCCATTTCGGCAAGGTAACGACGACGCGGTTGCAGCGGTTTCCAGATCTTGCCATGTTTATCGACCGCGTACAACGTCTCGCCATACGCGCCAGACTCAATCAGTTTCCGCGCGACCATAAGCGCCAGCAGCGCATCTTCTGGACGCACTGGCGGTGGTCCGCCGCTTCGTACCGCTGCTGCAAAGGCGTCGAGTTCAGCGCGCAGCGGTTCTTTCTTGTTGACTTTGAAACGGATCATACGCCCTTCGGTGACACCCATCAGTGCTGCTTGTGGCCATTCCGCTCCGTATGGCGCCAGATCGTTCTCGTAGAGTGTCAGATCCTGGGTGATATAGTTTGCAACGAACATCCCACGCTCGCCAATGACCGAAAGTTCACGCACTTTGTTGGGCGACAGCCAGTTGATGTCCAGCATGCCGATAATGTCGTTCTCGAAACGCAGGACGGCTGAGAGCAGATCTTCATGCGCAGTGTGCAACCGGCGCCCAATCTCCGCGTGCAACTTGATCACGATCGAGTCAGTCAGGTAGTGCATAACGTCGAGGTCGTGTGTCGCCAGGTCGATGACAACGCCAACATCCTTGATACGGCTGGGGAACGGACCAATGCGTCGCGACGTAATCTGGTACACACGCCCCAATGCGCCATGTTCGAGTTGTCCTTTCAGGGCAATAATTGCCGGGTTGAATCGCTCGATATGGCCAACAGTGAGCAAGACGCCCATTTCATGCGCAAGTGTGATCAGTTCAGCACCCTGTTGAACGGTTGCTGCAATTGGTTTTTCGACCAGCGTTGCAATCCCTGCCCGCAACGTGTCGCGGGCCACTGCAAAGTGATGCTCAGTTGGCGTCGCAACCGATACCAGATCGAGTTGTTCGCGCTCGAGCATCTCGCGATAGTCGGTATAACCACGTACCCGGAAACGCTGAACCGATCGCGCGACGGCATTTGGATCGACATCGGCAATTGCGACCAGCTCGACATCGTCCATTTCAGAGTAGACGCGAGCATGATTGAGACCCATGATCCCTGCGCCAATCAGTGCTGCTCGAAGTATGTCTGCCATAGCATCGCTCCCCGTCAGTAAGCTCCGCGACCGGTCAGCATCGCTGGTATCGTCTGGAAGAGTATTTGCAGATCCAACCAGATGGTGTGATTGCGGATGTAGTGCATATCAAGGCGCACCCGATCTTCGTAGGAGAGATCACTCCGACCGCTCACCTGCCACAGACCGGTCAATCCCGGCTTTACGGTCAAGAGGTTGTGTTGCCATTTACCGAACTTTTCCAGTTCCTGGCGTGTAATCATGCGTGGACCGATCAGGCTCATCTCACCGCGGAGTACGTTGACCAGTTGCGGCAGTTCGTCGAGACTGTACTTGCGCAGGAATGCGCCAATCCTGGTCACGCGCGGGTCATCCTTCAGTTTGCCGTGCTCCTCAAGTTCGCGTTTCTGTTCCGGAGTAAGCAACCGGTCGCCATCAACGTGCATGGTGCGCAGTTTGAAGGCATCGAATTCACGCCGTCCTTGACCTATCACCCGTCGCCGGTATATAACTGGACCGGGAGAGTCGCGCTTGATCAGGTATGCGACAACCAGGAAGAAGGGAAGCAGGATAATCAACGCGCTTGCCGCGATGACGTAATCGAGCACCGTCTTGGCCACCAGATTCATGCCAGTAATGCGGGTTTTGTTCAGCACCAGCAGCGGTACGAACCCCTCTTCGCGCACCCGCACGCCGGTTGTCAGTAACTCGAACAAGCCCGATGCCAGGCGCACCTCAACATCCTGAAAGGTATCGAGCGTGCTGTAGAGGGAAAGCAACTGCTCACGCATCATAGCAGTATTAGCGACAATGACCGTATCAATGTCGTGGAGGCGGATCTGCAGTGCAAACGATGCTGACGTGCTCAACACTGGCACACCGGGAATTGGCTCGCTTCCCACAGGAAGGTAGTCATCGATGAACCCGATGATATGCGTGCCACTGACTTTTGCTGATCGCAACTGCTCGGCAATTGCGATCCCTTCCGGGTTTGCGCCGATGATCAGAGTGCGATCCACAAACCGCCCGGCCTGGCGCTGCGCATAGACAAAACGGCGTACCATAAATCGTCCCATTATGCCGCAGGCAACCAGCAATCCCCATGACAGGAGCAGAAAGCCACGCGCAACGACAAACTCTGGGAACAGGAAACTGACGACGATGACCAGTAACATTCCTGTTGTGACAGCATTGAACATGCGAGCGTACTCGGTTGAGCCGCCAAGCAGGTTGGTCGGGTTGTACAGCCCATAGATGCGGAACAAAACGAGATACACCGGGGTCATTGCCAGCACGACGGCGGCGTAGAATTGCGGATTAACCCATCCTTCATTGAAGAATGGCAGTCCGCTCCAGAAACGCACTGCATACGCTATTGCGAAACTGGTCAACACGATCAGAATATCGTTGAGAACCAGCACGCTAAGCAGAAACCGTCGATCAACGCGACGGGTGCTGCTTCGTGGCTTTGTAGCGGTTGCAATCCCTTCGTAGATAGCCATCCGCGACTCTCCTGTGTACATTTCAGATGATGACTGCCTGCTGGAATTCCTCGTTCACAGGTATCGTCTGTTCGATGATCCTTGCCGCCCGTGCCGCATGAGCAACGGCGGCCTCACCGTTCGTCAGTTGCGGGTAAATCTGGCTGCTGTTCACCAGGTATAGTCCGGCAATATCAGTCGTGAAGGGAGGAATATCGTCCGTACGACCAATTGGGTGGAGCGGTTCGACATACTTTTCGCGTCCGATCCGTATTGCTGCAATATCTTCACTCCGAAGATCGGGGAACATCTGCCGGAGATAGGCCAAGAACGAGCATTGCAACGCTTCATCGTTCATCTGAGCGAAGAGATTGTCGGGTGCGACATACTTTGGCAGATAGACCAGGTGATACCCATTGGTGAATTGCCGGTCGATCAGATTAGTGGTTTCGATGACGCCAGTGAACGGAATACGCTCATCGGTAATGTTGAGCGTGTAGTAAGGCGAGAGAGACCGACGCAGCACCAGGAGCAGGCAGACGATGCCAAGATAGTCTTCCAGCGCGCTCCAGCGCGCATTGACATCTGCTGCTTCAGGGGGGAGCAATCGCCGCGCAATTGGTGTTTGCAACGTGAGCACCGCGCCATTGCTGGCGATCTCGCCATTGCTCAACCGCAATCCACATACCTGTCCGTTGCTTATGCGCACCTGCTGTACCGCCACACCGGTGGTAATCCGCCCTCCCCGTGCGATAATCGCTCTCGCCAGCGCATCGATGAGCATTGCGTAACCGCCTGGAAGGAAGCACATCTTCTCGACTGCGCCGCCCTTCTCGCGGGTATCGGTCGTGCGTACCAGCCGCGACCAGATGTAGGTCGCCGGTACGTTGTCGAAGGCACCATCAAATTTCGCGCGCAGTAATGGTTTCCAGATATGCTCCACCGTTCGCCTTCCGCTCAGGTTTGTGAGCCATTCGACCACCGGGATCTGCTCCAGGGCGCGCCAGTCCTTCACCTGGCGTGCACGCAGGATGGTAAGCCCCAGACGGAAACGGTCAATTGGCGATAACGGCGGGAAACGCAGGAAATCGAGCGCGGTTGACATCGAGTAGAGTTTACCGTTGTGGTAGAACCCCATCGACGTTGTGGACATGCGCAGTTTGCTGCGCAGCCCTAACTCCTCGAACAGGCGCATCAGCGTGCGGTCACTGCTCAGAATGGCGTGGTAGTAGCGATCTACTTCCAGACCATCCAATTCATCGAAACGGGTGCGCCCCATGAGACCACCCAGTTCGTGGCTCCGCTCCCAGATTCGCACGCCAATACCGCGTTTGATCAGGTCGTAGCCAAGAGCAAGCCCGAGGATGCCGCCGCCGACGATGTCGATAATGGGCATGATCAAGAACTCCTGTAACTGGAGATTGCCGCCATTGCAACCGTACTGTACCAGCCAGCTCTGAAATCAGAGTGAACGCAGGAAAGCCGTACATAAACTCTTTGTTAGCAGCATGCCGGTGCAAACAAGAACTGGAGAGCGATATGCTCTCCAGTCTGGTGTATCTGTGGAGCAGGGACGGGGCACATGAATATGGCTCAGGATGCCTGCACGTCGCTTCAACTCCGCGCAACCAGCATAACGCCGATACAAATGATCACCAGCCCGATCCAGCGCATTGGTGGAACTGATTCATTGAGCAGCAGCCACGACGCCAGCGTGATCAGGACGTAACTGAGGCTGGCGAAGGGATAGACATAACTCAGATCAGCGCGGTTGAGCGCCAGCAGCCAGAAGAACACGCCGCCAAAGTAGATCGCCAGACCAACGATAATATAGGGCGAAAGGATGATCCGCATGATCAGTGATGGAATCGCGGCGACGCTGATGTCCAGCGTTCCCAGTTGAGACATGCCGACCTTCAACAGCAGTTGACCGGCGACGCCGGTGACAGTCGGGATCAGGATCAGTATCAGGGTTAGCATCATGGGGGTCATCGGTGATCCTTTCGAGGCGCTCTGTTCACGCCGATGAGCCTGTATTTTCGTTGCTTGCATAGTGCTTTCTTTCCTGGGCAATTCAGGCGATACTTTCTAAAACGTCGATCATTGCCGCCACTGCGCGTTCGCTGGCACCGCTGCGGATCGGCGCTGGCGCTGCACGCAGCCGGGCAAGTGCCTCTGGTTGCAGCCAATGGCGCGCCCATGCAAGGATCGACTCACAAGTGTTGCCGATTAGTACATGCCTGCCAGCATCAACCAGATATCGCCACTCAGTCTCATTCCGAAGAATGAGCGCTGGCGTTCCCAGTGCGCCAGCTTCCTCTTGCAACCCGCCAGAGTCGGTCAACAGCGCACGCGCCTGTTCGACCAGCCTGAGGGTGTCGAGGTACCCCAGCGGCTCGCTCACACGAATACTGCGCGGCATCTCAATGCCACAGGTTCGCATCGCGGCGGCAGTACGCGGATGCAGCAGAAAGACGATGGTGTGCTCTTCCGCCAGTTCTCCAAGCGCACGGATCATGCCTGGCAGTACGTTGGGGGTGGTATTCTCGCTGCGGTGCAGTGTCAGTACCAGGTAGTTGCCAGGGGTCACCTCCAGACGTTGCAGGATGGTTGAGCGACGGGCATGCTGCCGGTTGCGTTCGACCGCATCGATAACGCTCGAACCGACCGTCCGGATCCGCGCCGGTGGCAACCCTTCCGCCAGCAGGTTGCGTTCAGCCGTTTCATCAGCAGCCAGCAACAACGTCGAGATGTGATCGAGAATGATGCGGTTGAGTTCTTCGGGCATCTGACGGTTGAAGGATCGCCCGCCTGCCTCCAGGTGCGCGACCGGAATGTTGAGTTTGGCGGCGCAAAGTCCGCCAGCCATTGCAGTGTTAGTGTCACCCTGCACCAGCACCATATCGGGTCTGGTTGCAAGCAGGATCGGCTCCAACCGCGAGAGCATGCGCGCGGTTTGTTCACCGTGCGATGCCGAACCGACTGCCAGAGTGTAATCAGGCGCTGGCAGACCCAACTCCTCGAAAAATACTGCGTCCATCTCGAAGGAATAGTGCTGCCCGGAGTGCACCAGGATGTGGCGAAATCGTTCACTCAGCAGCGGGATGAGCGGCGAAAGTTTGATGATTTCCGGGCGCGTTCCCAGCACCGTAACCACAGTTCTCATTTTCATTTCACCCTACCGGTTGTGACCGGTGCAGCATAGAATAAACCTGCCAGCCGTCGCCACAGGATGTGCGCCTGAAAACGCAGATGCGATTTTGTGATACGCCAGATTTTCGCTTTCGACTGACCGAATTTGCGCACGTGCAACACCGCCGGGTATTCGACGACGCGGTACCCCGCTAGCAGTGCATTCACTAGAATTTCTGCCATGACGACATACCCCTCGAGCGTTGGCGGAACTTGCTCGATGACGCGACGACGGTAGGCACGGTACATTGCGGTGTAGGTATGAATGTGGCGATTTACCAGCAACCGGTAGATCAGCGATGCGCCCTGGCTGAACAACAGCCGGTAGGCGGGTACGCCTTCCACGCCGCCCTGTGGGTGATACGCCGATGACGTGACAATATCGACGTCGGGCGTCATCATGTCGAGCATGGCGGGAATGGTGGTGAAAGGATATGTGCCGTCACTGTCGGTCACTACAATGACTTCACCGTGCGCGTGGGCGAAACCGGTGCGCAACGCAGCACCAAGGCCGCGATTGCGCTCGTGTCGTACAATCTGCACGTGCTCCCAATCGGCGAAGGCTGCCTTCAGTCGCTCATAGGTGTCATCAGTGCTGCCATCGTCGACCAGCACTAACTCGAACGAGCCGCGCCGCGCCAGTTCCGGGCGTATCTCATTTAGTTGCGCGTGCATCTGATCGATGCTGTCCGACTCGTTGAAGCATGGAATGACCAGTGAAAGATCCATTCCGGCGCCTTTCTCTATGATCTGTCTGCCAGAGGGAAACGGTTAGCGCCATCTTTTCTGGCGCTCATGGGATGTGTTGACATATGCATTATGAAAAGCGCTGATGACGAGTTGATGAATGGAATGTCCGGTGAGCTGTGACAATCCCGTTACGTTGCGAGGTCGAGATATTCGATCTGAATCCCGTAGTAGCGCATTAGGAAGATGCGCAGCGCTTGATGGATCGGGTCGCGGCTGCGCGGAGTGCGTCGGCTGATCAAATCGAGCGGGTAGATCGCTGTTCCGTCAGGCAGTGTCCACTCCGTTCGTGTCACCAGGGCAATAACCCGATCTGCGCGCTGATCGGCGAGGACAGGCGGATCGGCAGTGGATGGGATGCAGACGATCAAATATCGTGTGCCGCGGTAGCGAAACAGCACCTGTCCATCGCACTGCTCGACACGACGGAGGCGCAGTTCGCGGCGCAACCCAAGTTCAACAAAGTGGTCGAGGATCTGGCGCGCGGCAGCATCGCGGCGCTGTGGCGACATGGTGCGTTTCAGGCGGTCAATCGTTGTGAGGGTGCGCGCCGGGAACCCTTCCAGCACGTCGCCGGATGCAACATCCTGCGTGATCACCGATCGCGAATTGACAAAAACGTGATCGCCGATGGTTACGCCAGGATGAATAAACACACCAGCTGCGCACCACACATGGTTGCCGATCGTCACAGGGCCGAACCGGACCCAGTATCCTTCGGTGTAAGGAAAGAAGGAACCGTGGGTGTAGACCATGCAGCGTGCGCCGAGTGCGGAGTAGTCGCCAATCTGGACGCGCTCATCACAGTTGATCAGCGTTTGTGGGCCAATATACGCATGATCGCCGATGATCAGATCTGCTGCGCCGTATGCCAGGACGAAACTGCTCACAATCGAGTAGCGTCCGATGATGACGTCACCATGGCAACTAATGAATGTTAGCGCGCGGATTTCGCTTTCGTCACCGATAGCAATGTGATGCGCGGCGATTCCGGCAAACCAGCCGATACGCACATTTCGACCAATGCGGGCGCCAAGCAGGATGCGCATCAACCAGGGTTTGAACAGCGGTGGCGCAAGTAGGATCAGGGCAACAACCAGCATGGACATAGGCAAACCTGAGCAATCAGACGAAGGCGCCGATTTGTGCGATTACGAACCGATATCGAAGGCAGTCTCACAGATGTTGGCGAAATCGACGCTCGCTGCAAGCAGGCGCTGATACCGATCCCGCCAGTGATCGGCAATCGCAGCTGGCGTCGCTATCCAGAAATCTCCGCGTGCGACCAGGTATTCCCACAGATGCCGAACAGTCGCCGACCATCCCGGAAAGAGAGCTTCATCAAACACATAGTCGTGGACGTTGACCAGCAACAACCCGCCCTGCGCAGCGGTCTGATCAGCAAGGGCGCGCAACACTTCATTGGGCGAACCCGGATTTGCCGTGCGCTTTAGAAAGAGTTGACTGTCCATCCAGCACGTCGGCAATTGCAGCGTGCGTAGTTCGCGCCGTTCGACTTGCAGCAGCGGGAAGTAGGGCCAGCACGATCCACGCCGCCAGCCGATATACCGGTCATGGGTCAGCGATGCGTCATATGCGAACCCGAGTTGCTCGTGGATCGCCAAGGTCACTTCAGGATTGGCGGGGTCCAGATGCCAGTAATGATGTCGGTTGCCTACGACTGGGACGCCAGCGACTTCTTCCAGCAGGCGTTTTTCGCGTGCAAACTGTTCAATACTGGCGTGTGCGTGGTAACTGCTGTGCAACCCGATTTCACAGCCAGCTTCGATCAGGGTGCGAAACAGTTGACGGAAGTGTGGCGCGCGGATGTCATAGAACGAATCAGGGGTTCCCAGCACATATTCGTGCAATGATCCCCGACGAGCCACAAAGTAGAATACCGATGGTGTGTTGAAGGTGCGTTCCAGCGACAGCCATGAGTCGAACTGCCAGTGATGGCGTTTGCCGGTCAGCACATCTAGCGCTGCTGGCAGTCCGCGTACTCCCTGGCGCATCACCACTCGCAGCGGTTCCAGCCAACGCACAACTTCCGGGTAGTCCACATCGTGGCTCAGGGCAGCTGCGGCGCGCTTTCCGTGAGGCCAGCGTGGTTCGCCGGGAGGAATGCCGGCTTCACCGATCAGTTGCTCAAAACGGGCGCCGATCCCTGATGCCAGGCCTTTCCGTAGAGTCTGATCTTCCAGATATGGCGTTCCAGTGAGATCGACATGTCCATGGCGATTCTTCGGGAAATGCGTCTCTTCCTGACCGGTGAGCAACCAGAAGACATCGAACACAATATCGCGGTGGATGATCAAACGTCCTGCTTCGTTCGTGATCAATCGATCATTCTCGTGCTCACTGGCGTACACCGGGTAAACGAACCCATCCACCGACCTAGTGCCTGCAAGGCGTAGGAGTGTCCGGCGTTCCCAGTGGTGCGGCATTGCCCGAATGACGATTCGCGCGTGCGGTGCGCGCTGAGGATTAGGAGTATACGCAATATCACACGGTTTATTGCAAGCGCATGTGCGCCACGAATATCCCATGCCGGTCAACAGATAGCGCCAGGTCCACACGATCTCCGGAGCGAAGGAATCGTCGAGCAACGGATCGATTGCGATGGTGAGCAGTTGCATACAGTTTTCTATGTCGAGGTGCACTGATCACATTAGGCGCGACGCATCTTCTTGAAGCGCGCACTGAACTGATCACCCCCAGCAATTGTGATCTTGACCGGCACTTTGAACGGTTCCAGGCGCTCGCGGCACCAGGAACGCACCCGTTTCTTGAGCGAATCAAGGTCTTCGGGTTCAATAAGGTTCACCCGTACAGCAACCATCTGCCCCGTGATCGGGTTCTTCTCACCGTACACTGTTACATCCCGTACATTCGGCATCTGCATGATCACGCTTTCGACCTCTGCCGGATAGACCTTCTGTCCTCCGACATTGATGATCTCGGTGCGGCGTCCTAGGATGCGGATGTATTCGCCATCGACTTCGACCATGTCCTGGGTGTTCATCCAGCCCTCCTCGTCAAACGGACTGGGCGCATTCAAGTATCCAAGCATCGCGGATTTTGCGCGCACGAAGAGGACTCCATCCACCACCTTCGTCTCGAACCCTTCGCCGCCGACCTTGACCCACAGCGAGCCGTCATCGCGCGACTTCGAGCGGAGGATGCCGAGTTCGGAGAGTCCATAGGTCTGCTGGAGGCGCACACCGGGGAACGCTTTGCGCACGCGCAAGAGCGTCGTTTCGGGCATCACTTCGGTGCCGTAGGTGATCAACTTCAGCGATGAGAGATCGTAGCGCCGATACGCCTCTGACATCAGCATCAGGTTGAGAAATGTCGGCGAGGTCGGCAGCAGTTCTACGCGATACTGCTCGATAGCGGCGCAGACCTCATCCGGGTCACGGCTGCGCACTGAGACTGCGGTTCCGCCGTTCGACAGGGTGTAAAAGAGGGTATTGATACCGCCGATGTGGTCGAGCAGCAGGAAGGTCAGCGTCACTTGGCGATGGCGCGGCGTTTTGAACTTCTCCAGCAGCGGCACGAAATCGTGCAATGCCGCCTTGCTCTTGCCGGTCGAACCGGATGAGAAGAGAACGAGACCGGGATGCCCACGCGCGATGAGGGTGCGGGTCAATTCATGGGTGACCGGAATGCTGCGACGCTCGATCTGCCAGCTATCATCGGCATCGAAACTGACGACCGTCTGCACTTCGGCGATCGACAGAAACTCTTCGCGGTGCACTGCAACCGACGCTGTTAGGGGAACAACAATGGCGTTACGCTCAATTAGCGCCAGCAGGAGTGAGATCGCGCCAGGTGAATAATCGCCTTCGATGCTCACGACCTGCCCCTCGGCGATACCCGCGTCATCGAGCGCTTTGCACCAGTGCGCAATCCGGTCGATCAACTCGCCATAGGAAACCGACGTTCCCTGCCAGACGACTGCAGTGGTATCACGCGCCTGCGCCATCCGTTCTATCAGCCATTCGATAGCCACGTTCGCCTCCTTGGAAGAAATGCGGCGGTTCAGGAAACGCCGCCGAGGTAGATCACCTGACCCGTAACATAGTCGCTTTCGGGACGCACAAAGAAGTCGATGACATTCGCCACATCTTCAAAGCGACCTAACCGTCGGATCGCCAGGCTATCAATAATCTTCTGGATCTTCTCCGCTGGCACGCCACGAATGAGGTCGGTCTCGATTGGCGTCGGACCAACAGCATTGACGGTAATGCCGAGAGGTCCGAATTCGCGCGCCAGGATGCGGGTCAACATTTCGACGGCGCTCTTGGAAGCAGCGTACAGCGCCTCTCCTTCCAGACGCAAGGGAACGGCGACTGTGCTCAGGTTGACGATCCGACCGAAGCGCCGCCGCTGCATTAATCGCGCCGCTTCACGACACACGAGGAAGACACCACGTACATTCGTGTTGAAGATTCGATCCACTGAGGCAAGTGGCGTGAGAAGAGAATGGTTCATTGCCGCGACGCCAGCATTGTTGATCACAATATCGAGCCGCCCATGACGCCGCCCGATAGCGGTCATCATCGCTTTGACCTGCGCCTCGTCGGCGACATCCGCCAGATGATGGGTGTACCCTTCCAGCGACCAGTCGGGCGGTTCTCGACTGCATCCTTCGACCAGCGCGCCGTTGCGAACGAATCGTTCCGCCAGGAAGCGCCCAATGCCCTTCCGCGCGCCGGTGATCAGCACCACCTGTTGTTCGGTTGTCATCGCTCTCTTTCTCAGGCATTGCGCTGTTCATCGATCAGCGTGCAGATATAGGTCGCCAGCGAACCAACGGTGAGGAAGGGGCTATGCTTCTGCGACATTGCGCGTTCATTCGCCAGGGTAAGCGCACTGTCGAACATTTCTTCGATCTTCTGCTCCAGATCGACGATGAGCGTCACCAGACCAAGGGAGTCCAGCGCAGCGCGACGCCCGATAAGGCAGGTGTCCTCACTCAGGTCGCCATTGGCGTCGATGCCGTTCTGCTCGTACAGGTCGCGCAAACTCGAGATGATCAACGCAACGATGGTATCGCGGTTCGCGGCGGGTAGGGTCGTCATCGGCATTCCTCCTGCCTCAATCTGCAAGGTATGCGTCTGAATGTCCGGGCGAAGCGCGAGTCGATTCGGTTCGTTGCGCAGGCGCCTCGCTAACGGATCTGCTCAGATGCTCGCGCATATGGTAGCAGAACGTTGTGACATGCGAGTAAACTGCTCAGGGCAGGAGGTGACATTTTTGCAAGTTTCCGTGTGTGTTGCAAATGACATTGATCTTCACGGTCTGGTGATGAGCGGCAGGAAGAGACGTACCGGCGTGAACGTCGATCCGCTGCTGGTTGTAGCGGTTGGTGAAGCAGTGCGTGTTGGGGTGGATGGTGGTGGAGATGGAAGAGGATTGCTGCCAGGTGAGGAAGTAGCAGTCGCTGATGCAGGAGGCGATGTCGCAGTCGCGGAAGGGGCGCTGGCGCTCGATGTGGGAGTGAATGTGCGCGTTGGCGTTGGCGTCGCAAGAGGCGATCCGCCAAACGGCGTATCGGTCGCATACACCGGACCGGCGGGCGAGCCACCGAAGCGACGCTCGCCAGGACTGCCGCCCGCCGCATCGATGATGATTGTGCCGCTCCCTTCATCGAACCGATACAGCGCCACCGTCGAACCATCCACTGCGTGTGGCGCCGCAGGACGGGCGAAGGCGCCAGTGTAGCGCACCACATTCGAGATGCGAATGTCGTCGAGCAGACCGCTGTACGACGGGTAGTCCGGTCCAGCGTCGTGCTTCTCCGCGCCGAAGACCAGAAAGGGGTCGCTGTTCGGGTAGGCGGTACTGCGTCCGTTGCGATAACTGATGTCGCCGGTCGGACCGGCGCCGCTGGCGTCGAGTTGCCCATCGACGAAGATCTGCATCTGCCCGTTGCTGGCGTCGCGCGTGACGGCGATGTGCCGCCATTGTCCGTTCGCCACATTCGTGCTGCCGTAGATCGTGCGCCCGGACGACCCCTGCGCCACGCCGAAGCAGATGCGCCCGGACGCCAGCGCAATACCGTAATCGCCGTGGTCGCCGCCGCCGTACACATCACGGTCGATGATCGTGCGCCCGGTGATCCAGCCGTCGCCGGAGGCGCCCGGCGTGCAGGTTCCGCCGCTTGCGGTCGTCTTCATCCAGAACTCGATGGTGAAATCGCCGCCGACATCGGCGGGGGTGGGAGGGTCGATCCGCACCTTGACCCGGTCGATATCGCCCGTGCCGTTGCCGTAGAATCGTAGCGCGTAGCCTGTGCTTGCCGGTTCTGCGCCGGGATGCATTAGTCGATCCGGTGGCGTTGCAGGTGCGACTGGCGTCAGGACGAGAAACGCGACTCCTGAGAGCGCTGCCAGGATGCGGACGAACCAGAGACGATAGTTGCGCATCTCAATACCTTGCGTTTCAACGATGACTTCACCGCAAAAATGCACCGCTGCAATGACATACCCTTTTTGCAGTGGACTCAATGAATACAACATACACAATAATCCCATGAACAGCATAGCCTGACCGTCTTACCATCCGATAACATCTCCGGCGCTCTGGATGAATTTTGAATCAGAGCCGTATCACGTTCGACGCATGAGCGCCACCCCGACGCCAGCCAGCGCCAGCCCGATCACTGCAATAATGAGCAGCCAGTACTGCGGATTGGGAGGTGCAGACGAAGCAGCGCCAGGCGTCGGCGAGGGTGCAACCATTCCAGCGGTCGGTAGTGTTGGAGAGGGAAGGGATGTGGGCTTTGGGAGAGACGCTGCGCTCGTCGGTTGCGTCGGTGGAACGGGTATGTCTGTGGATAGCGGAACGTTCGTGACGACAGCGATCATCGTGGTGGGCGATGGTTGAGGCGTTGGTGAAGGTAGTGATGCACTCAAATCCATCCAGGGCGTATCTTCTGACCAGGCGGGACCAGCAGGTGATCCGCCTATGCGCAGTGTGCCATCACTGGGACCACCTGGCGCGCCCGATGAGTCGCGGACTGTGGTGCCAGCGCCTTCGTTGAAGTGATAGAGCGCAACAGTGTCGGCATCGGGCGTGAAGGGAGCGGTTGGCGGGGTGAACGCGCCATGGTAGCGGATGATACGCGAAATGCGAACGTCATCGAGCCATCCGCGAAACGACGGATATTCGGGACCGGCGTCATGTTTTTCAGCGCCGATCACGAGGAAGGGGTCGGCGGGGTACTGTGTCGCACGCCCGTCGCGGTAACTGACGTCGCCAGTCGGTCCTTCCCCACGGGCATCGAGGCGCCCATCGATGAAGATTGCCAGGCTGCCATCGGAGGCGGAACGTGTCACTGCAATATGATGCCAGCGACCGTCGGTTATGTTCGTTTGACCACAGAGGGTTGTTCCTTCTGATCCGTTATTGATGCCAAACACAATGCGCCCATCTGCGAGCGAGATACCGTAGTCGCCGTAGTCGCCAGCAAAGTAGACATCGCGGTCGATGACGACGTTACCGTAGATCCAGTTATCTTCGCCGGGGAAGCAGGCTGGTGCCGCATTATCGCCGGGAAGCGCCTTGAGCCAGAATTCGATGGTGAAATCGCCGCCAACGTCGACCGGACGCGGCGGCGCATCGAGCGGGATCATCACGCGGTCAACGCCATCGCGTCCTGTGCCATAGAAGCGGAGCGAGAAGTCGCCCTGCGCCCGGATAGATTCTGGCAGAACGGTCAGCAGCAGCGCTAGCGCCACGAGCGCACGTCCTGCGCGCTGGAAGCGTTCGTTGAACGGGAATGTGGGAAAGAGACCCATTCCTGCTATTCGCCGCTCACGTCGCGCACCGCCTGTCGCCAGGCATCATCGAGCGGACCGGGGGTATACGGCAGATAACTGCTCACCCGATCAAGCACTCCTGCATAACGTTCGCGCAGCGCCTTACCGATCCGGTCGAGCGGCGCAGTTATCGCGAACACGTCCAGCATTTCATCGGTGATCAGCTCTCCCATTTCAGACCAGCGTCGCGCAGCTGCAAGCCGTGAAAGATGTTCACCGACATCTTCCCATCCATGGCATGCCAGGACAACGCGGTAGGTTGGCGTCGAGGCATAGAAGGCAATCTGCTCACGCACGAACGCGCGCACACTCTGGATAACTGCTTCATTGGGACCAGTAATGAGGAACACACTGCTTGTCAGGCTGACCTGCGCCGGATCCCGTCCGGCTTTTGCTGCACCGGCTGCAACCTGGGGACGCACAATGTCGTTGATATATTTCACGCTATGAAACGGATGCACGTGGAAGCCGTCGCACAATTCGCCTGCCAGACGCGCTAGTCCTTCATTAACCCCGGCAATGTAGATCGGAATATGCGGATGGGTGATCGGACCAGGGTTGAAGAACGGTGACATGAGGGTATGGTTATAGAACTGCCCGCGATAATCAAGTTTGCCGCCAGTTTGAAACGCCTGCCAGATCGCGCGCAACGCCTGGATGTAGTCGCGCAACTTTGGCACGGGCGGATCCCATGGCATCCCGAAGCGCCGCTCAATATGTGCCTTCACCTGCGTCCCCAATCCCAGAATGAAACGACCGCCTGAGAACGCCTGCAGATCCCAGGCGACCTGCGCCGTGACCATCGGACTGCGTGCAAACGCAATTGCCACGGCGGTGCCGAGCTGGATTTCGGCGGTATGGTCGGCTGCCAGCGTCAGCGGAAGGAATGGATTATGTTGCGTTTCTGGCGTCCAGAGTCCGGCGAATCCAACCGCTTCAGCAGCGCGCGCGATTCTGCCTGCTTCGTTGAGCCGGCGTGCATCGACAACCAGCATGGCATCGAGTTTCATAGAACCCCTTTCGTGCTGGGAATGGCGCCGCCCAGACGCTCATCGATGCGTGTTGCCGTATCGAGCGCGCGCCCCAATGCCTTGAACAACGCTTCAACCTTGTGATGATCGTTGCGACCGTACAGAACACGCGCATGCAGGTTCATTCGCCCATGCATTGCAATGCTCTCGAAGAGATGCGCAACCAGGTCGGTGCCGAGTTGTCCGACACGTGGCGTCACAAAGTCGGCATCGACCACACAGTATGGTCGCCCGCTCAGGTCAACGGCGACAAACCCTAGCGCTTCGTCCATTGGCACATATGCATGTGCCGTGCGCACAAGACCGCGACGCTCACCAAGCGCCTGGTCGAACGCCTGACCCAGGCAGATGCAGACATCTTCAGCCGTATGATGTTCATCGACGTGCAGATCACCGGTAGCGCGCACCTTCAGGTCGAACAGACCATGGCGCGCAAACAGGTGCAGCATATGGTCGAGGAACCCGATGCCGGTCGCAATATCGACCATTCCCGAACCGTCGATATTCAAGGTCAGTTCGATGCTGGTCTCGCCGGTTCGGCGTTCAATGCTGGCAGTTCGCGTGGATGCAGGCACTACTTTGGTCCTCCGCCGAGCAAGCGCAATGCTTCGAGAAGTTGAGGGTCATCATCTTCGCTGTAGCGTGTCCAATCGACGTCGAGCAGCACATCAGGAACAACGCCGCGTCCTTCCAGGTTCGAGCCATTGCGCAAGCGAAACCCTTCCTGCGCCAGCCAGAGACGTGAGCCGTCACGCAGCGCATGAGCGTAAATGGTTTCAGTATTGCCTGCCGAATGCGTACCGACGACGATCGCCTTCGCTTCGGATTGCAGCACTGCCGCCATAACTTCGGCGTATGAAGCGGTATCCTCATCGACTAACACCACCAGACCGGCGCTAAGGTTGCGCAGATCCGGTCCGGCGGGCGGATTGATCACTAGCGGACGCACATAGTCACGCCCGAAGAAGACGCCGACCTGACCACGCACAAAGTGACTCAGCACTGCCGACAACACATCACCCCATCCCCCGCGGTTCGAGCGCAGGTCGAGGATCAGACCACGCAGCGGTCCGCCCGCCACCAGATCGGTCAGCGCGCCGCTCACCTGTTCACCCATATTGTGCACCCAGAGGGTTGGCACCGACACATAACCAATATCACCGGGGAAACGGCGATAGTAGGGAAGAATGCTGGATCGCACCTCCTGACGGGTCAGCAGCACATCGCGCAATTTCGATCCGGGGCGTGCAATGGTCAGGCGCACCGAGGTCCCGACAGCACCCTGGAGATCACCGTCGGACGCCGTGTAGGGTCGTCCATTCACTGCGATGATCCGGTCACGCGGGCGAATATCGGCGCGCGCTGCGGGGCTTTCTGGGAAAACCTGCTGGACGAAGCCGCCATCCGGCTTTGGATGAACAATCACGCCGATTCCAACCTGTATCTCGAGCCCACTGGCTGTTGCATCTTCGGCTTCAGCAGCAGCTGGCGGTACAAAGCGCGAGTGATTATCGTTCAGTTGGGCGACCAGATCGATCATTACTGCGTAGAACTCATCACGTGATTGCGCCTGCACAACGCGCGTACGGTACTTCGGGTACAACCCTTCCCAGTCGACACCGCCAAAATCGGCATAAAGGTACTTTTCGTCCACAATGCGCCAGACCTCATCGAAAATCTGGAGACGCTCGTCGAGGGAGAGAAGATCCGATGTTGGCGTCACGGTTGGCAGTGACGACGTTGGTGTCGGAATGGGCGATGGGATTGGGATTGTCGTTGCAGGAGGAGCAGTTGGAGCGTTCGTCAGCGTGATCTCCGCTTCCCGTGAAGGAGTTGCCGGAAATGGAGCGGTTACTGCTGGCGCTGGCGCCATGCCACATCCCGTCAGCGTTGCCACGCCGATAAGCGCGCCTAATCGTATCAGATTCTTCCTGAGAGCCATTCGCGCAACCGCTGCACAGAAGTTGATTGTTAGAGTCTGCGCATATTCTAAAAAACCGGGCGCATGCGTTACTGAATCGCCTCGAACGCAGCTCGCAGCACCTGACCTGCCACCTGGGCGCCAATGCGGGCGCCTTCACCACCATTTTCGATCATAACAGCGACCGCAAAACGCGGTTGTTCGACCGGCGCAATGGCAATGAACCAGGCATGTGCACACAACCGTTCAGGATTGTCGCGGGTCGGGCACGGGTATTCAGCCGTCCCGGATTTGCCGCCCACTTTGACGCCAGGAACTGCGTCAGCTGCTTTTCCGAAGCCATAAGCGACGCCTGCCCGCATATTCGCGCGCATACGCGCAGCAACGTTCACGGGCATGACCCGCCGGATTGGGCGCGGACCGTTGCGCACCACTGTTGTACCATCAGGGCGCACAATCTCCGCAACCAGAAACGGTCTCATCATCATACCATCATTTGCGATCGTTGCCGCAACCATAGCCATCTGCAACGGCGTGACCTGCAATTCGCCCTGCCCAAAGCCAGTTGCGGCGATTGCCGCACGGCTGTTGAGGAAGCCGGGGTTCACATAGATCAGACTCGGCAGGGTTGGCAGGTCAGTAAAACCGTCATAAGATGCAGGCGCCTCCTGCGGGCGATAGATATCGAATCGGCGCGCCGTCTCGATCAGCAGATCAGGACCGAGCCGCATAGCGTATTCAGCGAAAGCGGTATTGCAGGAAAACGCATAGACCCGTTCCAGGTTCGGTTCAGCAGGGAACGGCGTCGAACGAATGATCCCTTCCAGTCCTGTGCGCACGGCATTGACGACCGGCGGTGCGCCAGGTTCGGTCGGGCGCTCATCGGGGCAGTCAATGGCATCGGGGCGACCCTGTTCGGAGTGCAGCAGTGTTGCGACTGCCGTAACCGTTTTGAACGTTGATCCGGGTGCATAGCGACCCTGGGTTGGGCGATTGAGCAACGGTTGCCCCGATCCCTCTGCGTTGATCGCGCGCCAGTATTCGTCAATACGCCGGTTCTCCGCTTGACGATCTGGCGCAGCGGGATTGAATGCCAGCCCGCGTGGATCGAAGCCGGGGCGAGAGACCATTGCTAGCACCGCGCCAGTTCGCACGTCGATCACTACGACTGATCCGCTCCGTTCTCCGAGGACTGCATGTGAGGCAGCCTGCAAACGCGCATCGATCGTCAGGCGCACTGTATCGCCGAAGCGTGGGCGATTGAGCAGCGCATCCTGAAGGCGCCGCCATGAATCGCGATCCCCGGAAAGATAGTCGTTGCAGGTTGCTTCAATGCCCGATGCGCCGAAACGACTGCTGAAGAAGCCAACGATATTGCTGAACACTGTCGGATCGTATGTTTCAGCAAGCGGATAACGGCGCACGGCATAATCGCCTTCAACCACCTCTGTCGTAGCGATTGGTGTTCCATTGCGATCAAGGATCGGACCACGCCTAACTTTCAGTGCCGCAATGACCTTGCGCACATTACTGGTCGGTTGGCCAGTCTGTTGATCGATGAACACCGAGCTGGCGATCGCGTCGGCATGAACGAACTGCTGCCGGAGCAACTGGAGCGCCAGACCTGCAAAGCCGATTGTTATCGCCAGCGCCAGGTGCTGGATATTCCGCGCAACTCCGGGCGGAATCGGCTGCAACCAGAGACGCGCTGCGACATACATCAGTGGCAGCGCGATCCAGAGCGATGCTATCCAGCGACTATCGTTTTCGATCGGTTGCGACAGTCCATAGATCAGCAGCGCTGCGGCAGCGCCCAGGCTCACAAAGCGAATAATGGAACGCACAGTCAATCGAGGGGCAACGACGCGCGCACCGTCACGCCGCCGCCATCAAGTTCGAACACATCAAGGCGCCCATCGTGTTCGGCAAGGCGATACTGCATGGTGCGCAGGGTTCGCCAGCCAGGGCGCTCGTATGTTCCATCGAGCAATCCGATCCCATCGTCCTGAATCAACAAGACCACCGACGATGCATCGTACCGGAGCGTCACCGTTACCGACGAGGCGTGCGCATGCTGCTGAACATTGAGCAATGCTTCCTGGGTGAGACGTACCAGCAACTGGCGTTGGGCATAACGCACCTGACGCGCACGCCCCATTTGCGTCACGCGCACGGAGATACCAGTATGCTGATTGAAGCGCGATGCCAGGACATCGATTGCCGCGCCCAGTTCGACGTCCGCTGTCGAAAACGGTGCAAACAACAGGCGACGTAACTCATCGGCGCCATGCTCAGCAGTGCGAATACGAGTCGCCTGGATCACCGGAGAAGGCTCGCTGGCATCACGCGACAGCGAGCGACTCCCAACGCTATCACGTGGCAGCAATGGCGCATCAGGCGGCGTAGCACGACGCGGGCGCGTATCCGGTCGTTCCTGTGGACGGCGTGGCAGTGTGTGTCGATGTTCGACATAATTGCGTAGCAGTTCGATCAGAGGAGCGACCAACCCGCCGAACAACGGCGGCATGATCATGATCAGCGCCAGCGTGGCGCCGGAAACTGCGCCGGTCAGGAGTCGATCGGCTGGCGGAGCGCCTGTCGCCCACAGCCCGCTCAGATTGATTGTCACAAAAGTCAGACCGCCCATCACACCGCCGCGCCAACCGTACAGCAGAGCAGGCAGCACCAGAGAGCTACACGCATAGAGCAGAAAAGGACTATCCCACCCGCCGCTGAGCAGGATCAGGGCGACGCCATAGACGATATCGATCGTCAGGATCGCCGGATTGCGGCGGACGATGCGCACATATGGTTGAGCCAGCGCCACTGCGAGCGCGTTGACCCCCATTGCTGCAAGCAAGACCCAACTGTACGTTGCATTGAGCGCCCCCTGCACCAATAGCCAGAGCAGCGTCGCTCCCCACAACATCCAGCGGGACGTAAAGAAAATCACGTGGTCTGCCAGCCACGGGTTGGGTGGAAGGCGTGTCCCGCTCACGCTGCACCTCGCGCATAGATGTACGAGCCGGTCAACAACTGAGCCGCCGGCGGATCTCGACGGAATGAGGACGACATCGTCGGGGCTTGCACGGTAAGTGTAACAGAAAGCGGCGATAGCGGCAAGAGTGATGAAGTGAGAAGTGAAGAGTGAGGAGTGAGAGTAAGAACTAAGGGGACGGGGAAGATTCTTTGAGGTAATGGTTAGGAAGTTCCCTTGACGAGTCGATGCATGCACTGCTTCAATAGCATCATTATATGGCAGGGCTTTGCAGAAATAGGGTAGAGCTATGGATATCGTTACGATCATGCTCTTTGTTCTTGGGCTGGCGCTTCTGATCGCTGGGGCAGAGAGCCTGGTGCGCAGCGCGGCGCGCATGGCACTGGGGCTGGGTATTTCGCCACTGGTTGTAGGGTTGACAATTGTCGCTTTCGGCACCAGCTCGCCGGAACTGGCGGTTAGCATTCAGTCAGCGTTGTCCGGTCCAAATGGGGCGGATGTGGCCCTGGGCAATGTAGTTGGCAGCAATATCGCTAATGTGCTACTGATCCTAGGGATTTCGGCAGCAATTACGCCGCTTGTCGTTCAGCAGCAACTGATCCGCCTTGATGTGCCACTGATGATTGGTATATCGGTGGTTGTCTTCGTCATGGCACTCGATGGGAGCATCAGCCGGATCGACGGCCTCATCCTGTTCGCTGGCATCGTCGCCTACACAGTCTTTGCTATTCGCCAGAGCCGCCGGGAGAGCTCCGAAGTGCAGGAAGAGTACCGTGCAGAGTTCGATGCCGACCGACCGCAATCGATTGGCGACTGGCTCAAAAATGTTGCTTTGCTGATCGGCGGTCTTGCACTGCTGGTCGTTGGATCACGCTGGATGGTTGACGGCGCAGTCGGTTTCGCGCGCATGCTCGGTGTCAGCGAACTGGTGATTGGATTAACGATTGTGGCAGTTGGAACCTCACTGCCGGAAATTGCAACCTCAATCGTGGCAGCGCTGCGCGGCGAACGTGATATTGCGGTTGGCAATGTCGTTGGGAGTAATATCTTCAATCTGCTCTCGGTACTTGGGCTGTCCAGCATTGTCGCGCCTACCGGCATTAGCGTTGCACCTGCGGCGCTCAATTTCGATATACCGGTGATGATTGCCGTTGCCATCGCCTGTTTGCCGATTTTCTTCACCGGCAGGTTGATCGCTCGCTGGGAAGGCTGGCTGTTTTTGGGGTACTATATTGCCTATACGCTCTACCTGATCCTGGCAGCGTCGCAGCACGACATGCTGCCAGCATTTAGCGCGGTGATGACATTGTTTGTCCTGCCTCTGACGGCAGTCACCCTTGTTTTTCTGGCATGGCGCGCGCTCCGTGCTGAACGACGTGTGGCGCTTCCGTAGTTCTCATATGGGTGATAGCAGCGAGTCGGCGGTTGCCAGCGTGGGGTGAGTGGTGGGCGATGGTGTCGTGGATTGAGGTTGAGCGCTTTCCGAAGCGCTGCTGATCGAGTGACCAGGCATGCGATTGTTAGTATGGGCATGGATCGTCGGTACGATCCTGGTGACCGGGTGCAGCAGGGCGGCTCTCTCGCCGCCAACGCGCCTGGTTCCAACGCGCATGCTAACTCCTGCTCCTTCGCCAACGGCAGCAGCGGAACGCTCCGACAGCGGCTGGATCCTGGCTGCCTCCGGCGTCGAAGTGCGCACATTCATGACTGGCAAAGACTTATCAGACTCACCTGTTCCAATCTACGCAGTGCGCCTGGATCCAGGAACGATCCGGCTGCGTATCCGGTATGATCCTGAGGCGCCGCAACCGCTGCGTACCTGGTTTGTAGCGCATCGTCCGCTCGTTGCGGTCAATGGAGGGTTCTTTACTGCCGAAAACCAGGCGACGGCACTCATCGTGAGCGACGGTACGGTCTATGGCACATCGTATGCTGGCTTCGGCGGGATGCTTGCCGCAACGCCCGACGGACGAATCTGGATTCAGGCGCTGCGCGATGAGCCGTATGATCCGAATATCCCGCTGGATCAGGCGATACAGTCGTTCCCTATGCTGATCTACCCTGGCGGTGTGGTTGCCAGCATCAACGACAATGGACAGCGCGCTCGACGCACGGCTGTCGCAATTGATCGCGCAGGGCGTGTGTTACTTGTTGTTTGCCCGACCAGCGCATTCTCGTTACAGGAACTGGCGGCGTGGCTGGCGTCCTCAGGTATGGAGATCGACCGGGCGCTTAACCTGGACGGCGGGTCGTCAAGCGGCATCTTCGTGGATGCTGGCGCTGTTCGCTGGCAGATCGACTCGTTTGCGGCACTGCCTTCTGTACTCCTGATCGAATCTCGCCTATCCAGTGGATAACTCTGGCGATACGTGTTCACATTTCTTCCGGGAGCAAGGGCTTTCACTCTCGTAAACGCGACGAAGACGGGATGCCCGCACTTCTGGGCGCGTGTGAGACGTGAACATTTCTCTAGCGTTCATAGTTGTAGCACTAGAGAGAATCAGCCCGGACCACTGATGTCGCGTCGGCGGAAGAGAATGAGGGCGAAGACAAGAAAGAGCGCTGAGTAAACGGCAACCACAATCGTTGCCTGAAGCGGCGACGGAAGTTGGGTCAGATCGAGCGGCGCGGTCGTTTCTGGGCGCAAACCGAACGCATGACGATTCATCAATGTCAATGTGTTGATATTCTGTCCAATCGTCAGATTGTAGACCAGCGCCCACACGCCGCCAAGCACCCGCAGCAACGCCAGCGCGCCAAAGCCTGTTTCGACAATAATGTAGGACAGACCGATGGCCACCCCTCCTAAAACGGAACGGGTAAGGAGTGCAGCGTACGCGGTCAGCAGCACGTATGGCAGAAGTACATAGAGCGCGCGGAGTGTTGCCGGGATCAGGTTTATCAGGTCGCTAGACGTGATGCTGATCGCCGAGCCAAGGATTGGCGAAAGAATCACACTCAACAGCGACGCCAGCAGCATTGCCAGCAGCGTTGCTACCGTCAGCATGAGCATAATTGTGGTCAATTTTGCCAGCAGGTAGCGATCACGCGCCGGATCGCGCGCCAGTTGAGTGCGTAGCGTACCCCAGCTATATTCGCTGCCGATGGCGCCAGCAACGAAGATCACTGCAAAGATGCCGCCAAGACTATTCACGTGGCTCAACGCCGTGGCAAAAATGCCGGGAAAGATCACGCCACGTCGCCACTCCTCGATCTGGGCGTTCACGACTCCGCTTTGCACCGGTATGATAATGGTCAGCGCAAACTGTGTCAGTATCTGCGCTACGAGCAAAACAAGAAAAAGGATCAGCAGGATCCAGCTCAACGGGCGGCGTGAGAGTTTGAGCCATTCAGCGCGAATGAGGTTGATCATCGCCGTTCACGCTCAGCGGTGACTTCGAGAAAGAACTCTTCCAGACTACTTTCGTACTTGCGAATTTCTGCCACCGGCACGCCGCTAGCAGTTAGCAAGGCGTTGATATCGGCAGTACGATCGCCTGGCGCATCGATCAGAAACGCGCCACCACAGTCACTGACGCTGGAAATCCACGGTGTCGCGCGCAATAACGCTTCCGCGCGTTCACGTTCGCCAATCGTGCGCACCAGCACGCCACGCCGAACCAGCGCTGCCACTTCCCCCTGCGCGATGATTCGCCCCTGTTTAAGGATAGCGACTCGCTGACAGATCTGTTCGACTTCATGCAACATGTGGCTGCATAGAAAAACGGTGCGTCCACTATCTGCCAGTGAGCGCACCAGATTCCGAATCTCAAGCTGCCCGGCGGGATCAAGACCATTGGTTGGCTCGTCGAGCATAATCAGGCGCGGACGGTGCAACAGTGCCGCAGCAATGCCCAATCGCTGCTTCATACCCTGCGAATAGGCGCTGAACCGGTCACGTGCGCGACTGCTTAGATCGACCTGTTCCAGCACCTCGTCCACCCGACGGTCAGGAAGGCCAGCGGCGCGCGCCAGGACGCGCAGATTATCGCGCCCAGAAAGGTAGGGGTAAAACGCTGGCGATTCGATCATCGCCCCGACCTCACGCAACGCCGCAGCCGTTTCTTTCTGAATATCGTATCCCAGCACAAATGCACGCCCGGAGGTGGGACGGATGAGACCCAACAGCATGCTGATCGTAGTGGTTTTTCCCGCGCCATTCGGACCGAGGAACCCGAAGATTTCGCCAGAACGCACCTCCAGATTGATGCGATCAACAGCAACGCGGTCGCCAAACCGTTTTGTCAGTTCTTCGGTACGAATGGTCGTCTCCATACCCGAACCCCGCCTTTGCTCGGCGCCGCAGCCCGATGTCATCCTCCGTGCGCGGATTGGCACCCTGTGGAAGGAAGATGTTCATTCCAGGTGGACAAACACCGACATGCCAAAATGAAAGCGCAGTGCATCGAGCAGAGCAACGCGCCACGCGGTAAAACTGCGCCCGCCACATCCTGGTACGAAACTGCCGTGCTGCCAGGCACCAACGTACTGCACAATGCCTGTGCTGCTTCGATTGCTTTCGTTTGGTCGTGTTATCCGACATCGACGTAGCAACATGGGATGCTATACCTACGCACCCGGTCGCGTTTCAACAACGTCGCTATGC
>Ga0272447_1000240_pt1 | contig 42745 bp, 35 predicted proteins | sample YNPCB0133_FD_194589 | JGI IMG/M metagenome (GOLD analysis project Ga0272447, IMG submission 194589) | Hot spring microbial mat communities from Yellowstone National Park, WY, United States - YNP-CB-013-3 | ecosystem: Environmental > Aquatic > Thermal springs > Hot (42-90C) > Sediment | place... | reverse complement strand
TTGCTAAAGCGGGGATGACTTTGGAGGAGGCGGCGAACATCGTGGAGTTGCCAGCGTCACTGCACAAGGGACCTCATTCCCAAGCCTACCATCAATGGGTGTATGATGAGCTCAGCAGGGCGATTCAAGGATTGAGGAAAAAAGAGGAGATACGAGCCGCCCTGGAAGCCCGCCTGCGATGGATCGCCGAGCAACTCCAGGCCCATCCCGAGTATCTTCGCAATCCCCCCATCCCCGGAGGACAATAATGCGATTCTACCGATGGGCCTCGAGCTCGGAAGGGAACAGTGGGATTCGAGAACTGCATATTAAAGGCTGGGCGGATGATTTTGAGCTCAGTTGGCGGCTGCAAGAGGCGCAGCCGTTTGGGGAAGGGGAGTGGATTCAGGAAGCTCCTGCGGAATGGGATGAAGAGGGACCGCTCACCGATATGCCCTTCAATCCTAACTTCCATCTGGTTTCGCCCCGGTTGCGGGCGTTGCTGGAGGCGTTGGGGCTAGGGGCGGAGATCCAGTTCCTGCCGGTGCGGGTGATGGGGGAGAAAACCGGGCGGGAGGTGGGGGTGTATTACGTGGCCCACTTTCTGCGGCGCATCGCCTGCTTGGATCTGGAGCGGTCTGTTTATGATGTGTATGGTCCGGATTGGATTCGGCCGGAGCAGCGGGGTCAGATTGCGGGGGTCTGGAAGGCGGTCTTGCGGCGGGAGGCCATCGGGGAGGCGCGGGTGTTCCGGGTGGAGGAGTTTGATCTCATCGTGGTGATCCGGGGGGACGTGAAGCAAGCGATGGAGGAGGCGGGGATCACGGGATGCTGGTTTCAGGAGCTGGAGGTGGTGTAAGCCTTCCCTGGGGACCGGCGCTGCACTGGGCCGTGGTGGGAGGGGGCGCTGGGGCTGTGTGACGGCTGGGCGCGGTGTTACGATCCTCTCCTGGTTCGCTTCCTGCAGCTGGACTCTATAGTGCTGGAGCCGGGGAACCCGCAGGCGCTGAACCGGTGTGCGTAGGTTTACAATCATCCGCTGAAATACACTGATCCTACAGGACATTTCGCCTGGTTCGTTGCCGTTCCCGTGGGCGCCCTGATCGGGGCCCGGGTCACTGACGGCGTCCAGGCGGCGGCCCATATCCGCCCGAATGGGCTCAACGCCCAGGCCTTCACCGCAGTGAAGTGGGCGGCGGTCGGGGGTGGGGCCGTTGCCGGGGCGGCGGGAGTGGCGACCTTTGAGGTAAGGACCGCAGTGCTGGGCACGGGGCTGGCGGGCACGGTGGCGGCGGGAGCCCTTAGCGGCGCGGCAGCCGGACAGGCGGCGCGGGCCACAGAAAATGCGCTGAGCGGACGGGAAGCCATTATCGGCTTAGGGAGACCGGCGGACATTGTACGAGATGCAGCGACAGTTGCTGTCCTTACGAGTGCTGCTTATGGGCTAACATATTTGCGCCATGCCACCCCAAAGACTTTGCTAGCTCAGCGTTGTGATATGGAACTGCCTCCACAAATAACAACTGCTTTTAGTGAATGAAAAGCAGAGCCAGTGGTCTTCGGTGAGGGAACCAAGCTCTATTGTATCCATAGCAGACATCCTCATGGATCTTGTTGGATGGTAGAACCACCTCAAGGTGAATTGCAACCTTGAATCGATTATGCTGTTCTACCAGAGTGGAATTCAGCAACAGAGATGGCCGGATTGACTGTGCCAAAAGGTGAATCTCTCCAGGGCTGGATGGGACCAGCTAGCTATTAGGGAGGCATTTATATAGGAGCGTGGAATGCAGGTTTACTTACCTAAGGTCCAGAGGGGCTGGATTAGTTCTGGACCGGTTCCGTAGCAAGGAGGGAAAATGCGCTCCGAACTGAATTCCCAACTGAGGGCTGTTATTCATTCTTTAGATGATATTGCCGATCTCTTAGAAAATTTAGGAGACCCTCTTGCCCGTCTTTTCCGAAAATGGTCCGCAGATCTACGTAGAGGTTTTTCTAAGTCTGCTATTGAAGAGATCTGGAGTGCTATTCAGCCCATGAGGTCAAGAATGGGATATTTAGACTATGCAGATCCGGAATTTAATAGTAAATTTGATGCGCTTTTTTATAATATAGAAGTCTTGGCATCTTTGGTGAGGAGGATGAAGATAGAGAAATAGACTTTGGATGCGTTCCGGTCATTCTGATCATGATAGGACTTAGCGCTGTTGGTAGTGCGCTTGTCAACTACGGGGTGCAGATGGCCGCCCATACCGGCCAGAACGGCCTTCAGGGACAGCCTTTTACGAACGTCAACCGGGCTAAGGCATGGGCGAACACACTTCACCACAAATCGCTTCGAAACCTCCCAAGAAGCTCTTGGCCGATTGGTGCTCAGGCGTCCACCAGAATATCGAATCGAGTTCAGGCTCCCAGATCCTGGATTCCGACCAGGATGGGGCATTGAGTATTGGACTGAAGATTTGGTGCAAATGGAAATCTTTAAAATAAATCTTCCCCGATAGGGAGGTCTTGATGAGAAAAAACGTAAGACTAACTATATTCGATCCGCGGAAAGTTTATGAAGTGATTGAAGGAACAGCCTCTGGAATACCATTTCGGTTTCTTGCAGAGGATGGTCGAACTTTCTTGTTATATCCGCATATTTGGGAACTGTTGACCAGGTGGCGAATGGAGGGGAAAGTACGTGTGATAGTGTATGATGAGCAAACCGAGGACCGGTTGGGGCTGGGGATTTTAGAAAAAACATCTTAGAAAGAAATCATTTTGAGAATAGAAAAGGATATTAATTGAGACAACAGGTGCCTTAACACTTTCACAGACTGGCGCTTCACTGGCCAGCGGTGGGAGGAGGGGCTGGGCCTATATGACTGCTGGGCGCGGTTTTACGATCCCCTCTTAGGTGGCCTCCTGCAGCCGGACTCTTTGGTGCCGGAGCCGAGCGGCCCGAAGGCCCTCGACCGCTATGCGTATGTCTACAACAACCCGCTGCGCTACGCGGACCCCAGCGGGCGGTGGGTGGAAACGGTCTGGGACGTCGCTGACGTCGGCCGGAGCCTCTACGAGGTCTACCGAGATCCGCGGGACGTCTGGAACGGGGGGCGCTGGCGGCGGACGTAGGGGCGGCGGTCCTGCCGGTGGTGCCGGCCGGCGCTGGGCGGATCGCCCAGGGTGGGAAAGCCGCGGGGGCCGCGGTCGAGAGGGCCACCCGCGCCAACAAGGCGGTGGATGTCGGCCAGGGGGTGGTAGAGGCCGCGCGCCACGTCAATGAGGCGGTGGATGCGCTGCAGGCCGCCGAACGCCCAGCCCGTGCGGGGATTAGCCCGGAGCAGTTTCGCCGCGTCGGATGGGAAAGCATTCCCCACGTCCTGAAGGCGTTCGGCGATGCGATCCGACCGATGGGTGACATCCCGGAAGCCTTTCAGGGTCGGCGCGTGACGACTCTGGGGCGGACGTGGGATATCGAGGCGGCAAAAGCGCTGGGCGGCTTTCGGGTGCTGGATGACCCGAACCGGACGATCGAGCGCAACTACGAACGGCTGAAGGCGGCGATTGAAAACGGCGACGTGTTCTATCTGGCCTCTCCTGTAACCGAAGCTACTTTGACTGGAAAACCGAGGCGGGGCGATGTTTCCGTCTATATGCGTGAACTTTAAATGCTCTTATAGGCAGATTAACGTCGTATATAGGATTAATTAATTCCACCATGCCGAGGAAAATAGGCAAATGATGGAAATAGATAATTCGATTTCAGGTCCTGAGCAAGATCGTGACATGAAGGGGATATGGTTGCAAGAAGCGGCCTTCTTCATCAATCGGCTTTCGGACGTTGAATATTGGGCCTCTCGCCTGCCTTGTGTGGAGGACGAGAGAATCACGGAGATCTGTGCATTTTATCAGAAAATTTCACCAGACGAACGTGTGGACTTCGAAAATATGATAACTAAAAGTGGGTATTTTGTATTAAGTGCATACTCTACACGTATGGCGATGTTGGGTGCAAGGAAAAAGCAAGAACGCTGGTTGATATATGGCATTGTCGCGTTGACGATTGGCTGGACAACTCCCTACATTGACTGGAGAGAGATACTAATGGATCTCGCTCCTCTATACCACAGCGCCCAGATCGTGGGAGATCCCCGTCGGATCTTTGAAGCTGGGGTGCGGCATGTGGAAAACGAACGCATCCAACAGTTGATTCTGGGCTTTCTCGACCGCGATCCCCGGGATCAACGTCCGGAAGCAATGGGATGGGAGGTCATTCAGGGACCGAGCGGCCTCATCTATCGGTTCGACGATCAGCCTGTCCCTGAAGGTCATCTCTGATTCTAAGGATTCTGGCACCCCAACAACTCAGGTGCCCTGCTGTAGGCCGCTGACCAGCGCTTCACCGGGCAGCGGTGGGAGGCTTCCCTGGGGCCGTATGACTACTGGGCCCGTCTCTACCATCTGGCCCTGGGCCGCTTCCTGCAGCCGGACTCCTTGGTGCCGGAGCTGGGCAATCCGCAGGCCCTCAACCGCTATGCGGATGTTTACAACAATCCGCTGCCCCACACTGACCCCGGCGAGCACCTTCCGGTTATCCCGCTGCGGATCGCCGGCGGGATGGCCCTACTCAAGGCCGCGGACCACGGCTGGACGGCTGATGAGGCCCGGCACAGCCCCCGGGTGATGCAGGATCCCAACGCCTCCTCGGACGCCTGGGCAGAGGCGACAGCCAACCTGGCCCTGACGGCAGCCTTCGCAGCGGAGGAGCTGGATGACCCGTTGCCCGTGGGTCTGCCCCCGGATGACCTGGCGCGGATCGGCCTCATCGGCGGAACAAAGCAAGTGAAAGAGGGGGTGAAGGAGACGAGGGAAGAGGCGACGGAGTGCCTCGGCTAAGAAGCCGGCAAAGAGAGGGCGGAAGAAACCGCGGAACATCCTCGGATTCGGGTGCATCAGACGACGGTCCGGGAACAGGGGCGAGGTGACCCGGCGGAAGGGCTCCAGGCCCTGCGCATCCGACCGGGACGGGGACACCAGCTCGTCTTTTCCCCGTTCTTACCGACCTACGCCTCCTGGAGGAATGCGATCGAGAAGATCCGGCGCGGGCACAAACCGGCCGTTCTCCACCTGCATCCCTTCGCCCCCTCCCCGGACCCCTTTCGCCGTCTCGTGGCCGAATTCCTCCTTCAGTTTCAAAACGGCTTGGACGCTCTGCTCCTTGGCCCATTGCCAGAATGATTGGTCAGGTTACAAAATTTCGGCCTACGATGGCGTCCTGGCTACTCCTCTAAGAAGAGAGGGATCCGCTCGAAGCGGTTGACGTCCACCAGCCCGACGTCGGTGATCTTGAGCTCAGGGATCACCTCCAGGGCCAAGAAGCTCAGGGTCATCAGGGGATTAGGGAGCTCACTGCCCAGGGCCCGGGCGGCCTGCAGCAGATCGTCCATCTGCTGCCGCACCGTCTCAATGGGCTGGTCGGACATCAAGCCGGCGATGGGCAGCGGCACGAGAGCCAGCACCCGTTCGCCGTCGGCCGCGGCCATGCCCCCGCCGGCCCCGGCCACGGCGCGGGCCGCCGTCATCATCGAGACGTCGTCGGCCCCCACCACCACCAGGTTGTGGTGATCGTGGGCGACGGAGGAAGCCAGGGCGCCCCGGCGCAGCCCCATCCCCTTCACGAACCCCAGCCCCATCTGTCCCGTGGCCCGATGGCGCTCGATCACTGCGATCTTCAACAGATCCCGCTCCGGATCTGCCGCCGCATCGCCGTCTAAGATCCGTGCCTCTTCGATCAGATGGCGGGTGATCAACTGGTCGGGGATGACCCCGATCACATGGATCCGCCGCCCCTGGGCCGGGATGCGGAAGCTCACACGGTCCCAGGCGACGTTCATGGTGCTGCGGAGGGCCACCTTCCGGTTGACCGGCTCCCAGAGGGGGCGGCCGTTCTCGGCCACCTGCACCCCGTGACGGAAGACCATCTCCGGCTGCGGGTCGTAGAGATCCGAGAACACCACCAGGTCCGCCACGCGTCCCGGGGCGATCGCCCCCCGATCATGAAGCCGGAAGTGTTCAGAAGGGTTGAGGGTGGCCATCTGGATGGCCGTCACGGGATCCAGCCCCAAGCGGACCGCCTTGCGGATCAGGAAGTCGATGTGGCCCTCGTCCAAGAGATCCGCCGGGTGGCGATCGTCCGTGCAGAAGCAGAGGCGGCGGCTGCTGCCCGGGGTGATGGCCGCGAGGAGGTCCGTTAAGTTGCGCGCCACCGAGGACTCCCGGACGAAGACGTAGATCCCCAGGCGAGCTTTCTCTCGGGCTTCCTCTGCTGTGGTGCATTCATGGTCGGAAGTGATCCCTGTGGCGGCATAGGCTACGAGATCCCGCCCGGTGAGCTGCGGCGCGTGGCCGTCACGGACCACGTGGGCGAAGGCCCGCAGCTTGTCCAGCGCGACGGGATCGCCCTGGATCACGCCGGGATAGTTCATCATCTCCGCCAGCCCGAGCACCCAGGGGCTGGAGAGCATCGGCTGCAGATCATACCAGTAGAGGGCGGCTCCGGAGGTCTCTAGGGGGGAGGCGGGGACGCAGGAGGGGAGCATCACGAAGACGCTCAGCGGATTGTATTTGGCGGCGTTCAGCATGTAGCGGATGCCATCCAGGCCCAGGACGTTGGCGATCTCATGGGGATCGATGATCACTGTGGTGGTGCCGTGTGGGACGACAGCGCGGGCGAACTCCGGCGGGGGGACCAGGCTGCTCTCGATGTGAACGTGGGCGTCGATGAAGCCGGGAGCCACGAAGCGGCCTTTAAGATCGATCACCTCCCGGGCGGTGTAACCCTCCCCGATGCCCACGATGTATCCCCCGTGGATTGCGATGTCCGCCTCATAGATCTCAGCCGTGAACACGTTGATCAGGCGTCCTCCCGTGAGGAGCAGGTCAGCCGGCTCGTGACCGCGCGCCAGGCGGATCCGATGGGCCAGCTCCATCATATATGCTTCTCCCTCCCCGATTTTTTCTGATTATATGCGCTCCTCCATCCTCCGGCGAATCCCGCCTTCCCTATGAATATGTCCCAAAATCGTCGGAAGCCTGGGTAGATGTGGCCAACTGCGGGCAGTTGGCCTACGTGGCTGGGAGAAGGCAGTGCCTTCGCTCACTTAGCACCGCCTTCTCCCACCCCGCCCGACCAAATCGGGACGCACCCTCCCATCGCCGCTCCCCACCCCAAAGATTGCCGAGCCTACGGTCCGTAAAAATTAAGCAAACTTGATTAATTGCTAACGTAGGGCCCGCTGTTTGAGCGGGCTATCGCCCTGGGCTGGGAGGCGCGTGGAGGCCTTGCCTTCCATCGAAAAAGATTCGATTTGTGAACTCGGGGACCAAGGCGACGATGAGCGCCCTGCGGGTGGCCCGGGCGGCGGCCGACCGCTCGAAGATCATCCAGTTTGAGGAGGCCTACCACGCCGCGATGTGCCGGGCCCTCGCGGCCCGCGCCGCCGCCCTCCCGGTGGTGGAGATTGGGGGCTGGGGCGACCACCCGCTGTTCCTCATGGCCGTAGCGGAGCGCCTTCGGGAGGCCCTCGCAGATCTGCCTCCCGAAGCCACCGAGGTGATTTTCACTGCCCACAGCCTCCCGGCCCGGCTGCGTGAGGAGGGCGATCCCTACGAGGAGAAGCTGTTGGGATCAGCCCGACGGGCTGCTCGCCCGGCCGGGGTGGAACGCTGGCGCTTCGCCTACCAGAGCGCCAGCGCCACCGGCGAGCCATGGCTGGGGCCGGATCTTCTGGAGGTCCTGGAGGACATCGCCTGCAAGGGGGAGGCGCAGTGCGTGGTGGTCTGCCCCATCGGCTTTGTGGCGGACCACCTGGAGATCCTCTACGACCTGGACGTGGAGGCCCGGGAGGCAGCGACGCAGCGAGGGCTGGATTTCCGACGCACCTGCTCCCTCAACGACGATCCGCTTCTGATCGAGGCCCTGGCCGCGCTGGTCTGCGCGGCCATCGCCCGTGGATGAGGATCCCCCCTCAGCGGGCGGGGGAGGCCCCTGGAGCATCTGGAGCAAGGCCTCGGCCTCCTCGCGGAACGGGGAAGGCGCGGGGCGCTCCAGGAAGGCGCGCAGGTGCTGCTGCGCTTCCTCCACCTGCCCCAGCTGGGCCAGCAGCCGCCCGAGCCAGTAGTGGGCCTCCGGCATCTCTGGGGCGAGGGCTAGGGCTCGCCGCAGATCCGCCTCCGCTCCCGCGAGATCCCCGCGGAGGAAACGGGCGGCCCCCCGCCCCACGTAAGCCTCCGGGAAGTTCCCCTGCCACCGGAGGGCCGCCTCGAAGGCCTGCGTCGCTTCCTCCAGTCGGCCCTGCTGCAGCTGCACTGCCCCCAGCAGATAGGAAGCCCGGGCCTCCCGAGGATCCTGAGCCAGAATCGCCTGGAGCTCGGCCGCGGCCTCGCTCAGCCGGCCGCTCCGGTAGAGCGCCATGCTCAACCCCAAGCGAGCGGATCGATCCGCGGGCGCCCGTCGCAATGCCTCCCGGTAGGCGGCTTCCGCTTCGTCCAGGCGGCCGGCCTGGGCGTAGGCCTCCCCCAGCAGGACGCGGGCTTCCACCGTCTCCGGCTGCTCCCGGAGGAACGCCTCCAGAAGGGAAAGGGCCTTCAAGGAATCCCCTTGCCGGAGGGCCTGCCGTGCGGAGGCGAGGCGGAGATCACGGGTTGGGGTGGGAGAGGGAGGCGGCGCCGCGCGGCACGCCAGGCCCAGGCACAGCAGGACCAGGAGGGCCAGCGCCCGCTTCATCCCTCCTCCTGAGCCTGCAGGTTGAGCACAATGACCTGCGTCTCTTCCGGCAGCTCGCCCTGTGAGATCTTCAGGGAATCCAGCGTTGGGGCCTTCTCGCTGCCCATCTCCTTGAGGAACTTCTGGACAGGGTCCAGCTTGAGGGTCAGCCCGGGCACCCGATAGTGCATGGGGATCACCACCCGAGGCTCCAGGAGGCTGACGACCTCGGCGGCCTGGGCAGCGTTCAGCGCCCCGCCCCCACCGACCGGGACCAGCAACACATCCACCTCCCCCAGGGCCTCCTCAACCTCGGCCTGGGAGGGGACGTGCTGGAGATCGCCCAGGTGGCACACTCGCAGGTCCTCCAGCTCGAAGAGGAAGACCGTGTTGCGCCGCTCCCGGTCCCGCTTGCGCCGGTTGTCAGGACGGATGTCCAGGCCGGTGATGAACACGCCGCGGGTTTCGTACTCCCCGGGCCCGCTGACGATGTGGGGCTCGCCCTTGATGGCACGGATCGCGCTGTGGCCCGGCGCATCATGGCTGATGGTCACGATGTCTGCCTTCAGACGGGGCAGATTCAGCCCCACGCTCTTGTCATACGGATCTGTGACGATCGTCGCGGTTCGACTGCGGATGCGGAAGCAGCTCAACCCGAACCAAGTGATCTCCATCGCCGGAATGCCTCGCTGGCCAGGATCGGGGATCGAGACCCTCGTGCGGGGGAATTTTATCACGCCCGGTGGGCCTGGCCGCGGATCTCCGCCAGGCACCGGACGCCGTGGGCCTGCATCCACGCCTCCATCTCCTGACGGATCGCCCGGAAGGCCCCCAGGCCCCGGTAGGCCACTGCCGAGCCCACTCCCACCGCGGTTGCCCCGGCCATGAGCATCTCGATAGCGTCCTCCCCGGTGAGGACCCCCCCGGTGCCGATGATCGGGATGCGCACGGCCCGGGCGATCTCATAGACGCACCGGACGGCGACGGGCTTGAGGGCAGGCCCGGAGAGGCCGCCTTCGCGGTTCGTGAGGATCGGCCGCCCAGCCTCGATGTCGATCACCATCCCCGGCGTGGTGTTGACGGCGGTGATGGCGTCCGCCCCGGCCTCCTCCGCTGCCCGGGCGATGCGGGCGATGTCCGGCACGTTGGGGGACAGCTTGGCGATGACCGGGCAGGGCGCCGCGGCCTTCACCGCCGCCACGGCTGAGGCCGTGGCCCACGGGCTGGCGGCGAACATCTCGCCGTATTCCGCCGCCACGTTGGGGCATGAGAGATTGAGCTCGATCATGTCCGGCCCCGCCGCCGCCAGGATCCGGGCCACCTCCACGAACTCCTCCACGCAGGCAGCGAAGACGCTGGCGATGAGGGGGACGCGCATGGGGGCCAGCGCTTTGCGGGCCTCGGAGAGAATGGCGGCCATCCCTTCCGCTCCCGGGTTGGTCAGCCCCACGGCGTTGATCAGCCCGTGGCCCCAATCGAAGAGGATGGGGCTGGGATGCCCGGTTCGGGGGAGGCGGGTGGCCGACTTGGCGGTGATGGCACCCGCCCCCAGATGGGCCATACGGACCATCAACGCCGCGCTGGTCCCGAGGATCCCTGAGGCGAGCACCAGGGGGTTTGACAGATGCACCCCTGCGATCTCACAGGAGAGATCGAGATCCGTCATGCCAGAATCTGCTGCAGAATCGTCGGATCCTTGATCTCCGAGTCCCGGGCCAGCAGGATCGTCTTGGAGAGCACCTCGGCGGTGCGAGGGTCATCGTCCGCGAAAGGCAGGAACAGACGACCACGATGCTGAGAGTGGACGGGGATGATACACAAAGCGCCCCCAGGTCGACGATGCACAACCCCACTGCCCAGGTGAACAGAGTAACTGCCCAGCTGTCCCTCGATGAGGGCATGGGATCCCTGCAGGCGGACATTATCCAGCCTCAAAAGCGCGCACGTCTCACGGATCAGGGCGGCGCGCATTTCAATGGTGGAAGCGCTGGCTTCGGGATCTATGCCGCCGGCGTGGGCCACGCTGACCACCAGATCCAGATCGCGCATCACTTCGCTGAACAGCCGCGGCGGGATCTCGGCGAGGGGCAACAGCTCCCAGCTCTTGGGCCGCGTAAACCCGACCGCCTCGATGGTCAATCCCTCCACTTCGGCAGGGGTGAAAGGAGCCCACTGGAACATCACCCACGCGGACAGGACCTCCTCGTGGAAGATGCGCCGGGCTCCCTCTTCCGGGAAATACACCCATCCCCGCTGGGCCAGGAGCGCCATCGCCCGGCGAGGCTGAACCTGATGGCCTGCATAACGATAAGATCGGTCCCCCTCGGCCTTCTCGGCTGGAGTAAGCAGATACAACTCGCGAAAGACCTGCTTAAATGGTTGAATTCGCTCCGTCAAAAAGCATTCACGCTGCCAGAAAGACCATTCTCCGGAGATGAACAAGTCATAAGGATGCGCAAGGCGCAGAACATCTGTCTCGGCGATCGGGATTCGGCGACCGTCGTGGGACTGAAGGGCTTTGCCATCGTCGACGGGATAGCCCATCCGATGGGAAGGCCCATCTTCCGGGAGATCGGAGCCCTCGATGAGGAAGATCAGTTGTCGGAGCATAGGAGCCAGGATAGGATGCCGGAGCATGGATCGCAGCTCCGCGCCGGTGAAGCGGTCACCCCGGCACATTGCCTGCTCCAGGGCCGTCCGGATTCGGGAGGCCTGTTGCTCCAGCTCTCGCTTGCGGAGCAACAGATGGGCAACCTGGGGATCCTTCCGAAGACGGGCGGGGATACTGCGGAGCTCCCTACCCTCTTGCTGGATGGATAAAGTGGCTTTTCCCCAATCGTTGATCGCCAGCGTGATCGTGGTATCCCCGGAGGTGACGGAGATCTTTCCATCAATCAGATCTTGAACCTCCAGCGCTTCCATAGCCCATTGTAGGCGGATGGGATCCGAATAGCCGGCGGTTCGGGCCAGGTTTTGCATCGCGATGGCCACCGCCCGCTGTTCGCTCTCCCGTCGCAACGCGCCGAACTGCCGGCTGGAGCGCGAGAACTCCTGGAGCAAGCGATATCGCTCCAGAAGATCCTGCTCCCGGGACGGGCCATCTGCCAGGGGCAGAAGGCCCAGCGCCCGCACGGAGTCCTGATGACGCTTCTCCCGGATGCGACGGATCAAGTCTTCACGCTTCACGCGTCCCTGCAGCGCGTCAGCGAACAGTTGCGCGCGCCGGTGGCCGGAGCCCGAGGATGCGTATTTGGCCGCCCGTTGCACTTCCTGCCATCGCTCCGGCCCGAGGGCGGCGTATGCTTTTTGGAACCACATCACATCCACAGCGCCATCCAGCAAGTCCTCTGCGGAAAGGGGCATGCGTTCGGCGATCTCCGCCTGCCAGGCTTCCCGGATCTCTAAAGGGACATCCCAGCGCCTGTCCTTGGTATGGGCGTGAATCCACCATGCCGCTTCTTCTAAGCCGGGCCAGCCTACGGCATGCTCAACGTGGCGAGCCCACTGAGGGGCGAAGACCGCCAGCTCGATGAGCCTCCGACGGGGGATCTTCGCCGCGCGTGCCTGCTCTGCGAACGCCTCCGGCGTGTCGCTCTCCGAGGGGAAGGTCGCGCGGATTATATGGCTGAGCACGGCCGGCCGGCTCAGCTCATCGGCGGAACGGCGATGCACAAAGGCTGCTCGTCCCATGGCCTGAATGGCGCGAACCAGCACATCCAACCCCCCGGTGTATCGCAGGGCGAGTGCTGGGCGAGAGGCAGCTGTCGGCATATCCCCTCGCTGCAGTTCGATCTCCAGGATGCGTTCCCGGCAGCGCCGCACCGGATTCTGCAACACCGGATACCCTTGAAGGTGGCGAGGGGGATTGCGGCCGCTTAACCATCCCAGCGCATACGGATCGCTCTGAGGGCCCAGCAGATAATCCAGCAGATCAGCCTCGGTAGCCCCTCCTGCCTCAAAGGCCAGAAGGACCTCCTCCAGATAAGGTCGATGACGAGGGGGCTTCTTCGCCGGCTTATCGATCCAGCGCCACAGACGGAAAGGATGTTTGCCTTCCTGAACATTAGATACCGGCTCGTCCATCCAGCGCAGCAGACGCCACAGACGAACGTGATGCTCGCCTTTCCACATCTCCGGCCAGAAGCGGCGATGCAGGCGCGCTAGATCCAGCCATGCTATCAGAGAGTGGTCATCTCGCCAGTCATAGCGGACATCTTCCCTCCAAATCATTGCCTCTGCAGGAATGCAGGCGAGGGTGAATTCCACCGCATCCAGCAGAAAATCCACGGCGTTCTCCGGTGAGGACAGACGAAGCATCCACTCAAGGACAGATTCTACCAGTCGCCGATAGCGCACCGTCTTCACGTCCACGGTTCCAAAAAGAAGAGGCCGCAGCTTCTCAACCCATGGAGGAGGCCTCAACCATGAGTTCCACGAACGAAGAACAGCCAGGGCCCTTAAGAGCTCCAGGCCATCCGTGTCCCGAAGAGCAGGCGGCCTTTCATTCCACCAGCGCTCCCACAGATCCCTAAGAGGCAGACGAGCGAGATCCTCCTCAAGGGGAAGAGAAGGATATGGTGTAGGGAAATCCCAGGACATGTTCCCCAGGAGTTTCATCTCTTCGCCGTGCGGGCTTCGCATAAGAACTGGCACATCTCGATGCTGATGGATCCACTCGTCCAGGGCCTTGAGGAGGGCAACGGTAGCAGGGGTGACCAGAGACGATCCTTGCGTGGCCCGGAAACGATCCGGAACACGGGGCGGACGAGGCGGGGTGCGTTGGGAGGGATCCATTAACCCTAAAGCATCTTCCAGGGAAGGAGGAGGCCCGGCGCGCCGGATCGCGGCGAGGAGAGCGGACTCTTCCGAAGAAAGCTCAAGATCTTGAGGGAGGCATTGCGCGACGAGGGCCTGGCAACGCGGCACCGACCGACCGCTTTCCACCATCTGACGGAGCAATTCGAGGCCGGCAAGGCGCTGGAGGGGGTGATCGGCTGTCAGCAGCCGTCGCGCACTCTCCAGCACCTCTGCATCCTTTTGCTTCAGCAACAGCTCCAGCACTCCGCGCCTCAAATCCGCCGCTTGGCGGATCAGCAGCCTCTCCAGGAAGGGCACCTCATCGGATCGCGGAGCGTAGCTCCTCAGGGCTTGCAGCGCCTCCCTTCGCACCTCAGGGCTCGGATCTCCGAGCATCTTGAGCAATGTCTGACGCCCCTCTGGCTGCGAGAGCCAGTCGGGATCCTCGGCGATCTTGCGGACGGCCCTCGCCCGCCCGCGCGGGCTCATATGGGGGAGATAAGGGAGCAGGACAGCGAAGGGTCGAGCGCCGAGGCAGTGGGCCAGAGCATCCGCAATATCAGATCGGGTCACCCGAATTCGCATCCAGGGCCAGAGGATCGGCTCCCACCGCGCCCGCGCCGGGAAGCGGCTCAGGAGCCTCTCGAGCCGCTCGTAATCCTCCCCATCCTCCTCTAAAACCAAACCCTCCAGCGCGCAGGCGGCCACCCGCAGATCCGGATCCTCTAGCGCGCGTGAGAGCAGCTGGTTAGATCCAACCAGCCTAACCTGTCGCAAAAGATACACCGTGGCGAACCGCCGTTCCACATCCGCATCTGTCAGCAACTTCTCCGCCGGCTCAAGGACCCGGATGGCATCTTCGAAAGCGATCGTCCAGAGAGCCAGATATACGGAGCGCCCGTCGCCCTTTCGGAGGACCTCCTCCCGCGCCGAAGGATCATCCAGGAAGCGAAGGACCTGGCCGAGATCTCGCTTGACCTCGGAAGCATCCTCCGCGCGCCAGTCGAAGCCGAACCATACATCCACCGCACGTATCGTGGCGCTGAAGCGGGTGAGATCGTGCTCCAGGATGAGCCGGAGCATGCGTCGGAAAGCCTCGGGATGCGCTTCGTCCACAGACTCCAGGATCGCCTGGCGCAAACCCTCTTCGCGCTGGGCCGCCAGCAACAGGCGCTCGATCAGATCCCAGCCCTCCGGCCGTGAGGCGCTCAGAAAGGCGCGGATCACATGACGACCCATCCCGCCGATCTCAGGCTCGCCCAGGGCCGAGGCCTGCAGGATGCGAAACGTCTCCTCGCCCTCAGGCCCTCCAGCTTCAACGGCCGCTGCGAAGAGTAGCCCCAGCGTATGCGGAGCATCCCACCCCAGATAGGGTGCCCACGCGGCGAACCAGCAGATATCCTGCTCATATCCCTCTACGACACCCCGGAGGGAGATCAGCCAGGAAAGACGGGCCCCTAAGGTAGTAATCGAAGTGCGAGGGGCGCGAAAGGGCCTGCGGGAGGGGCCGGTCTGATAGGGGAAACGCTTCGCCATCTCCCAGGCATAGGCCACATGCGGACCGATTTGAGGAAAGAGGGCATTGAACAACCGGAGGCGATCTCCAGCCGATCGCCCCTCCAGCGCCTCGGCCGCCTGCCTTTCGACCTCCATGCGCTTCGCCCAATCCTCGATCCAACGGCCCTGCGCATCGCATCCCAGAAAGGCCAGTCCGATCTCTCGCAGGTCAGCACTCAGCTCAGCCAGGTCCGCGAGCCGGCGCTCTAACCAGTTCGCAACGCGAAACGCCTGGAGTCTTTTCTCCGCCTGCTCCCGGCTCAACATCTTAGCCTCCTGCCAGGGGCACCAGCCGCACGAAGAGCACCCGACTGCCTGATTGCACTTGCACCGGCTGATCCAGATGCTGCTGCTGAACCCCATCAATGAAAACAAAATACAGCTGATCTTCAAACGCCTGCAGCGCCACCCTCACCGCCTCGTGGGGATCTACATCCTGTCGCTGCTCTTCATGTCCACCGGGATCGATCTTGCCTCGTTCGATTCCCTCCGCGATCTCCCTTTCGGTAAGGACTCGAAGCAGCCGGCGCTCCTCCTGACGCTGCCGGAACGCCTCCACCTCCTCCAGCACGATCATGGTGATCAGATCCCGAAGCGTAAGGGGTTCGCCGCCCCGCTTTCGCTCATCCGAAAGCCATAAGAGCTGCTCGGGGATCGATGTATGCCTGGAACCTACCACCTTGCTGGCGACTCGGAGCTCCAAAGACATGGTCACCTCCTGGTCTTTCTTAAGCGAAAAGCGCTTATTCTATGGAATCATTTATGGTACGCACTCTGTATTTTACAGCAAAGATGGTTCAGCGCCTAATCAGATCCAGCGCCTCCTGGATCCGATCCTGCTCGGCCGGGAGGAGCTTCCCCTCCGCGACCAGGGCGTCCAGCAGGGCGGTGAGGGTGGTGACGGCGTGGACCCGATAGCTGGCGGCCTCCAGCTCCGGCCGCCCGCCCTGCTCCCGATCCACCAGGACCACGATATCGGTGACCCGCAGCCCGGCTTCCTCTAAAACCCGGATGGCCTCCCATTTGCTGGCGCCCGTCGTCAACACGTCATCGAGCACGGCCACTGTCTCGCCGGGGTGGAAGGTCCCCTCGATGCGCTGGCCGGTGCCGTAGGCCTTGGCCTCCCGCCGCGGATACAGCAGCGGGCGCCGCATCCGCAGGGCCACCGCTGTCCCAATGGGCAGGGCAGCGTAGGGGATGGCCGCCAGGCGATCGAAGGTCAGGCCCTCCAGCACCGCGGCATACAACCCCGCCACCATCTCCAGCAACGCCGGGAAGGCCACCAGCTGCCGCAGATCCAGATAGATCGGGGAGCGCTGGCCGGATTTGAGGACGAAGTCCCCGAAGCGGATGCACCCGGCCTCATACAGCCCGCGGGCCAGGGCGCGGATCGCCCCCGCTCTCTGGGCGATGTCGCGGCCCTGCAGCGTCTCCCTCAACGCCCGGGCAGCCGCCCCCGGATCCGGCACCTCCAGGATCTCCCGGGAGGCGGCGATCAGGGCCGGCGGCCCAGCCATGGCCTTCACCGTCTCGATGTCACCCCCCTGGGGGCCGATCCCCGGGATCAGGAGCCAGCGCTCAGGAGCCAGGCGGCGCAGGGCCGCGAGGGCCGCGGGGGCCGTCGCCCCCACCACGAAGCCGATCCGCTCGCTCCCTGGCCACCCTTCCACTTGACGAGACAGGGCCTGGTAGAGGGGCTCCCCCCGGACTGGCAGCTCCTGCACCGCCTCCGCTCCTGGGTTTGAGGTTCGGAGCACGAGGAAGACCCCGCGGTCTGCCCGATCCAGGAACGGCCGCAGGGACTCAGGGCCCAGGAATGGGCTCAGCGTCACCGCGTCCGCCCGCAGGACGTCGAAGGCGAACCGCGCGTAGGCCCCAGCGGTCCACCCGATGTCCCCGAACTTCCCGTCCAGGATCACCGGGATCTCCGGCGGGATCATCGCGCGGACCGCCCGCAGGGTCTCCAGCCCGGAGGTCCCCAGGGCGAGGTAGAAGGCCAGATTCGGCTTGTAGGCGGCGGCGAACTCCACGGTGGCCTCGACCACCCTGCGCAGGAAAGCGACGACCGGATCCGGATGCCAGCGCGTCCATGCGGGGAGGCGCTCCGGCACCGGGTCCAGTCCCACGCATAGGCCCAGCCCCGAGGGGCCGGTCTGCTCCCGCAGCCGGTCGAAGAACGCCATGGCGACGCCCCCTCAGGCCTTGCCCAGCACGGCGGCCAGCAGGGCCATCCGGATGTAGAGACCGTTGCCCACCTGGCGGAAGTAGGCTGCCCGCGGGTCCTGGTCCACGGCAGGGTCGATCTCCCCCACTCGGGGCAGCGGGTGCATCACGATCATCCGCTCCTTAGCCCGCTTCATCAGCTCCGGCGTGATCACGTAATAGTTCTTCACCTGCTCGTAGGCGTTGAGATCCGTGAAGCGCTCCTTCTGCACCCGGGTCACATAGAGCACATCCACGTCCTCGATCACATCCGCCACATCGTAGGTCTCATAGACTGGGATTCCCTTCCCCCGCACCTCGTTCATCAGGTCCAGGGGCAAACGCAGGATCTCCGGCGAGACGAAGGACAGGCGTACGTCATACATCGTGAGCAGCTTGGTTAGGGAGTGGACCGTGCGCCCGAAGCGGAGGTCCCCCACCATGGCGATGTGCAGGCTGTCGATGCGGCCCAGCTCCTCTTTGATCGTGAAGAGGTCCAGCAGGGCCTGGGTAGGATGTTCCCCGATGCCATCGCCGGCGTTGATCACAGGGACCTCGGCGACGTCGGCGGCGATCTTCGCTGCCCCCACTTCGGGATGGCGCAGGACGATCACGTCGGAATATTGTTCCAGGGTTTTGATGGTGTCCGGCAGGGACTCCCCCTTGGCCACGGAGGAGAACTGGACGCCCTGGGTGATGGGGATGACGGCCCCGCCCAGGCGCTCCATAGCCGCGATAAAGGAGGAGCTGGTGCGCGTGCTGGGCTCATAAAAGACGCAGGCCATCACGTAGCCCTTGAGGAGATCGCAGGCGCCCACGCGGCGGATCAGCTCCCGCATCTCCTCGGCCACATCGAAGAGGTAGGCCAGGTTCTCCCGGTTGAACTGGGAGACTGAGAGGATGTCCTGCATATAGAAGCCGTTGTGGGGGTTCACCGGCTCGCGCGAAACCGCACCATCGAACTGGAACAAGCGAGGTCGGGTCACCATCGTTCACCTCCTTTTTGTGGATTTGCGGAAATGCGTTTAGACACCCGCGGAAGGGGTGGGACCCCATGTGCCAGCAACGGTGCCCTTTTCACACCTGGCGCTTTCGCTTTCGACAGGAACAATGGGTCGCTTTGCTGCAGGAGGGGCTTTCGCCCCGAACCCCCGCCTTCGATGACGCAATGGTCGCGGCGAAAGCCGCTCCTACCAAACATTGATCTTCCTTTAGGAGGGGCTTCGGCCCCGAACATTCGGTCTGCGATCCCACGATGGGTCGCGGCGGAAGACGCTCCGACCTCTGCTCACAAATCCGCGAACAACACCCGCCCCGAGCCGGGGGGCGCAAGGACCTCTCCGTCCTCGAAAGCCACCCGTCCCTTCAGGACGGTGCGCCGCACCCGGGCGCGCACCGTCATCCCCTCGAACGCGGTCCATCCGCATTTCGTGAAAAGGCCGTCCCCGGAGATCGCCCAGGGCCCACCCCATTCGATCTCCACCCACGTCTCCGGGGGCTCCAGCAGGCCGTAGATCCGCCGGGGCCCGCTGGCGACCAAGCGGACCACATCGGCCAGCTCCAGCCGTCCCTCGGCGACGGCGGTGAGCAGCAACGGCAACATGGTCTCCAGGCCCGGCACGCCGGGGGGCGGGTTCTCCCCCTGCTTCTCGGCGACCGTGTGAGGCGCGTGGTCGGTGGCCACGGCGTCGATGATGGGGAGGTTCGCCCACAAGGCCTCCTGGTCCGCCCGCGAGGCCAGGGGTGGGCGCATCTGCCCGAAGGGGCCCAGGCGGGGGAGGTCCTCCTCGGTCAGGAAGAGATGGTGAGGCGTGACCTCGCAGGTGACCGGGAGGCCCCGTTCCTTCGCCCGGCGGATCAGGAGGATCTCCTCCCGCCGGCTGACGTGGCAGAAATGGACTGGCTTGCGGAATAGGGCGGCAAGCCCCAGAACCATGGCCACGGTCCGTCCCTCGGCGTGGACGGCGATGGGACGGCAGCCGGGCCAGGTTTCGAAGTGGCATAGGATGGCCGCCGAGCGCTCCAGGCGGAGGGGGCCGTAGGTCGCATCCAGGTAGAGCTTGAGGCCGGCGGCCTGGCGGGCTAGGGCGGCGGCCTCCGCCGCGTTGTCCGCAGCGCCTCCAAGGAAGAGGCCCACCTCGCAGCGGACCAGCGCTCGGGCCCGGCGAACGGCCTCCTGGAACGTGGCCGTGTCGATGAGGGGCGGGCGGGTGTTGGGCATGGCCAGCACCGTGACCACCCCGCCGGCCAGCGCCGCCGCCGTCCCGCTGGCGAAGTCCTCCTTATGGGTTTCGCCCAAATCCCGCAGGTGCACATGGATGTCCGCCGCCCCCGGCAGACGCAGGGTCGTCATCTTCCTCCTCCATCCTCTGAAGCTCAAAAAATCAGGCACCGGGGGCGGAAGCGCCAGCCCGGTGCCTGAAAAACACCTGAGGAGCCCCTGCGGGTGCGCTCCCCCGCCAGGGCGCTCGCGTTCGAATGTAAGGAGGGGATCCCAACGGTTCCTGGCTCATGCCGGGATGCTATGTTGCCACTACAACGGGAGAATGTCAAATCGGAAGCCGGAGCAGGTGCGTCCCATGCCCATCGGAAGCCCAGGCAGACGTAAGCCAGCTGCTCCAAATGGGCCTGCATCGGTAGGCGAGGGCAATGCCCTGGCCCACCCATCGTTCCCCGCACCCGCCCGACCCGACAAAATTGGGACCCACCCGCTGGAGCAGGGAAAGACGATGAGCCATCTTCCGGGGGAATTCATCCGCCGACTTTCCACCTGATGCGTCCCTCTGCCTAACGTGCGTCGACGAATCCCTTCCGCATCGCGCGCAAAAGCAAGATGCGCCGGTTCTCACAAGGCCCCATCTTTCTCCCGCGAGAACACCCGGGCCGATCGATGCGCCGCCAGCAATGCGGCCCCCTCTGCGTTCTCACCCTCTGACCCCGCCACGCTGTGCGGGGTGCCCATCTTTTTGCTGTATTAGTATTTCTCAGTAAAATATGGATGTGGCGCAGAATCTGGGAGCTTTAGGTTAGTGGGGCCAGGGTGTAAGGCCCCCTGGGGTTTCCCACCTCACCCAGGGAGAGGCTTGCAATGCGTGAGGAGATGCTCCTGATCTACCTGATCTCCTTCCTTGCGTCTCTGGACATGCTCGGGCTTGCCCCGTTGATGGCCCCTTACGCGCGGGCTGTGGGGGCCCCCATTCACCTGGTTGGATGGATTGTCGCCTTCTACTCGGTGGCTAACCTGGCGGGCAACCTGAGCGGCGGATGGTGGGCTGACCGTGCCGGACGTAAATTGCCCCTCATCGTGGGCCTGGTCACGATGGCGACCGCGCTGTTCGCCTATCCGCTCCTCCGGGAGCCCCTGGCGATACTGGTGGTCCGCGCCTTGCATGGCCTCGGAAACGCTCTGGTGACCCCCGCCGCGCTGGCCTACTTGGGGGACGCCTCTTCCTCCACATCCCGTGGGCGGACGATGGCTCTCTACGGGGTGACTTACGGGATGGCTGGCCTGATCGGACCACCGATGACCGGCTGGCTACGAGATCAGGTGGGATACGGCGGTGTCTTTGTCGGGCTGTCCGCGCTGGTGCTGGCGGTCGCGCTGGTTGCTATGGCCAAAATCCGAGACCGTGAGGCTTCTGTCGCAGAGCGCCCCGCTTCGAAAATCCCATGGCGTTCCCTGCTTGGGGTTGGCGTTTCGGTTTCTTTCTTTGCCGCATTTTGCTGGATGTTTGCAAAGGGAACGCTGCTGGTATTTCTCCCCCTGATCGGAGAGGAGAGGGGATTCAGGGCTGCGCAAGTCGGCATGCTCTTCGGCAGTTTCGCTCTGACTGCCGCTCTGGTGCAGGCCTCGCCGCTAGGCCGCCTCTCCGACCGATGGGGACGGTTGCCCTTCATCGCCGCCGGACTCTTTCTGTTGGCCACAGCGATGGTTGCCCTGAGCGCCTCTCGCAGTTGGGGGGAGATGATGGGCGCAATGGCTTCCTTCGGCCTGGGCTTTGGTCTCCTCTTCCCCGCTGCGCTGGCCCTGCTGGTCGACCAGACCACTTCGAAGACCAGGGGTCAGGTGTTTGGCATCTTCATGGCAATGCTCTCTGTGGGCACGATCGCAGGAAGCGGAATGGCTGGGTGGATGGACCAGTGGCATCAGACGGCTGGGATTCATCCTTTTCAGCTAGTTGCGCTGGTGTTATCTATAGGATTGCTCTGGACCGGCATCAGCGTTCTCATCACCCGCCAAGCGCGCCGGGCCCTGCCGAATTGGAGGTAGTTGCTTCGAAAAAGATCCCATAGCTGTTCCGCCAGAGGCGCCCTGGCCTACCGGCCAGCCATGCCCGAGGCGGGACAACGCGATGGCACATCGGGTGCGAAAGGGGGCCAAAAGGATCGCTTTTTGGCTCTGCATAGTGATACCTGTCGCCCTCTGCACAACCCCATCCATCCCTGAGGGAAAGGTAACGGCCGCCATCCCTTTTCCCACGGCGACCCCTCCGCCCGCCGCTTCCCCTACACCCACGCCGTCTCCGACTACCCCCCTATCCCGACGCTAGTGCCTTCTCCGCTCCCCACGCCCGACCTGGCCGCACGGTGCCGCATCCCGGGCGAGGACGAACGCATCGCTGTGATCAGTGATGAGAAACTGCAGGAACACTTTATGCACTACAAAGCGGAGGAAGCCTTCCGGGAGACCATCCCCCTCCATTACCCCTGCTGGGCCTCCTACACCCAGCAGTTGACCTTCGGCCGGATGGTGAACACCTACGACCTGGCCACCATCGTTTGGGATGCGGGGCGAGGGTGTCTGGCCGATTGTCCATTCCCGGCGATCTCGGTGAACCCCTCCGTCCTTCTGGCGATGCTGATCCTCCGATACGGGGAAGCCCCACCCCCCGGCTTCGACGCGTATCAGACCATGCGACAAATCTACCTGGAGATCAACCGGTTCTACCAGGAGAACCGGGATCGTCCCTCGGTATGGCAGGACCGCTTCGCCAACCTGGGCTCCTATGTGATCTACAAAGCCATCGGGCCTGACAAAAAACGATTGCGCCAGTGGTGCCTCACCTACCACGCCGTTTACCATACCTTCTCCGCCATCTGGCAAACCAAACAACCTTGACTGCTTGGACGGCGCTCCGTTCGCTGACGACGGCTAAGCCGGCAGGAGCTGACACAGCGATCATGACGGCATTGACTACAGCATCCCAGAGGGCGTGCCCGTCCGCGCTGCAGCGGATGGAGGTACTATGGCGCGATGATGATTGTGGCCGGATCATTCTAGAGCACAAACGAAACGGGAGCACACTTTACACCGAATACATGCACATGAGTGCAATCTTTGTAAGTGAGGGTGATGAGGTGATCGCTGGTCAGACAATCGGGGCAGCTGGAGATGTGGCTGATAATATCACTTGCTTCTCCGAAGGTGCTCACCTGCATTTCGGCGTCCGGCTACGTTTTGGGCCGGGAACGTCGAACGCGAACATCGACCCCTTCGGCCGGTCGACTCCCACCCCCTTGCCCACGCCGACGTCGCTCAGCCCGGTGACCGTTCGCATCTCCATTACCACAGGCCTCGAGGACGCGGGGCCGGAGCCCACCGCCTGCGGGTATTCCACCTCTTGGAACGAGATCTATTTTGGGGAATGCGCCAACGGCGCGCGGATCACCAGCGGCTTCCGCTTCGGGAACGTCCCGGCGCCCCGCGACGCCCGCATCTGAGAGGCCCACCTGGAGTTCACAGTGGACGGACCCTACGATGCGCCCGTGAGGGTTCGCATCTACGGGCAGGCCTCCGGCGATGCCCAGCCCTTCGGCGACGCCGACCGGCCGGAGAATCGCCCCCGCATCCGGTCTTTCGTGACCTGGAACGTCCCCGCCGCGGACCCCTGGGAGCCGGGGATGATCCGCCGCACGCCAAACCTGGCCCGCGTGGTCCAGGAGATCGTCTCCCGGCCCGATTGGCGGCCTTACCAGGAGATGGCGTTCATTTTCAAGACGGTCGCGGCTGCCCCGGGCCCGCACCGACGGGTCATCGGCTTCGAACGCCCGGTCTGGCACCCCGGGAGTGAGCATGCGGCGCGCCGGGTGATCCGATATGTGGGCGCCCCGTTGCCGCCTCGGCCCACGCCCATCTCGACCTCCCAACCCTGCCCCGTCCGGTGGATGCAAGCGCGAGGGCTGGACCTGCCGGACCTGAGCGTGCTGGAGGCGGCGCGTGCCCGGCTGTCTCAGACCCCCGCCGGGCGGCGATATGTGGCGCTATACTATGCGCATGGTCCGGCGCTGATGCGGTTGCTCCAGCAGGATCCCCAGACGCGGCAGGCCCTGGCGGAGGCGCTGAGGCAGTGGCAGCCTGTCCTCCAGGCCTGGGTCGAGGGACGGGATGCTTAGGTGAGCCCCGACCCAGCCGCTGCTTTACAACGGGCGGCGCGCCTGCTGATCGAGCGCGGGGAGCCCTCGCTGCGAGCCGCTGTGGAGCAGGAAGCCTAGCGGATCCCCTGGGCACGGCTGGCTGGGATGAGGCTGCGGGAACTTGAGGGGCTGTTGCTGGGGCCAAGCTCCGCCGCCGGAACTCCCGAGCCGCCCTGGCCCACCGGCACGCCACACTCATAGGGAGACAGAGCCATGGGATATCCGGCGCGATGGGATCGCCTTCGGGAGGAGATGGCCCGGGAAGGGGTGGAGCTCCTGGCCCTGGTCCCCGGCGCGAACTTGTTCTATCTGACCGGCCTCCATTTCCACCGTATGGAGCGACCGATCGTCGCCCTGCTGCCCAGAGAAGGGGAACCTGCGCTGATCCTCCCGGCCTTCGAGGTCGAGAAGGCCCAGCGGGCACCCATCCCCTGGCGCCTGTTCCCCTACACGGACACGGAGGGGCCGGCCTCCGCGTTCCACACCGCCGCTGCAGCCTTAGGCGGGCGCGGGCGCCCCATCGCCGTGGAGGCCCTGGGGATGCGGGTGCTAGAGTGGTCCCTGCTCGCCCATGTCTTTTCCCTCTCCGAACCGATCGCATCGGAGCCCCTGCTAGCCCGGCTACGGATGGTGAAGGGTCCGGAAGAGATCGCCGCCATCCGCCGGGCCATCGCGGCCGCCGAAGAAGCCCTGCAGCGGTGGCTCCCCGAGGTCCGGCCGGGGATGACCGAGCGGGAGGCGACCCGGCGGCTGATCCAGGCGTGTTTCGCAGCCGGGGCGGATGCACTGGCCTTCGAGCCGATTGTAGTGGCCGGGCCCAACGCTGCCCTCCCCCACGCCACGCCCTCGGATCGTCCCGTAGGGCCGGGGGAGCTGATGATCGTCGACTTTGGCGCGGTGGTGGACGGATACGCCTCGGACCTCACCCGCACCTTCGTCCTTGGGGAGCCGGACCCCGAGGCGGCCCGGATCTACGCAGTGGTCCGGGAGGCGAACGCGGCAGGACGCGCCGCCGTGCGCCCGGGGATCCCGGCGGAGGCGGTGGACCAGGCGGCCCGGGCGGTGATCGAGGACGCCGGTTACGGTCCCTATTTCCCCCACCGCACCGGCCATGGGCTCGGGCTGGAGGTCCACGAGCCGCCCTACCTGGTGGCGGGGGACACCACGCCCCTGCAGACTGGTATGGTCTTCACCGTGGAGCCCGGGATCTACCTGTCGGGCAAGGGGGGCATCCGCATCGAGGACGTGGTGGTGGTCACCGAAAACGGCGGGGAGTCCCTCACGGCCTTCCCCCGGGAGCTCCGCTCCATCTGAGATGGCTCTCTTAGGGCCCCAGGGGGATCAGGATCTCCACCTGGGCCTCCGCCCGCCAGGCCTGCAGCTGGGCCTGGATCCGCCGCTGCCGGAGTAGCTCTCGCTGATCCTCAGACAGGGGACGGGCCGGGTCTTTCTCCACCACCCATAGGAGGTGATAACCTCGTGGGGTGGCGACCAGCGTCACCTGGCCCGGCGGGGTGGCGAAGGCAGCCTCCTCCAGCTCGGGCACCGCCAGGGTGCCCCGGGCAAACCATCCCAAGTCCCCGCCCAGCTCCCGGGTGGCGGCGTCCTCCGAATACTGACCGGCCAGCTCGATGAAATCCTCCCCCTGCTGCAAGCGGGCCAGCAGCTGCCGGGCCAAATCCTCTCCGGACACCTGGATGTGCCGCGCGTGGACCTGCTCGGTGGCCTCCGGCAGGTCCGCCGTCAGCTGCTGGAACACCTTCTGGGCCAGCATGGCCGCGCGCTGGTTGTGCCGCAACTCCTCCTCCGTCATCCCCAGGGCGGCGAGGCGCTGGCGGAAGGCCTCTACCCCGCCGCTCTCCTGGATCAGCTGGGCCAGGGCGGCCTCCACCTCCTCCGGAGACACCGTGATGCCCATCGCCGCGGCGTGCTGCTCGATCAGGACTTCCTCGATCATCCCCTCCAAGATCTGACGAGGGAGCGCGGCGAGACGCTGTCGCCCCTCCGGGGACTGCGGGTCCAGGCCGCTGCGGCGCCACTCCCGTTCATAGGCCGCCAGCCGCCTCTCGAACTCCGCCAGGGGGATTGGCAACCCGTTCACCCGGGCCGCGAGGGCCAGGAGCGTCGGGGAGGGCAAGGCGGTGGGCTCAACGGGCGTCGGCGTGGGGGACGATTGGCATGCAGCAACGCCGAGCGTCAGGACGATCAGCCCTCGCTTCCACATCCGGCGCCTCCTCACAAGGGATGGGTCTGCGGCATGCGGGCGTAGGTCTCGCTGAGGAAAGTGTGAAAATCCCGGGCGTCCTGCCAGGCCTGCGGGCGCAACGAGCGCTTCGCCGGGAAGATCAGGAAGGCGATCTCCTGAGGCCCGCCCAGGCCCCCGTGGGTCCCCCGCTGGTCCTCAAAGGTCACTATCGTCCGACCATCCCAGGCGCCCAGCAGGATGAGATCGCCGCTCCCAGGCAGCCGGGCCAGGCGAGCCAGCTCCCGGGCCGCCCGCTCCGGATCCAGCCACCGCCCCTCCGGCGCTAGGCGCTCCGGATCGGCGAAGGGATCCTGGCCATAGATCGAGGAGCGGCCGTTGGCGCGGACGACGCGAGCGCCTCCCCGCCCCATCAGGAAGACCTCCTCCCCCTCTCGGCCGATCACCAGCCCGATCCCCGGGTGCTCGATCAAGGCGTCCAGGAGCTGGGGCCAGCGGATCGCGATCTCGCTGAGGGAGAGGGGCTCCGGCACGGCGGCGATGTAGAGATGGGCCAGCGGGCCGGAGGCCTGGATGATCACATCGGCGGACAGCACAGCGGGAGCGGGCGGCTCTCCTCGCAGGAGGGAGGCCCGCCGCTGGACGCAGGCCCGGGCCGCCCGCACCACCCGAGCGCCCCGCGGGGAGAGGGTCCGTTCCAGCTCCCGCATCTCCGCCATCAGGTATTGCCACGAACGCCAGCGACGGTCATCCGGCTCCACCACCTCGTCCAGGGTCACCGGCTGGGCCATGCAGCGCCGGACGAAATCTCCCAGGCTCTGATGGAAGCGCCGGGCGAAGGGGACCGCGGGGGTCATCCCGTGATCCGAAAAGATGTAGAGATCGTACGGCCGCCGGGCGAAGCGGGCCATTCGATCGATCTCCCGCAGGTAGGCATCCAGCCGACGAAGGGCCCGCAGGGCGACGGGATGTTCTGGCCCGTAGCGGTGGGCCGCCTCATCATACAGCACGTAGATCCCATACAGAGGGGAGATCCCTCGATGGAGATCCATGCTGAGGCTGAAAGTCGCTAGCTCGTGGAGCAACGCGTTGCCCAGCGCCAGAAGGGCCGTGCGGAGCAATCCCGCCGGATCCCGCAGGAAGCGCCACCCGGCCCCCCAGGAGCGGATACCATACCATAGCTCATCCAGGATATCGCGCACCACCGTGCGGAGGATCCGCCAGATCCGCCCCGGGTTGAGCAGGACGATCAAAAGAAGGCCCACACCCCGGACTCCATCGAGGAGCCCGGGCGGGCCTATGGCGCTTAAGGTGAAGAAGGCCCGCTCGGCCCCCCCGTCGAACAGGCTGGCGTAACAGGCGCCGCCGCGCAACAGCCCCTCGGCGCCCTCCGCCTGCAACCGCGCGGCGACCTCCCGCACATGGCGCGGCCGCCTCATCCCGATGGGCTCACAGCGCGCCTTCTCATACCATCGGAACCCTGGGACAGCATCCAGCCGCCCGTAGAGCAGCGCGGCGGTCACCACTGGGGTGGTGGTGGGGAAGCCGGCGAACCACGGCGCCAGCCGGAACTTCCCCTTCCGGATCTGGCGGGCCAGATAGGGCATGCGGCCCGCTTCCAGGGCCTGCTGCAGATGCGGGAAGGAGAGGCCGTCGATCTGGATCAGCACCAGCCCCCGCTCCGGCGTCGGCGGAGCCTCTGGCCGTCTCATCCGCCGGCCAAGGATCCAGAACTTCGCCCGATAAAACTCCCGGAGGATCGAGCCCATCCTCCACCTCAGCGCTCCGGACGAGGGGGCGCTGCAGGGAAAGATCCCTTGTCTCCTCGAAGGCCGGAACGGCCGCCGGCCCGCAACGGCTGGTCCAAACTTCCTCCGTGTACGCCGAAACTTATTTCGGCTTACATCCTGGCGGCCTGTTCAAGCTCCCTTCCCAGTATAAGAAGACCGCTCCACCGGTTCATGGCCATCCGGCAGGAGGCTCCTGACCCAGGGCCTCGATCTGTTCCCGGGAGATCCAGCCCGCTGGCCGGCCGGCCTGAAGAACCAGGACCCCGGGGCTTTCGCCTTGGGCCAGACATAACCACGCGGCCCCGAGGGAGGCCGCGGCATCCAGGATGGGGAGATCTAAGCGTCGCACGCCGTCCCCTGCACGCACCAGGCCTCCCCGCCATTGCCCGCCCTCCTCCACCGGGAGGATCGGTTGCCTGCTGTGCCGAAGCAAGCGACGGGCAGCAGGCCCAGGGATCCGATCGTTCACCGCCAGGGGAAGGGGCCGGAGATGCGAGACGAGGGGGATCCGCTGGAGCCGCTCCCGGCGGTGCAGCTGCCGGGCCTCCTGGAGGGTCTGACCGAGCAGCCACATGGCGATCAGCATGGTGACCAACCCGCCGGCGTCCTGATGCCGGAACTGCCAGATCGCCAGCCCGCCGATCCCCAGGGCCCCGGCCTGCCCCACCCGCAACGCCAGCCAAGTTCCCGATCCCTCCCCCAGGGCCAGGGCCAGGGCGCTGCGCAGGATCCGTCCGCCATCCATCGGGAACACGGGGAGCAGGTTGAAGAGGCCCAGCAAGAGGTTCAGCCACCCAAAGACCGCTTCCGGGCACCATCGCGCCCCTGGGCCTTCCCAGCCGCCCAGGCCAGCGACGAGGAGGGCGAGGAGGAGGTTGACGCTGGGCCCGGCCAAGGCAATCCCCAGCTCCGCCCGGAAGCGGCCGGGGGGCAGCCGGACTGCGGTGAAGCCGCCCAGAGGCCAGAGGACCACTGCGGTCACCGGGATGCGCAGCAGGCGCGCGGCGGCGAGATGCCCGAGCTCGTGCAGTAGAACCGCCCCGAACAACAGAAGCCACCAGAGGCCCTGCCGCAGGGCCTCCCGCCATCCGGCCAGCAGGCCGGCTCCCAACACCGCCGCCATCAGCAACGCCACCAGGCTCCCGTGCACCTGCACCGGAACCCCAGCGAGGGTGAACAGCCGGATAGCGGGGAGGCGGAAGCGGGGCATCGGGCGCCTCTCCATCCTTCTCGTGGAGCCCTTAACGGGGGGGGACACCGTCCAGAAGCCGGACGGCTGCCTCCAGTCGTCGTAACGTCCGCTCCTGGCCCAGGAGGGCGAGGGACTCAAACAGAGGGGGAGTGACCCGCCGGCCGGTGACCGCCACGCGGACGGCCATGAACAAGGTCCCTGCCTTCACGCCCAAGCGATCTGCAAGGCCCCGCAGCGCGGCCTCGGTGGCCTCGTGGGTGAAATCGGGAAGCGCCTCTAGGGCGCGCCGGGCCTCTACCAGCCAGGCCCGCACGGCATCGAGGGAGGTGCCCTGGGGCACCAGATCCTCCAGCGCCGGCGACACCTCCTCCCCCCATAGGAAGCCCAGCATCTCCGCCCCTTCCCGCAGCGTCCTGATCCGCTCCCGGATCAGGGGGATCGCCCGGCGCAGGGTCTCCGGATCCGGCCGCAGGCCGGGAGCCTCCGCGTAAGGCCGCAGCCGCTCCGCCAGGGCCTCTGGGCTGAGGCGCCGGATGTAGAGGCCGTTCATCCACTCCAGCTTGTCGTAGTTGAAAGCCGCCGGCTTAGGGTTGATGCCGGAGATATCGAACTTTTCGATCAGCTCCTCCACCGTGAAGAGCTCGGTCTTATCGTCGTACGCCCACCCGGTCAACGCCAGGAAATTGATCAGCGCTTCCGGCAAGTACCCTTCTTCCCGGAAATCCCGGACGAAGACCGCCGTCTCCCACCGCCCCTGCTCCTGCAGCACCCGCTTGCTCATCTTCCCCCTGCCTGTCGGGCTCAGGATGATGGGCAGATGGGCGAACTGAGGCGGCTCCCACCCGAAGGCTTGGTAGAGCAGGATGTGCCGCGGCGTGCTGGGGATCCATTCGTCTGCCCGCATCACGTGAGTGATGCGCATCAGATGATCGTCTACCACGTTGGCCAAGTGATACGTGGGATAGCCATCCGATTTCAACAGCACGAAATCATCCTGGGTTCGGTTCTGCACGGAGATCTCGCCGTGCACCAAGTCGTGGAAGGACGTGACCCCTTCCAGGGGGACCTTGAGGCGGATCACGTAGGGCTCCCCGGCGGCGATGCGACGCCGGGCCTCCTCAGGTGAGACATTATAGCGGCAGAAGCGGTCGTAACCGGTGGGCTGCTTGCGGGCTTCCTGCTCCTGACGCAGGCGCTCCAGCCGCCCCTCCGAGCAGAAGCAATAATAGGCGTGGCCCAGATCGACCAGGCGGTGGGCATGCTCCTGGTAGATCTCCAGCCGCTGGGACTGGACATAAGGCCCGTAGGGCCCCCCGACGTCTGGGCCTTCGTTCCAATCCAGGCCCAGCCACCGGAGGGACTCCAGGATATCCTCCAGAGCGCCAGGGACCAGGCGCTTGCGATCGGTGTCCTCGATGCGCAGGATGAACTGGCCCCCGTGATGACGGGCGAAGAGCCAGTTAAAGAGGGCAGTGCGAGCTCCTCCGACGTGCAGGAGCCCTGTTGGGCTGGGCGCAAACCGAACGCGAACGCTCATCTGGGATCCCCTCTCCAGCCAGCAGTGACCTTCTCCTTCGGATTGTAACTCGAACGGCTCAGCGCGTCCGAGTTGGTGTGGGGGCCGGCATCAGCGTCACCTGCAAGCTGGGAGGGATCAGCGTCCAGGAGAGATTGGCCACGGTGGCGGTAAGGGTCACCGTGGGCGTGAGCGTGTAGGTCCCCCGCTCCAGGTCCCTCACCTCCACCCATACCCGCAGATGATCCGGCTGGAGGCTTTCCACGTAAAGGAGGGGGCCCCGCACGATCACGTCCACCGTCTCCGGGGAGAGGCGGGCGATCATCCCCGGGCGCAATCCCTCCACCACCACCGGGACCTGCTGGAAGACCTGGGTGCTGAGGATCGGCTCCACCCGGAGGCGGACCTCCACCTGGTTGGAGGCGCCGACCAGGGCGACCCCGGGCGGCAACACCAGAGGGACCTCCGCGATCAGCTCGCCCCGGGCCTCGGAGAGATCGATGGGCTCGGTGGAGAGATAGCTGCCGACCTCCTCCAGCCGCCGGGGATCCCCGGTCAAGGTGACCGTGGGGGGATCCACGGAGATCTCCGTCAGCTGATAGCCCCGCGCCGGGCGCCCGCGCAGGTTGACCCGCACCGGCAGCTCGCGGAAGCCCAGGCGCTGTTCGATGGGCACCGTGACCGCAATCCGTTCCGGCTCCACCTGCACCTGCTCCAGCACCCTCCCCTCGGAGTCCACCGCTTCCAGGGAGACCTGGGTCTCCATACTTTGACGCGCTCCCTCGATGCGGATCCGCCCCACGGCCATGGCTGCGGCGGTGATCCGGGAGCGAGGGCCGGTCACCCGGACCTGAGGGAGGGCCGGAAGCGGGATGCCGACCTGGTAGCCGATGGCCGGCTGGCCCAGGATCTGGATGGAGACCGGGATCTCCCGGCTCTCCATGCGCTCCAGGCGGAAGCGCATCGCCGGAGGATCCACTTCGAGGATCTGGATGCCCCGCCGGTGAGTGCGGATCTGCAACGGCCGCTCGTAGACCCCCTCGCCCAACCCAGATACATTCACAAAGGCTTCTACGTCCTGGGGGCCGATGGTTCCCTCCATCGCCCGAGGCATCCGGAGGCGGAGGCGGACCCGCTCAGCGGAGCGTTCGAAGACCACGTGATCGGGCGCCAGCCCCTGGAAGGCCGGGGAGATATTCGTCAAGGACCGCTCGACGGGCGGGTTCTCCTCCCAGACAGCGGCGGCCCATAGGGCGAAGGCCAGCCCGAAGGCCAGCAGCGCCAGCCCTATGTTCTCCCGGACCCACCTCATTGCTTGCCTCCAGCTCCCCGGATGGGGAAGAGCACGAGCCATACGCGCCGGCCGAGCTCCCGCAGCTCCTGCAGCCAGCGGTAAGTTTGCGCGACCTCCGGCGGCGGGCTGTAGAAGTTGCGCAGCACCAGCTGCAGGCGTCGCGCGTCCAGCCGACGCACCATCCGCCCGTTCAACGCCACGGAGATCGTCCCGCGTTCCTCCGAGATCACGATGGCCAAGGCATCGCTCACCTCCGTGATCCCGATGGCCGCCCGATGGCGCAGGCCCAGCTGGGGATCCCCCAGCCATCCGGTGGTGAGGGGGAGGATGCATCCGGCCGCCACCACCCGCCCATCCCGGATGATCACTGCCCCGTCGTGCAGGACCGTGTTGGGCGCGAAGATGGTCATCAGCAGCTCTGGGGTCACTCGGGCATCCAGGCGGATCCCGGTGTCAATGTGGGTTTGGAGGCCGGTGGTGCGCTCCAGCACGATGAGGGCGCCGTGGCGACGCTCCGCCAGCCGGGGGCATGTCTGGACCAGCACCTCGACCACCTCATCGACGGGCGCCTCCCTTGGGTCCTGCTGGAGCCAGAGCCCCACCCGCCCGAGCCGTTCCAGGGCGCGTCGCAGCTCGGGCTGGAAGATGATCGGGATGGCGATGAGCAACGCCGGCAGCGTCCGCTCCAGAAGCCAGCGCATCGCGCGGAGGGAATGGAGAGGACCGCTCAGGATGAGCACGAGCAGGATGAGGATGAACAGACCCCGGATCAGCGTGACTGCCGGCGTCCCTTTCAGGGAATACATGATCCCGAAAAAGAGGAGGGCCACCAGCCCGATATCAATCAGACTAATCCAACTCAGTTGATCCAGCAGGTAGAGCAGATCCGGCACGCGTCATCACCTGTTCGATCGAACGTGGATCCGCAGTTCCCTTTTCGCGGGTCACGCCGCGTTGCGGCGTTTCTCTTGCCCTCATCGAGTAGATCCTAGCAGGGCCCGATAGCGCTCAGCCTGGGCAGGGTTCAGGCGCATCAGGGAGCGATACACGGCCTGGGCCTCGGTGAGACGCCCGGCCTGCAGGTATTGTTCGCCGACCTGTTCCAGATGGGCCACCGCCGTCTCGTGCTGTTCCAGCTCCAGATACAGCTGGGCCGCGCGCTGGCGCAGGGCTATCTCGTCGGGGAAGAGCAGGATGAGCTCCTCCAGGTTCCGGACCGCCTCCGCCAGCTGCTCAGCCGCCCGCGCTCGCTCTACCAGCTGCTGCAGCTCCCGCTCCGCTGCATCCTTGCGGTTCACTCGCAGATAGGCCTCCACCAAGCCCCAGCGGGCCTCCAGGTCCTCGGGGACGAGCGTCCGAAGCCGCTCCAGATGCTCGATTGCCCCGTTCCAGTCCAGACGCTGGGCGGCGATCTCCACCAGCCGGCGGAGGAGGGGCGACAGCGCCGGCCCGGGGAGCCCCTGGCGGGACGCCCATGCCAGCCCCTCTCGGCCGGTCCGCTCCGCCTGTTCTAAATCCGCCACCTGCATATGCGCGTCCACCAGGCCGCAGAAGGCCTGCAGCGCCCGGGGCGCGTCGCCTAGGGTCTGGGCAAGCTGCAACAGCCGTTCTAGAGCAGGCAGATCCATGGGGGCCAGCCGGGTGACCTGTTCGAAGACGGCGAGCGCCACACGTGGATCTTCCAGATGCAGGAAATAGGCCCCCAGGGTTCGGAATTTGCTCACCGCCGCCGGGGTATGGCCGCTCCAAGCCAGAAGCTGCCCGAGGATGAGATGGGTCAGCGGGGCGAAGGGAGCGCTGGCCAAGATCCGCAGCGCCTCCTCCAGCGCGCTGTAGAACAGGCCCAGCTGGGCCCATGTATAAGTTTGCCCTAGATCTAAGAGCACCCGCTCCCCTTGGGGAGCGAGCAGGGCGTCGGCCAGGGTGAGCCGGAACGGCATGCCAGCCGTCCACTGGTCCAGCGCCTGCCGGATCCAGAGGATCCGATCCTCCCAGGTCGGGCTCTCCAGCATCTGACGAGCCTCTTCTATGAAGGCCGCCTGACGATCCGGATGCTGGGGGAGCCAAGATCGCAGGAAGCGATAGCGCTCCCGGAGGGCCTCCTGGCTTTCCTCCCGAGCGAGCTCCCGATCCAAGGACTCCAGAGCCTCCAGGTAGCGCAGCGCAGCGGACGCCGCCGCGCCCTGTCGTTCCTCACAGCGGGCCAGCAAGAGGAGGCCAGCGAAGGCGTAGGTGGGAACGTCCGTGGCGCGCCGGAGATACGAGGCGGCTTCCTCGCAACGCTGGAGCTCGGCGAGCGCGGCACCAATGGCGAGCGGCAGGGCCGGGTGCTCCAGCCCGGCGGCGCGCACCTGTTCGTAAAAGGCCAGCGCCTCCCGCAGCTGGCCCTGAGCGTGGGCGTCCACCGCTCGACCCAGGAGGGCGTTGATTCGGAACCACTCCGATTCAGAGAACGAGCTCGGTTCCTCTGAGAACACAAGATCCGCCAGCTCCCGAAGCGCCTGGGAGAGGGCGCGGCGGATCGGATCTGCGGGGACTTCGGCCTCCTCCGGGGCCAGCATCCAGAGGGCCTCGGCGCGAGCCTGCTCCCCCTCGCCGCTTTCGGCCCTGGACGTCGGCCGGGGCAGAGGGCCAGTGCCGATCCGTTGGGCCAGATGGGCGCGCAGCCAGTCCCGGGCCTGCAACGCCTGCGGGTGATCTGGATCCAGGGCGAGGGCCGCGTCGACGGCGTCGAGAGCCCTTTGCAGATCCCCTTGTTGGATCCAGGCGCGGACCAGGGCCAGATCCACCCGGATGGCCGCCTCGCGCTGATCCAACTGGCGATACGCCCAGGCCAGGGCCTCCAGCGTCTCGATCCGGCCAGGATCCAGGCGGACGGCCTGGGCCCATGCCTGGATGGCGTGTCGGAGATCCCCGCGATCGGCGAACATCCGGCCGGCTCGGTAGTAATGGGCCGCCGCCTCCGCCGCCCGGCCGGCGCGCTGATGCACCTCGGCGAGGCGCCACACCGGCGCGGGGTCCTCGGGGCGAAGGCGCTCCAGCTGCTGGAAGGCCTCCAAGGCCTCTTCATAGCGCCCGGCCTCCATACAGGCCAGGCCCAGCCCGGTTAGGGCCTGCGGCTCCTCCGGCGCCACCGTCAGGGCCTCGCGATAGGCCGCAATGGCCGCCGCCCACCGCTTCTGCCAGAGCGCGGCATGGCCACGCTGCAACGCCTGTTCATACCGCAGGCGATCTTCCTCCACTGTAGGTCCCTCGCCTTTTGGATCCGTTAAATTCAAAGTATACCAGCAGGGAATCTGGCTTGAAAGGGCCTCCCGGGACCGTTACAATAACCACAGATCCCAAGGAAGGCAGGGGATCCCTTCGTGGTGCAAGGAGGCCGGACGATGGGTCGTATCACCCCTCGCCAAGAGGATTACAGTCAGTGGTATTTGGACGTCATCCGGGAGGCGCAGCTGGCTGATTACGCTCCAATCCGTGGATGCGTGGTTTTCCGACCCTATGGCTACGCGATTTGGGAGCACATCCAGGCGGCCGTGGACCGACGGTTCAAGGCTCTTGGCTATCGGAACGCCTATTTCCCGATGTTCATCCCTTACTCCTTTATCCAAAGAGAAAAGGAGCACGTGAGCGGCTTCTCGCCGGAGCTGGCGGTGGTGACCATCGGGGGCGGGGAGACGCTGGAAGAGCCGCTGGTGGTGCGCCCCACCTCCGAAACCATCATCGGCTACATGTATGCCCAGTGGATCCAATCCTACCGGGACCTGCCGCTGCGGATCAACCAGTGGTGTAACGTGGTGCGCTGGGAGAAACGCACGCGTCCTTTCCTACGGACGCTGGAGTTCCTCTGGCAGGAAGCCCACTCGGTCTTCGCCACGTACGAGGAGGCGGAGGAGGAAGCGCTACGGGTGCTGGATCTCTACACCGACTTTGCCGTGGAAGACGCGGCCATCCCGGTGATCCGAGGCCGCAAGAGCGAGTCGGAGAAGTTTGCCGGCGCGCTGCGCAGCTACACCATCGAGGCCCTCATGGGGGACGGCCGCGCCCTGCAATCCGCCACCTCCCATAATCTGGGCCAGAACTTCTCCTGCGCCTTCGAGATTCGCTACCTGGATGCCCAGAACCAGATGCAATACGCTTGGACCACCTCCCATGGCCTTTCCACGCGGGTGGTGGGGGCTGTGATCATGGCGCACGGCGATGACCGCGGGTTGATCCTGCCGCCGCGCCTGGCCCCCAGCCAGGTCATCATCGTGCCCATCTGGAAAGGAGAGGAGGAGCGCTCCCGGGTGCTGGAGGCCTGCGAGCAGGCGCGTCGCATGCTGCAACCCGAGATCCGGGTGGAGGTGGACGCCCGGGAGGAATACACACCGGGGTGGAAGTTCAACGAGTGGGAGCTGCGGGGGGTGCCGCTGCGCCTCGAGATCGGCCCGCGGGACGTGGCCGAGCGCCAGGTCGTGCTGGCCCGGCGGGACCAGCCCGGCCCCCAAGGCAAGCGGACGGTCCCAATGGACGGCCTGCTGGGGGCGGTCCAGGAGGCCCTTCGCGCTATCCAGGCCGACCTCTACCAGCGTGCCCTGGCCTTCCACAAGGCGCATACCCATTACCCGGAGACCTACGAGCAGCTTCGGGAGGCCGTCGCGGACGGCTTCGCGTGGGCCTGGTGGTGCGGGAGCCCGGAGTGCGAGGGCCGGATCAAGGCGGACACCACGGCGACCAACCGGTGCATCCCGCTGGAGCAGCCCGGCGGTCAGGGGCGGTGCATCGTCTGCGGCGCGCCGGCCCGAGAGATGGCCGTTTTCGCCCGCGCCTACTGAGCGGATGGAACCCTTGAACGGAGGAAGGGGCCCATGGATTTCATGATCGTCGGATCGGCGGAGACACCGGGGCTGCGATGGTTCCGCCAGGGATTGTGGCAGGTCCTGCGGGCCCACAGGCATGTGTTCCTGGAGGAGCCTACCCCTGCCGTCCGCCTGGTGCTGAATTTCACCCGCCCGGAGCGCCCGCGCCCCTTCCGGCGCAAATCCCAGGGCACTTTTGTGGCCTCCGCTGTCGAGCTGCCGGAGGCTCCCGCGGACTTCCTGAAGACCTGCTACCCCATCCTGGTCCGTGCCCTCTCCAACCTCCTCATCGCCCTGGTCCCGGGCGGCCGGATCTCCTCGGCCAACGGAGCGCGCTGGGAAGCCCACTTCATCACCTTAGAGCTGGGCCATTATGTCGAGGCCTGCGGGGAGGATGAGACGGATTTCTTCGAACGGATCTACCGGCGCCTGGCCCCCCTAGCCCAGGCTCGGCTAGTGATCAACAATGAGTTCCACACGGATCTCCCCCCGGAGCTCTGGAACGGCAACGAGCGGACAGAGAAGTTGAAGGAAGCGGGACGGTTCCTGGCCCGCTTGAACCTGCTGCCCGCCCCTTTCTCCCTGGAGGAGATCCTCCCACCCCGGGATTTCCAGCACGTCAAGCGGCTTTACGGGCTGGGGGGCCTGAGCTACGGCAACCTGAGCGTTCGGGAGGATGCCCAGCGCTTCTGGATGAGCGCCAGCGGCGTGGACAAAGGGAACCTCCAGATCATCGGGCGGGACATCTTGTTGGTGAAGGACTACGACGCGAAGCGTAATGTGATCCTCCTCAGTGTCCCGCCCCACATTGAACCCCGGCGCGTCTCCGTGGACGCCATTGAGCACTGGATGATCTACCGGGAGCACCCCGAGGTGGGAGCGATCATCCACGTCCACGCCTGGATGGAGGGCATCCCCGTGACCACCGTGAACTATCCGTGTGGGACGTGGGAGCTGGCGGAAGAGGTGGCCGAGCTGGTGCGCCGGGCTCCCGATCCCGCACAAGCGGTGATCGGGCTGCGCAACCACGGGATCACCGTCACCGGCCGCAGCCTGGAGGACATCATGGAGCGCCTGCGCGGGCGCGTCATCCCTCAGGTGCCTATGGAGTAGGGGCACAGCGCCGCTGCGCCCTTACCCCCGGCGGATGGGTGGACTCGATGATGGAGCAGCTCCGGTTCCGGCTTTCGATCCCGGCCGCCGGGCTGTTGCTGGCGCTGGGGCTTCTGCTGAGCCCGCGGGCCCAGGGGCCCGGGGAGCGATTCTTCCCGGAGACCGGGCACACTGTCCGGGAGCCCTTTCTGAGCTTCTTCGAGGCGCACGGCGGGGTGGATTTCCTGGGCTATCCGGTCACCCCAGCGGTCCTAGAGCCCCCCGATCAGATCCAGTGCTTCCAGTATGTCTGCCTGCGCTGGGATCCCCTGGCGCCGCCCGAGCAGGCTGTTCAGACCCTTCCCATCGCGGAGACCATGGGGCTGGGCGCGCCGCCGCTGCCGCCCGAACGCATCCCTATGGGGCGCCCGTTCCGCCGCTACGTCCCCGAGACCGGACACACCGTGAGCGCGATGTTCTTGGCCTTCTGGCTCCGCCATGGCGGCGCAAGGGTCATGGGGAACCCCATCACGGAGCCCTTCCTGGAGAACGGCCGCATCGTCCAAGTGTTCCAGCGGATGAAGGTGGGATGGGATCCGGTGGATCAGCGGGTGCGGCCGCTGCCCCTGGGAGAGCGTTACGCCCAGGCCCGCGGGATGAGCCCGCGGGTGCCTGCTCGCATCGCCGGGCCCTCGCCCGCCCTGAAGGCCCGGCTCCTCCTGCACCGTCCCATCCTGGCCGCCGGGGAAGTCCAGCGGGTCACCGTGCTGGTCACAGACGAGACCGGCCGGCCGGTGCCTCAGGCTCGGGTGCGCGTGGAGGCGCTGGGGACAGATCCCCTGGAGTGGATCACCGACGAGCAGGGGATGGCCGAGGGCTCGTTCAGGGTAGGAGCCTTCCCCAGCGGGACGTTGGTGGAGGTCCGGGTGGTCGCTTCCGATGGCCTCCGTCAGACGGAGACCTTCGCCGCCTTCCGAATCTGGCCGTGAGAAAACCCCGCAGGCCCCTTGAGAACCGGCGTTGCCCCGCATGGACCCGTTGGGCCTTCCCGCGGAGCACGCGGATCGCGGACATCGGCAAGCCCCGCTCCTCCATGCCGCCGTTGTGACCGCATGCTTAGAATCCGGTGGGTGAGGGCTGGGGGAGTTTGCCGTGGGGTCCGTTCGGATCCGACCCGGTCGAGATCACCGGGGATCCTATCGCGGGCGCATCGGGTCGCCACCATGCCCATAGAGCCGACCAGTCGATATGTCCATAGCGACTCAGCGGATCGGGCAGCGGCGTGAGCTCCGAGACCACCTGACGAGCCGCGCTCCCATCGGCCTTCATCAGCCAGAGACTGGCCCTGGGCTGGACCACATCCCAGCGAACGAAGAGGATGTGGCCCCCGGTGGCATCATCGAAGGGGCGCTCATCTCGAAAGCGATCGTCCTATGTGAGCATACGTCGTTGACCGGTGCCGAGATCCAGCACCCAGATCCACCGTTGCGCCAGGGCGCTTTCTTGCCGCGCGTAAGCGGCCGTCGGAGGCGTTGGAGGGCCTGCGCTGTAAACGATGGATCCTCCGTCTGGAGCGAAAAACGGCTGAATGGGTGCCTGTTCAGTGGGCAAAGTCAGCCATCGGAAGGCTAACGTTTCCGGATCCATCAGGGCCAAGCCCTTGTTCGTCCAAGTCTCCCGCCCCTCGCCGACGATGACAGCCAGCTGGCCTGTGGGGGACCAGGAGAGCCAATCCGGGTGCAGCAGGACCTTCTGTTCCATACATTGGGGTTGCCCTCCCTCCGCCGGGATCCAGCAGAGAGGCATTCCGTCCTGTTCCGCCGTGGCCGAGGGCGTCCCCGTACAAGCCAGCAACCGGCGTCCATCGGGAGACCAGCCTGCCAAGCAGGGCAGACGGAGCTCGCTCGACGATGCGTACATGGCGGTGATCGTCCCCCTCAGGGAGAGCTTGCCCAGTCCCCACTCGAACCTTCCAAACTTATAGGCCATAAACTCATAAGCCAGCTCCTCTCCATCTGGACTCCAGGCCCAGCGACCAAGGGTAAGGGTAATCCCACTCCCGATCAGGACCTGGATGCCTGCTTGAGGAGGCTCCCAGACCGCGATCTGTCCGCCCGTCCCGGAAAAAGCCAGCCGGTCTTCCGCGGGTGACCAAGCAAACGCACGGATCGGCCCCTCATCGATCCGCCGCCTCTCTCCGGTTCCGACCTCGACCGCCCAGAGGCTCTCCTCCTTGAGGAAGGCGACCCAGCGTCCATCCGGTGACCAGCGGGGGCAGCAATTCCGTCCATCATCAGTCAGACGGGTTTGCTGATACGTGTCTAAATCCATCACTTGCACATCTCCCCCCGCGATGTAGGCGATCTTCCCCAGCGAGGGGGCTGGGGGGATGGGCTCTCGCTCCTATCGGACCTCCAGCACTCCTCGGCATCCGATCGCTAGTCGGCCGTTCCCCACACGGTGCCCTCCGGAGGGCCATGGGAGTCCGGCGGATACAAGAATTGCTCCGGCTCCAGGGGAACGCTCACGCCGGGAGCGATGGGAACGGGAGTCCCTTCGTCGTTCAAGACCCACTCGCTTCCTTCAGGCGCCAGCGCGTGTGTCCGCGCTCCCGCCGCGCCCACGATAGCGGCCAGGAGGGCCAGAACCGATCCCGCAACGAGAACCGCCCTCGCATCGCAGACCTCCTCGATAGGGCACCCAGGATTTCCGGCCCCAGTCTATCTGGCCGATGTTTCAGAGTCGTATCTGCCTTGTAACAGAATGTAACCGCCGTGTAACGAGGTGTAACTGCAATCAGGAAGCGGAAGGAAAGCGGATGGTGAAAAAAGTTCCCTGGCCAGCGCGGCTGCGGACACTGACCATCCCATCGTGGTGTTCCAAGACAGCTTTCACCAGCGCCAGCCCCAGGCCGCTGCCCTCCCGCCCGCGCGCATTCGATCCTCGATAGAGCTCCTCAAAGATGTGAGGCAGATCTTGAGGATCAATTGCGCATCCGGTGTCTGCCACTTCGATCACCACTGAGCGTCCATCTTCAAAGGCACGGATCTCGATCCAGTCGCCGGCCCGGGTGAATTTGATGGCGTTATCCAGCAAGTTGAAAAATGCCTGGAAGAGAAGATCCCGATCCCCCCATAAGGGAGGCAGCGGCCATGGGGCATGAGGCAACATCAGGCGCACCTGACGCCTTGCGTATTCGGGATAGGCACGGATGGTTTCCATCAACTGCTGCAGGAGGGAGACCACGTCTACCGGCAGGCGCTCCATCTCCCGCTCCTTCAACTCGGCCAGCTCACGCAGCTGCGATAAAAGCCGATCCAGTCGCTCTACCTGAGCCAGCATATCCGCTTGCGCCGTCTCCAGGGATCCTTCCTCCGCCACGTCGGACAGGCTGGCGATCTGGGCGCGGAGGACAGCCAGATGTTTCCTGACTTCATGGTCCAGGCGGTAGATGAAGCGATGCTTGGCGCGGGCATACTCCTGTTGGGCCCTCGCCAAGGATTCCCAGAGAAGACGGCGCGTCCACCAAAGACCGGCCAGGATGCCGAGTCCTCCCAAGAGCACGACGTTGCTGATGAGCAGCACCCATGTCCCCAGGTCAGCCCGGATGCGGAGCTGATAGATCGGAGGAGGAGCCAAGACGTGCTGGAGGACAACTCCGATGCCGAGCGCCGTCAGGAAGAAGACCGATGCCAGGAAGATCCACCCAAAGGACTTCCGACGCTTCATCCTTCACTCCACCAAAGGCTCTACAGGGGCCAAGAATCGGTATCCCAGACCGGTGACCGTCTCGATGTAAACCGGGCGCTCCGGATCGTCCTCCAGGGCCTTGCGGATCTCCGCGATGCGCACATCCACGGCCCGCGTGGCGACCGGATGCCGCCAGCCCCACACGGCGTCCAGCAGCCTTTCACGAGCAAGCATCTCATCCGGATGAAGCATCAGATACTCCAAGAGGGCCAGCGCCCGGGGGGTGAGCTCCAGAACCTTCCCTCCCTTGCAGACCCGCCGAGCCCTTCGGTCCAGCACCAGATCCCCCGTGCGCAGCTTGGAGGCAGTATGAAGGGGAGGGCGCTGGGGGAATTTCTGCGCGCGGCGGAGCACGGCCCGGATGCGTGCAATCAACTCGTGAGGATCAAAAGGCTTGCTCAAATAATCATCCGCTCCCTCCTCCAGGCTGATCACCCGATCCAGCGTGCGGGTCACCCGAGTCAACATGATCACCGGTGTCCAGATCCCAGCCGCCCGCAGACGACGACAGACCTCCCGGCCATCCAAATCCGGCAGCAATAGATCCAGCACGATCAGATCAACCGGCTGTTCCTGAACATAACGGAAGGCGGTGTTGCCGTCATGGGCCACCACAACAGAAAACCCAGCACGCTCCAGGATCGGCGCCAGATATCGGGTCAACGCTTCCTCATCATCAACCAGCAGGATTCGGGGGGATCCCATCCACGCCTCCGAATTCACTCGTCGGCAACTCTAAGGGAATTCTAACGGTGCATTCGCATCGTTGAGAAGACAGGGGTTATACAAGAAATGATTGAAAGGGGGAGAACACCCAGGGTGCCGGGCTCGAAAGCAATGGAGGCGAAACCCAGGCAAACAGGTTTGAAGAGCCGATTATCCCGAAGCGGGCTCCATTGCGCCCTGGATCAGGCGGCGGACCGCGGGCGCGTCCTCCTGCGCCAGGGCGGCCTGGGCCAGGGCCTGGGCCTCGCGCAGGGACCAGTGGCGGACGGCGGCTTTGACCTCAGGCACGCGCACGGGGTTCACGCTGAGCTCCCGGACCCCCAAGCCGATCAGCACGGGCACCGCCTGGAGATCGCCCGCCAGTTCCCCGCAGACCCCCACCCACTTCCCGGTCCCCTCCGCGGCGGCCGTCACCTGACGGATCAGGCGGAGCACCGCCGGATGCAGGCCGTCCGCCATCCCGGCCACCGCCGGGTTGGTCCGATCCGCTGCCAGCGCATACTGGGTGAGGTCGTTGGTCCCGATGCTGAAGAAATCCACCCAGGGCAGAAACCGCTCCGCCAGCAACGCCGCCGCGGGCACCTCCACCATCATCCCCACCTGCAGGTCCTCCGGCGGGGAGACGCCCTCCCGCGCCAGA
>Ga0272447_1000239_pt1 | contig 42764 bp, 35 predicted proteins | sample YNPCB0133_FD_194589 | JGI IMG/M metagenome (GOLD analysis project Ga0272447, IMG submission 194589) | Hot spring microbial mat communities from Yellowstone National Park, WY, United States - YNP-CB-013-3 | ecosystem: Environmental > Aquatic > Thermal springs > Hot (42-90C) > Sediment | place... | reverse complement strand
CGGCGAGTGCGGCGCTGTCCCGCGCCGGGAAGCCGAGCGCCCGGCAGCGGGAAGCCAGTCAGGTACGCAATCTGGCGCATTCGGAGCGCCGGGTGTCAGGAGTGGCGCTGGCGACGCTCATCACGCTCGTGTTAGGCATGCAGGCGGCAGAGGCCGAAGCAGCCGTCCCGCGCGCCGTCGCTGCCGCCAAGCGTAGCTTGGCCGCCAGCGCTGGTTCACGCTGGGACGCGCGGCCTTCTGGCAATGGCTATAGCAGCGGGAACGCGCCTCCATCCGCTGGGTTCTCGCTGACCTGGATGGGCACCATTGGTCAGCTGAGTAGCGCGCCCGGCACGCCCCGGCGAGCGCCGACATAGGATAGCGGGCGGCCAGGTGACAAGCCCATTGGAATGTGCGAAACCGCCAGAAGGCTCATATGTTCTGTCCGCCCTTGAACGTCGCGGAGTCGGGGTAGGCAGTAGGAGAAAGCGGGCGTGTACCCGTGTCCGTCCCGAAGGGAAGACTCGCGCTACCCTCGGTTTACCGGCGATGCCACCAGCGCGGGACGGTTTCGGAATGGCGCGGACGCTGCCCGCGTGCGCAGGGCGTCACGGTTGGCGGCGCACCGAACTCGATGCACAGGAACGTTGCCTTCTGTGCGCACATGTAGGCGTGGGGGCGTGAGTGCGTCATTCTTGGCGGGCCTCCGTTTCCGCAACGCACGATTGCATAGTCCAGCGGGCAGACAGTGCGCCCTGCTGAGCAAGGCTTGACACGAACAGAGTAGAACGGCATATTTCAAGTCCATCATTTCGGTCTACACTCCGCTGGAAGCGGACCCTGCACGCGATACGGCAGACCCAGACAGAGGTTAACGTTTTCGAGAACTGCTATAAATTCTCAATCTCCACCAGACCTGCGGCAAGAACGAATACCAGTTTACATTCTTGATCTTCATCAGCCTATAGTCAGTAATAATGAGCCGTCAGGCTATGGGGCGAATACTGATTTCGATACTTCTTCGTTCACCACCCGCCACCGCTGCGCCCGCCGCCGAAGCCGCCGCCGCTGCGCCCGCCGCCGCCGAAGCCGCCGCCGCTGCGCCCGCCGCTGCCGAAGCCACCACTGCCGCGACTGCCGCCGCCGAAGCCGCCACCGCCGCGACTGCCGCCGCTCCAGCTGCTCCGACGGGGGCGGCTATCGTTCAAGAGCGTTCCGACCAACACGCCACCGATAAAATCGCCGAGGCTATCGTCGCCCTGCGACGCGGCGCGTATCAGTGCCTCAAAGATCCGTGACGCGCGCTCGGCTTTCTCATACGCCTCCTGCGCCCAGCGCAGCGCGCGCTGCATATCCGCCTCGTTGTAGACCTGCCCGATCTGGTTGTAACTGGTGCGCGCTTCCTGCAACAGAGCAAATCCGGCAGCGTCCCGGCTCACCAGACTCCCTGCCCGTGCCGACAGTTGCTCGGCGCGGCTGATGGCGGCCTTCGCGCGCTCTGATTCGGCGCGCACCCGTTGGCGCATCGCTTCGAGGCGCTGGAAATGGCTCCGGATCTCTTCATAAATGCTGGCAGCCTGCTGTTCCAGCGCGGTATACCGCTCAATAGCGTCACGCAGTGCGGCTGCGCGCGCTTCCTCTTCCTTCTGATCGACGCTTTGCGCCGCTGCATAGGCCGCCTGGAGATTGATCTGCAACCCGTTGATTTTATCCTTCGCACCAACCGGAATGTCGCGCGGGTGAATGCTCACAAACTGAACGATCTTCTGCACTTCGGCAGTGGCGACCTGTTGCATCCGCTTGAGTTGCTCACGCAGCCGGTTCATCGCCTCAACTTCCGAGCGCGCTCCGCGCAGCGCCTCATCCGCCAGATGATTGGCTTCGTGCGCCAGGCGAACGATCTGCAACCAGTCGGGGCGTTCCTGCCCGATTTCGGCGCGCGCCTGGGCCAGCGCCGACTCGGCGCGCGCAAGGAGTTTTTCGGGTTCCCTGCCAACGTCGGGATCGTTGGCGGCAATGAACGCGCGCCCCTGCATGATGTCTGCCTCGGCAGCCGCAATTTCGTCGCGCGCGGCGTCACGCGCGGCTTCCAGGTCTTTCAGGCGCTTGATGATCGCCTCGATGAGCGCGCGCGCGTATGCGATCCGCTCTTCCGCTGCATCCAGATCCGCGCTGGCTTCAATGAATTCCTGGCGTTCCATCGAGTTGCGTTCGGCTGCCCGTTCCCACAACTCCTGCGCCTCATCGGCGGCGCGCTCGGCTTCGCTGCCATTGCCGCGAATGTCGCTCCACGAACTTTCGGCAAACTCATCAACGATGTCGAAAACGCGCCATCCTTCATCGATGAATGCCGCAAGCGCTTCTCCCGCAGCCTTGACGTTCTCGATCCGTTCGAGGTTGGCACGGTAGCGCGCTGGCAACCCGCCGCCGCGAAGCACGCCCATCTCACGCGCTTTGTCCGCCTGATCGAGCAGACTGGCGACCCCTTCCGGTCCGACGACGGGCAGCGCCGCTGCCGCCTGACGCAGCAACCCTTCGGCGGTGTTGAACGATGCCATGCCTGCTTCGACGCGAAAACCCTGCGCTGCGGCGCGTTCGGCTGCGGCTCGTCCGGCTGCGATCCCATCGGAAATATCGCGCATACGCGCAACAACATCGGCAAACGACGTTAGTGTGGCTGACGCTGCCTGAGCCGCCGTGATTGCATCGGCGGCGCGACGCTCCCCCAGCAATTGCTCAGCCCGTTCGACCAGCAACCCGGCGGTGCGGAGCGCCGCTTCGGACTGGAGATCGGCGCTGAGAGCGCTGAATTGCGCGGCAACGTCAGCCAGCGCTTTTTTTGCTTTGTCCACCTCGCCTGGCGCAGCCTGCGCGATCCGGTCGAGTTCGGCGCGACGCGCTTCGACCTGCGCGAGTCGCTCGCGGGCGACTGCCACCTCCTGTTCCAGTTGGCGGTATTGCTGCACAACCGTCTCATAATCTGCCTGGACCGGCGTCCGGCGCAGCACCAGGTGCTTCTCGATCTCTGAGAACCGCTCCTGAATACGCGCAACCTGTTGATCGACGTCGCCCTGCATTGCGGCAAGCTGACGCACATCCGACTCGGCGTAGGAAACTTTGTCGAACTGCGCTTTTTCCCGGGCACTCCGCAGCGCCCGACTGACATCCACAATCGCGGAACTGGCAGATCGCCGCGCTTCTTCCGCAGCGGTGCGCGCCGCTTCCAGCGCCTTTGCCGCCGCGCGCCGCTTCTGGAAGCCGTTCCAGAACATCGGACCGCCAATCGCCAGCAACACCAGGAACATAACCCCGACCACAATCGGGACCGGGTTGATGTTGACGGTGGTTCCGCCTGCGGGAACGGGCGGTGAAGCAATCGAACGTTCGATCTCCGTCAGGGCATCAACTACACCGCGGGTGGTATTGCCGCCCGCCAGACCGGGGTTCAGCCGGTTCTGGCGAATCGTTTCCGCATTGTCGTTCGTGCGCAGCGCCGCATTCCAGCGGTCGCCATACGCAATCTCCGAGTAGTGCGGGTCGAACGACACATAGATAAGGATCGCATCGGCGTTGATCGCGCTCCCGTTGGCAAAACCGGCGTGCTGATACTTGCGCAGCGCATCATCCTCGCCGCCGCGCTGAACGATGAACACCCCGACTCGCGCACCGCGCGCGATGAGCGGTTGCGCGGCACGCTGAACCGCAGCCGTGTCCAGTTGTCCGGTTTCATCAACAATCGTAGGGTTCGACTGCGCCAGCGCCGGGGCGGCCAGGAGGGTCAGCAGCAGCGTCATCAGCGCCAGCGCGCGTGCCATGGGAACAGGGTTCGGAAACATCACAGGCGCCTCCTGTATTCACACATGTTCCCATTGTAGCATGTAGGGGCGCAGTGGCGCTGCGCCCCTACATGGTGCGACGGTTGAGGGATGGGTGCGGTGGCGCACCCCGCCGAAACGAACCGCCCCCTGATCCCGTGCAGGGAGAGGGGGCAACGAAAGGCATCACAATGCCGCAAACCGATGCCTACTGCACGATAAGCGGCAGATACACCCGCTTTATGGCGAGCGCATAGCGGGCGATGTAGTCGGCGAACGGATTGTTGCCAGTGTTGGTGAACGCGCCGCCAGCGTACACTTCATCGCTCGACGGCACGGCGAGCGCGTAGACCGGACCGAACACTCCCGATGTGCCGCTGACCAGCGCCGTCCACTGTACGCCGTCCCAGCGAACCAGGTAATCGGCTGCGCTGTTCCCGCCCGCGTTGGTGAAGTCGCCGCCAACGTACACGTTCGCGCCACTGATGGCAACGGCATAAACATTGTCGTTGATCGCACTCGCCCTGCCGACGGCGTTCCAGTTCGTGCCGTCCCAGCGGGCGATGTGGTTCGCGCCGCGCACGCCGCCCGCGTTGGTGAAGTTGCCACCGACGTAGACATCGCTTCCGCTGAGAACGATAGCGCGAACAACGGTGCGGAAATCGCGGCTAATCGCATTCGCCCCGCCGACGAGATTCCAGGTGTTGTTCGCACTGTTCCAGCGGGCAATGTAGTTCGCGCCGCGCACGCCGCCCGCGTTGGCGAACCTACCGCCAGCATACACGTCCGTGCCGCTGATGGCGATGGTGTAGACGGGGCCATTGAGTCCGACCGTCCCGCTGAGCAGCCCGCTCCAGCTCGTGCCGTTCCAGCGGGCAATGTAGTTCATGCCGAGCACACCGCTAAGTCCGCTGCCTGCCCGCTCAGCACCTCGGTTCCAGTGGGCAATGGAGTTCGCGCCGAACACACCATCGGCAGTGAAGTCGCCGCCGACATACACATCCGTGCCGCTGATGGCGATGGTGTAGACAGGTCTATTGAGTCCGACCGTCCCGCTGAGCAGTCCGCTCCACTGCATGCCGTCCCAGCGGGCGACAAAGCTCGATCCGGGTATGTCGCCAGCGCTGATGAAGCTGCCGCCGACGTACACGTTGCTGCCACTGATGGCGATAGTGTAAACCTCGCCGTTGATCGCATTCGCCCCGCCGACGGTGTGCCATTGCGCGCCGTCCCAGCGGGCGATGTAGTTCGCGCCGGGCACATTGCCAGCGTTGGTGAACCGACCGCCGACATACACGTCCGTGCCGCTGACGGCAACGGTGTAGACAGTCCCATTGAGCGGTCTGGCGGTTTTGCTGCCAGGCGGAACGAATGACGAACCGGTCCAGCGGGTGAGGTAGTCGTTTGCGTTGTTCCCACCAGCGTTGGTGAAGAAGCCGCCGACGTAGACATCCGTGCCGGTGATGGCGATGGCATAGACGGCAGAGGAAGAGCCGGGAATCGCATTCGCCCCGCCGACGGTGTGCCATTGCACGCCGTCCCAGCGGGCAATGGCGTTTGCACCGGGCACACCGCCAGCTCTGGTGAACCAGCCGCCGACAAGCACCTCCGTGCCGCTGATGGCGATGGTGTTCACCTGGCTGTTGATGCCGAAGGTGCCGCTGAGCAACCCGCTCCAGGTTGTGCCATCCCAGCGGGCAATGTAGTTCGCGCCGCTGACGCCGCCAGCGGTGGTGAAGTTGCCGCCGATATACACGTTCGTGCCACTGATGGCGATGGCGTAGACGGCGAAGGAAGAGCCGGGAATCGCATTCGCCCCGCCGACGGTGTACCACTGCGCGCCGTCCCAGCGGGCGATGTAATCGGCGCCAGGCACGTTGCCTGCGTTGAAGAAGAAGCCGCCGACGTAGACATCCGTGCCGCTGATGGCGATGGTTTGGATGAAGCCGTTGTCGATCCCGCTGCCAAGCGCGTGCCACTGCGTGCCATCCCAGCGAGCGATTCGGTCGGCATTAGGGTTGCCGCCAGCGTCGGTGAAGCTGCCGCCGACGTACACGTCCGTGCCGCTGATGGTGATGGCGTTGACAGAGGCGCTGATTGCGTTCGCCCCGCCGACGGCGTACCACTGCGCGCCGTCCCAGCGGGCGAAGTAGTCGGCCGCGCTGTTCCCACCGGCGTCAGTGAATTCGCCGCCGACGTACACGTCCGTGCCGCTGATGGCGATGGTGGTGACCAGCTTGTTAATCGCATTCGGCCCGCCGACGGCGTGCCACTGCGCGCCGTCCCAGCGAGCGAGGTAGTTCGCGCCGGTCACGCCGCCAGCGTTGGTGAACCGACCGCCGACGTACACGTTCGTGCCGCTGATGGCGATAGCATAGACCTCGCCGTTGAGCAATCCTTCCACCCCTGTGCCCAGATTCTCCCAGGTGTATGTGAGCGCCTGCGGGCTGAAGATCGGGCCGCTGTCCGGGTCGAGAGTCACGTCCCAGCCGCTGATGTCCACCGCGCCGTTGAACGTTCCGTCCGGGCGCAGCGTCCCATCCAGGTTGAGCAGGTCTTCAACCGGAATAGTCTGCGGGTCATCGTCCTCATCATCGTCGGTCGCCGCGACGGGTGCGGATGCGGCGTCTGCCACGCCTGCCGCAACCAGCGGGGCTATGTCGACAACCGGCGCGGGCGGACCTGCCATCGGAGCAGAGCGGATGGTCGCGCTGCCTGCTGGCGCAGCGACGGCGACCAGCAGCAGCACTGTGAGCATGCGTGCGATACGGATGAGCGCCATTGGTCTGGACCTCCTGTGTCTGAAGCGCGAATGCAGGGCGACTGTGTCTCCCCTGTGGATGCCCGCTGCCGGGAGCAGAAGGAAGGGAACGGATGGAAAAGCGTAGGAAGAGATGCCCCAAACGCGTCAGAGCGAACCGCCAACACGGACGTGTGCATCACACTGTGAAGATACGAGCCGCTATTAACCACGATAGTGTGCACGTTTAACGAAGGCAATAGAACGTTAGTACCAGGACAGGATAGGAATATTGGGAGATGCAAAATAGTACTATTGTCTCATTATCTCGTGGGATCGGTGCAATGAACCGCAGGAGGGGCGCGGTGGTCTGGGGACGGGCGCGGCGGCGCAGGGTACGTGATATACTCTGCTGCATCAATCAACGCCGACCCGATGGCGAAAGGCGCAGCTATGCCCTCCACCCGTCACATCTACATTGCCCAGACGCAGCCCGGCTTCGAGGCAATTGCTGCGACCGAGATTGCACAACGTCTCGATGGTGCGCACATCCTTGATTTGCGCCCGGTCGCCGATAAGAACGGCATGGTACGGTTCGCATATGCTGGCGATCCACGTAATCTGCTGACACTGCGGACGGTCGAGGACATCTTTGTGGCGGCAGCAGAGACGCGCGATCTGGCACCGGGATTCGCAGCATTGCGCCAGCTTGAGCGTCTGGCGACGACGGCGCCCGGCATCGAACGCGCCATCCGCCTGGTGCGTCTGGTTGATCCGCGGCGCGGCGGCGAGGGACGGATCCACTACCGTGTGGTTGCGCGGCAGGTCGGGCGCGCACCCTACCGTCGCGTCGATGCACAGATCGCCGTTGAACGCGGGATCGCAGCGCGCCCGGATCATCGCTGGCGGCTCAGCGCCGATGGCGGGATCGAAATCTGGCTGACGCAATGGCCCGGCGAAGCGCTGCTGATGGTACGCCTGAGCCATGAGCGGATGCGCCACCGCACCTACAAAGTGGAACATCTCCCCGCGTCCCTGCGCCCGGCGGCTGCCGCTGCGCTGGCATGGCTCACGTCGCCGCGTGACGATGATGTGTTCCTTGATCCGATGTGCGGCGCCGGCACGATTCTGATTGAGCGGGCGCACCTGGGGCGCTATCGCGCCCTGATCGGCGGCGACGTCGATCCCGAAGCGGTCGCCACGGCGCGGGCGAACATTGGGTCGCGCTATCAACCGATCTCCATCCACGAATGGGACGCGCGGCAGTTGCCGCTCGACGCTGGATCGGTGACGGCGCTGGCGGCCAATCTGCCGTTTGGTGTGCAGGTGGGATCGGTCGAAGAGAACCGTGACCTCTACCCGGCATTTCTGCGCGAAGCGGCGCGGGTGCTGCGCCCCGGCGCCCGCTTTGTTGTACTGAGCGGTGATGTGCGCACATTAGGCGACGCGCTGCGCCGGAACAACCGCCTCGTGCAGCGCGAAACCTACCCGGTGATCATCCTGGGGCGCCGGGCAGTGGTAGTAGTGGCGGAACGAGTGTAGGCGTTGTTGAAGGTGGGAAGGTTGAACGTTACACGTTTGGCTGATCCCGCAACCCAAAGAGCATTGACACGTAGATTCAGTGCTGCAACCAAATTGTCAACGATTCGATAACACGACCTTAATCGAGATTGGCTAAACTGTGAGCAGGACATCGCTTCCTTATGCAAGGGGTGAATGATGCAATCGGTCACGCGCGCAATCGGCATCGGCTACCTCCTCATTTGTCTGCTGGCGCTCCTTGCCACAGCATTCGTCGGTCCTGTCGGCTACGCGCCCTTCCCGCTCCCCATCGGTCCGGCGCAGGACCCAGTCGTGGTGACGATCTGGTATGGCACTGAGAAACGACAGTGGTTTGAAGATGCTGTACAGCAGTTTGCGGCAACGAACCCGCGCGTGGGGAACCGCCCGATTCAGATCGTGTTGCGCGGCATCGGTTCGCGTGAACTAGCCGTGCGTGCCGCGCGGCGCGAGTTCGGCGGTGACGGGCAACCGACAGTGATCAGCCCGGCAAGCAGCATGTGGGTCGAGGTGGCGCGCACCGACTGGGCAGCGCTCAATCCCGGCATGCCGTCGTTCATCACCGAAAATCCGGGCCAGGTGACGCCGCTGGCGTTGACGCCGCTGGTGGCGGTTATCTGGCAAGAACGCGCTCAGTTACTCTGGCCCCAGGGTCCAGAGAACTTCTGGCAGAATCTCCACGCGGCGCTCACCGACAGTGAGGGATGGATCGGTGTCGCCAGAGCGCGTGGCTTTGCCCCTGGTTCGCCAGAGTACCAGAAAGCCAGCAACTGGGGGTTCGTCAAATTCGGTCATACCTCGCCGCTGACCTCGAACAGCGGCACGCAGGCGTTGATCCTCATGGCGTATGGCTACCACGGTAAAAGTCGGGGTTTGACGAACGCCGATGTGCTATCCCCTGAGTTCCAGCAGTGGATGCGCGATGTCGAGATGGCGGTGCTCGAATTCGGTGACAGCACCGGTTCGTTTATGACCAGCATGGTGCAGTTCGGTCCGAGCAAGTATGATCTGGTGCTGGTGTACGAAAACCTGGCGCTGGAGAACATCACCGCCGCGCAGAATCGCTGGGGGGGACATCCGCATCTACTATCCGCCAGCGACCATGTTCAGCGATCATCCTTACGCGATCCTGAATGCGCCGTGGGTGACGCCGGAACAGCGGCAGGCGGCGGAGCAGTTCCGTGATTTCCTGTTGTCGCCGCCTATCCAGGAGATTGCCTTTCGCCAGTATGGGTTCCGTCCGGCAATCCCCGATGTGCCGGTGATCTCCAACGATCCTTCCAACCCGTTCAACAAATACCGCGCGTATGGCGCGCAGGTGGACACGCCGCCGCTCGTGGAAACGCCGTCGGGCGAAGTGGTGACCACGCTCCTCGATCTCTGGCGACGGCAGATCAATCGGTGATCATGTGAAGGTTGCACGTTGAAGGTTGAAGGTTGCACGTCGGACGACAACGTGTAGGGGCGCAGTGGTGCTGCGCCCGGACCGGCAGCGGGGACCAAGGCGGGAGCGGCGAGAGGCGTGAGGCAACGTAGGGGCGTAGCGGCGCTGCGCTCGGACCGGCAGCGGGGGCCAAGGCAGGGGCGGCAGCGCGCGGGGTGAACGTTGCGCGTGGGAAGGTTACAGATGGTGCAGTCATTCCGGTTCCCGAATGAGTTGCCAGGTGTAATGATTGACATAAGGAGTTATCCATGCCACACATACTCCGATGGCTTCTGATCCTGGTTCTGGTGGCGCCAGCGCTGACGGCGTGCGGCGGAAACGGCATGAGTATCGCTCCGGGCAGAAATACCGTCGAGATTAGCATTGTCTACGGCAGCGAGAAGCGCGCCTGGTTGGAAGAGATGGTCGAGAAGTTTAACGCTGCCGGTCAGAAAACGGCAGGCGGTGCGACCATTCGAGTTGTGGCGACGCCAATGGGTTCCGCCGACTCGATGAATCAAATCCTGAGCGGTGCCATCCAACCAACGATCTGGAGTCCGGCGAGCAGGATTCTATTGCCAGTCGCCAACGATGAGTGGGGCAAACGGAACAATGGCGCAACACTGGTCGATGAAAACGCACCCCTCCTGGTGCTCAGCCCCGTCGTCATCGCTATGTGGAAGCCGATGGCGGAAGTGCTTGGCTGGCCCAACAGACCGCTCGGCTGGAGCGACATCGCCGAACTGGCGGCGAGCGGCAAAACCTGGGCAGACTTCGGCAGACCTGAGTGGGGTCCGGTGCAGTTCGGTCACACCCATCCCGACTACTCGAACAGCGGGGTGTCGACCATTATTGCGCTCTGTTATGCTGCTGCTGGCAAGACGCGCGGATTGACTGTTGCCGATGTGCAGGATCCGAAGGTTGCGAAGTTCGTGCGCGACGTCCAGAGCGGCGTCATCCACTATGGAGAAAGCACCGGTTTTTTCGCCGACCAGATGTTCAACCGGGGACCAGGGTATCTCTCGGCTGCCGTGTTGTACGAGAACCTGGTGATCGAGTCCTACGACCGCAACCGCTATCCTTCCGTCTCGCTGCCGGTTGTCGCCATTTACCCGAAGGAGGGCACATTCTGGAGCGATCACCCGTATGCCGTGCTGAATGCGCCCTGGGTGAGCGCCGAACAGCGCGAGGCAGCGGACGTGTTCCTGCGCTATCTGCTTGATCGCCCACAGCAGGAACTTGCGCTGCGCTACGGCTTTCGCCCCGCCAGCACCGATGTGCCGGTCGGCGCACCGATTACGCCGGAGAACGGTGTCGATCCACAGCAACCGCAGACGCTGCTCGACGTGCCTCGTCCCGATGTGTTGAACGCCATTCGCGCCATCTGGACGCAGAATAAGAAGCAGGTTGATGTAATGGCAGTGCTCGATGTGTCCGGCAGCATGGAAGATGAAGCCCGCCTGGAACAGGCAAAAGAAGCGCTGCGCACTTTTGTCGAGCAGTTGCAGGACGACGATGGATTTGGTTTGACCATCTTCAGTGATAGTGCAACTGTTCTGACACCTGTTTCTCCCATCGGACCAAAGCGCGCCGAGATACTCAATCGCATTGCAGGGCTAACACCGCGCGGCGGCACGCGCCTGCTTGATACTATCGTCGAGGCGTATCAGGAAATGAGCGCCTCACCGTCGGGTCAACGCATTCGTGCGGTCGTGGTGTTGACCGATGGGCTAGACAACAAGAGCCAGCGTAATGTGCAAGACGTGCTCAATCTGCTCAGGCAGGACCGTGAGGGGTACAGTATCAAGGTGTTCACCATTGCGTTCGGCGGCGATGCTGATGTAAACTTGCTGAAGGAAATCGCTGAAGCAACCGGTGCAAAGAGTTACGTCGGCAAACCGGGAGAACGCGGCAATATTGAACGTGTTTACCAGGACATTGCAACGTTCTTCTGAGAATAGAACACGGATCGGCACGGATGCGACGGATTGGAACGGATGGGGATGACTTTGAACATATATCCAGCATAGCCCGCACAGGCGGGCTTCGCCCCATGTAGCCGAGGGCTTATGGTCTTTAAATCCGGTATAGCCCGCGCAGGCAGGCTTCGCCTTGGATAGCCGAGGACTTTAGTGCCTATCCGAAAAACTGCGACTTCCTCGCCTGTGGCTTGATCGCCTTGCGTGCTGTTGGGTTATTCGGATAGGCTCTTAGTCCGACGGCATGGGCAAATACTGGTTTTTATTCTCAATCTTCATTAGCCCTACGGCCAGTTCGATGTACTGGATTATAGCGGTTTTCATAGAGGTTGAACCTGTCGGGCAAGGTTGAACACTTCCTGAACGACCGCAATCACCGTCGCGTGCCCCCGCGCAGCGACCGAAATGAATTTCGGTCTACACTCTGCCGAAAGCGATTGTCTGGCGCGACACGGAAATGCTATCATGCTCAATCTTATCAGCCTCACAGACAGAACGTATTTGAGGTTGCACCTATGAACTCTATGACCCTTCCGCTTCTTGCGGCACGCCAACCGCTGGCAATCATCGTGCTGGTCGTTGCAATCATTGCCGGGTTGACCGTGGCGCTCTGGCTGCTCCCACTCGGACTGCTGGCGTATGCACTGATGGTCTTCTTTGGCATGCGCGACCCGGTGCTGATTGATGCCGCACGTCGTCCGCCGCCGGCACCGCGCCCGCGCCTCACCAGTCCCACGTTTCGTGCGCAGATCGAGGCCATTGAACGCACTCATCAGGAGATCACCCGCAGCGCCGCGCAATCCGGTGGTCCGCTGGCGCGCCTGCTGCTCCCGATTGCCGAACAGGGGCGCGAACTGGTCGAAGAGGCATATATCCTGGCAGACAAGGGACAGATCATCGAACGTTATCTGGCATCGGTCGACCGACGCAAACTCGAGCAGGAAGTCGCTGCTATCGACCGGCAAATACAATCGACACAGGACCCATACACCCGGTCGCAACTCGAAGAAACGCGCCAGGCGCGCATGGAAAAAATCCAGAATGTGCGCGACCTCGACACCTATATCGGTCGCATTAGCGCACAGTTGCAAAACATCAGCGCCAGCCTCGACAATGTCCTGGCAGAAACGGTACGGCTGCGCACCGCCGATGCTGCCAGCGCCGACAGCACGACCAGTCAGGTGGCGCGACGCCTGGCAGATCTCAAATCCGACATGGACGCATTCCAGGCGGTGCTCGACACTGCACTGGCGCGGAGCGGCGCGATGTAGGATGAGGCACGTGGCGTATCGCCTGCACGCGCCGAATGCAGTAGGGCGGGTGCACCTGGCGATTGCCGATCTATGGCTGAGGGTGAAAGGCGACCACGTGGTGTGCTACGACGAGCATGGGGTAGCGTTCGGGGATTACGCGGCGGTAGTGCGGCAGGCGGCGGAGGCGTCGGAACAGGCGCGACGGGAGGCGGAAGCGCAGGCAGCGGAAGCGCGGGCGCGGCAGGAGGCCGAAGCGCGCGCGCAACGGGAGGCGGAGGAGCGTGCGGCGCTCGAAGCGCGGTTGCGCAACCTGGAAGCGGAACTGTGGCGATTACGCGAAGGCAACGGGACTAACGAGTGAGGATCTGCGTCAGGAGGACATCATGCGCACCATATCACTGGTTCTCCTGCTCATTGCTGGATTGGTCATCTCAGGCTGTGTCAATCCGACGGACAGAGGCGACGTGCCTGCCAATGCCGTCACCATCACTATCACCTACAGTCCTGAAAAAGACGAGTGGCTGAAGGATCGCATTGCTGCGTTCAACCGTGCACGTGAGCAGGTCGATGGGCAACCGATCGTGGTCGAAGGGATCAGCAAATCGAGCGGCGCCGCGCGCACCGAGATAAGAAATGGCCGGTTGAAAACCACCATCTGGTCGCCGTCCGCCTCAACCTGGCTGGAAGTGTTGAAATACGAGGGTGGCAATCCGAATGTCGCCGTATCAAACCAGCCCCTGGTGTTGACGCCGGTCGTGATCTCGATGTGGCGTCCAATGGCGGAGGCAATGGGTTGGCCCGACAGGTCGATTGGCTGGTCGGATATGCTGGCGCTGATCGAAGACCCGCGCGGATGGGGGGCGTATGGTCATCCAGAGTGGGGGCGCTTCAGTTGGGGGCACACCGACCCGGAGATCAGCACGACGGCGCTTTCGACGCTGCTGGCGGAGTTCTACGCGGCGACCGGCAAACAGCGCGACCTGACGGTGGCGGATATTCAGCGACCGGAGAGTCAGGAGTTCATTCGCAAATTGGGTAAAGGGATCAAGCACTACGGCTACAATACGCTGGTCTTCAGCGAAAATATGCGGAAATTCGGGATGGGATACATCTCGGCGTTTCCGATGGAAGAGATCACGCTGATCGACTTCAACAAGAACAAAAACCCGCCGACGCCGCTGGTTGCGATCTACCCGCGTGAAGGCACCTTCTGGCACGATAATCCATTCATCATCATGGCGACTGCGTCGCCGCAGGAGCGCCAGGCGGCAGAGCGCTTCTACGACTTTCTGCTTTCGGTCGAGAGCCAGCGACTGGCGATGAGCTACGGCTTCCGTCCGGCGAATGTCGATGTGCCGCTGGCAGACCCGATCAGCCCGGCGTATGGCGTTCAGCCGCAAGGGGTGCAGAGCGTGTTGCCGACACCGCCAGCTGAAGTGATCGTTGCTGCCAAGAATGCCTGGTCGATCAACCGCAAACGAGCCGACATCCTGCTGGTGGTCGATGTCTCCGGTTCAATGGAGGGCGAAAAATTGGAGGCGGCAAAATCCGGGCTTGGAACCTTCCTGAGCCGCATTCTTCCAGACGATCGGGTTGGGTTGATCGTCTTCTCGACCGATGCGCGTGTTGTTGTGCCGCCCGCACCATTGAGCGAGGCGCGCATTGCGCTCGACGACGCCATTGCGCAGTTGAACGCGCGCGGCAAAACGGCGCTCTACGATGCCCTGATCATCGGCAAACAGGTTTTCGACGACCTGCCGCCACCTGATGAAGAACGGATTCGCGCAATCGTGCTACTTTCAGACGGGATTGACAATGCCAGTCGCGCAACACTCGATCAGGTACAGCTGGTGTTTGACGAGACCGGCATCAGCATTTTCCCTGTAGCTTACGGATCGGATGCGGATCTCGCAGCGCTGGAGCAGATTGCAACATTTTCGCGCACCATCGTGGTGCAGGGCGACACCGGCGATATTGGCCAGATTTTCGAGAATCTGAGCAGGTATTTCTAATCTTGAGTCTGCTGCAAAAAGGTTATTTCACCGCAGAGGCGCAGCGTTCGCAGAGGAAGATTCTCTATCGCGCACTCAAACGCATGCTTCGCTGTGCGTCTGCCAGGTTTCGTTTTTAGGGTTCTCTGCACCCTCGGTGTCTCAGCGGTGCGTTGTTGCAGCGAAGTCAATCTTCAGTTGCCAGCAGCGCACGTGCAATCTGAAGCCACTCGGCATCGAGCGGACCAGAGGCGACCGGTCTGCCTGCCTGGCGATACCAGTAGCCAGCATTGGCGAGGTCGCCTTCCTTGCGGTGCAGATAGGCATGCACCCAGGCGCCGTCGAGACTATCGTCGTCCTGCGCTGCGCGGTGCGCGGCGTTCCAGTCGCCGCGCGCATCGTACCAGAGCGCCTTCAACGCATCGCTCAGATCGGGCGGCGGCGTATCCCCCTGTAATGACGCCCGGAATGATTCGATATCACGGATCATGGGTTTTCTCCTGCAATGTGAGCGTGATACGCGCCATCAGGCGCGCTTCGACCCCTGGCGGCAGATCGAGCGGTTCATCACGCAATGCGCGATAGATATGAATGGTGCGACTCAGGGTATCATACACCGTCCGACAGTCAGGGCAACTGGCAAGGTGGTATTCCAGTTCGCGGCAGAGCGACTCGGCGAGTTCACCGTCGAGATAGTCGTTCAGTTGCGCCAGAATGTCACGGCAATGATCAGGATCGTCATGTCGGTGATGGGGATCGTCCATGGCGGACCTCCACGCGCCGGGATTGCCAGCGCTCAATGTTCCCGCATATATGCGGAAAGCAATTCCCGCAGACGCAACCGCGCGCGGTGCAAACGGACTTTCACCGCACTTTCGCCCAGACCAAGCATCGCCGCAGTCTCTTCGGTGCTCAAACCCTGGATGTCCCGCAGCACGAAGACAACGCGCAGTGTTTCGGGGAGCGCCATCAGCGCCTGTTCCAGGGTAGCGCGCAGTTCACTGTTCAGCGCTGCAGCTGCCGGGTCGAGCGTCCACGGCGTCAGATGCTGCGGTATCTCGTCTGCCTGGATCGTATCGGCGACGTTATCAAGATCTATGCGTGGCGACCGCTGGCGCAGCAACATGAGCGCTTCGTTGGTTGCGATGCGGTAGAGCCAGCTTCCCAACCCGCTGCGTCCTTCATACGTATCGAGTTTGTCGCACGCTTTGATAAATGTCTGTTGCAGCGCCCCTTCTGCTTCGTCGGCGTCGCCGAGCAACCGCAGCGCCTGGGCATAGACCAGTGGCGCAAAGCGTTTGATCAGGCAGGCGCATGCATCAGGCTCACGGCGGCGCAACCCGGCAAGCAATGCTTCTTCATTGTCGTAGATCGTCAGATCGATGGTTGGTCCAGGCATGGTATTGCTTTCATTGTTCACATGCAATCACAGCGATGTGCGTTATACGGTCGTGGCTCTCCCATCGGGACGATGCGTCGTCCTTCGTCGTGGAGCAGCACTATCAGGCGTTGGGTAGTATCGAGCACGACGCGGCAGTTGCAACACTGTAGTAGATCAGCATACTGCTCAAAAAAGGTTGCAAACGCCTGGGGATCGCGTTGACGCAACCCGGCAATCAGAGCAGACTCATCATTCATACAATGCACGCAAAGTCGGTGACATATATTCCATACTATTATAGCAGGGAAGCAGTGTGCTGCTCCGATGCGGGAACAACAGCAATGAGCGAAAGGGATTAAGCGCATGACCGACCCAGTGACCCGTTTTCAACGTCTGCAACAGCGATACCGTGATGGCGACATTCCGTGGGACCACGAGCTGCCGCCGCCCGAAGTCATTGCTGTGGCGGCGGAACTTCCGCCAGGGCGCATGATCGACCTGGGATGCGGCACAGCGCGCGCGTGCGTCTATCTGGCAGCGCGGGGATGGCAGGCGGATGGCGTCGATTTCGTGCCTGAAGCGATAGATCTCGCCGAAGAGCGAGTCCGTCGCGCAGGAGTTGCTCATCGGGTACGTCTGTTTACTGCCTCAGTCACCGATCTTCATTTCTTAAGCGAAGCGTATGATCTGGTTCTCGATGTCGGTTGTATGCATGGTATGAGCAGAGAGGAACTTCATGCGTATGCCAGTGAAGTGATACGATTGACGCGACCTGGCGGGTTATACCTGCTGTTTGCGCACCTGAACGATGGAACATCGAGCGAGATGTCACGCTGGATTGCGAAAGGCGAGGTAGAACGCCTCTTTCTCCCTGCGTTCTCAGTCGAACGTGTTGAACACGGGATCACCCACGTCTGTGACACAACTTGGCCCTCGGCGTGGTACTGGCTCAGGCGAAGGAGCTGCTAAAATCGCTTACTCCTCAGCGGATGCGCGGCGTGGCGCAATGTGCGATGCGGATCGCGTCGCCATCCATTGGCGAATATGTTGCTCAATTGAGGTCTGAAATGCGATGATATGCTGCGCCAGTGTCGCCACCAATGGTATGGACGAAGACGCCAGTGAACGGATCGAGCGATTCCACCAGGCGCGCATTCGGCGCAGCCCGCGATCGTGCGGACCAACTAAAAGGATGCCGGCAATAACAATAAGAAAGCCAAAGGGTATCGGTGAAATCGAGAGAAGAAGGCCCCCGATGATACAGATCCAGCCAACAAGGGTTCGAAGCAGACGCATTGCCTGAATCAGCATACCTGTGCCTTTCAGTCCAGAAGCATCATCTCACTTTATTTACAAGTGTACCATATTGATACAGCGGTTGGAAGGGTGATCATTCCCATTCTGGACGAACGTCATACCCTGTTAACCTCTATACGTCAGAATGAATCTGTGCTACCATCCTGCCATGGATGCCGAACTCATGCTACATCGATGATGATGGATGAAAACAGGCTTCAGGACATTGTGCTTCGATGGGCGCAAACGAGGGTTCTAGTTGTTGGTGATTTTGTCCTTGACCGACGTCTGCAGATCGATCCGGCGCGCATCGAGCGTTCGGAAGAGACCGGTCTGCCTGTGCACCAGGTAGTCGCAGTCACGACTGCTCCCGGCGCTGCAGGGCATGTTGCTGCCGTGCTGCGTGCGCTTGGATCGGCGGTTGTCACGCTTGGCGTGATCGGCGACGACGGCGACGGGTATGAACTGCGGCGCAGTCTGCGTGCGTTGGGTATCGATGAGCGTGCGATGGTTGTTGCTGCCGATCGGTATACTGCAACATCAATCCATCCGGTCAATCAAAGCGCAACAGCGCTCTCCTACGACCTGGAGCGGCTCGATATCCGCTCGCGCTCGCCGTTGGCACCGTCCACCACCGCAGCGCTGATCGAGCGACTGCGCTCACTGGTGATGCAGGTGCACGCTGTCATCGTTGTTGATCGCATTCCTGACGAAGAATGCGGCGCGGTCACACCCCGACTGCGTCTGGAGATCGCCGATCTGGCGGCTCGACGTACGGATGTCTGGTTTCTGGCGCACTCGCGCTGGCGAACCGGGCTGTTCAGAAACGTGATGGTCGTTCCGAATGCGCGTGAGTGTGTGCGTGCCGTCTACGCCAGCGACAGCGATTATCCTCCGCTGGCGCTGGTCGGGCAGGCTGCCGAGCAGTTGCGCCGCCGTACCGGGAAGCCGGTGATCGTCACACTCGGTCTCCGCGGGATGCTGGTAGTCCGCGACGACGGCATGACCCATATTCCTGCGATTCCGGTTACCGGACCGATCAATGCCGTTGGTGCACACGATAGTGTACTGGCAGCTGTGACAGTTGCTCTATGCGCCGGAGCGACGCTGGATGAAGCGGTGCAGGCAGGCAATCTGGCGGCTGCAGCGGCAATGCGCTCCGGTGTGACCGGCGGATTGGTGCCGGATCAGATCGTGGCGCTCTGGCGTGCATACCACAAATGCTGAGATGATAGCCGAATAGAAACCATTGTCTATCGGCTATCGCTTATGCATCACCGGATGGTCAATGGCAGGTACACGCGGAACCGGGTCAGGCGAGCAACATGATCGGCATATAGACTACCGCCCGCGTTAGTGAACCTGCCGCCGACGTACAGATTGTCCCTGTTAATGGCGATCGCAGTGACAAGCCCGTTGTCAATCCCACTGCCAACGGTACGCCACTGGCGCCCATTCCAGATCACGATGCGATTCGCATTCCTTACGCCGCCAGCGCTGGTGAAGGCGCCGCCGATGTAGACATCGTTGCCGCTAATGGCAATGGCGTAGACCGGTCCGTTGATTGCATTCGCCCCACCAACGGTGCTCCAGGTTACGCCGTTCCAGCGAGCGAGGTTATTTGCACCGCTGACGCCACCCGCATTGGTGAACCGACCGCCGACATAGACGTCGTTGTCACTGATAGCGACGGCGTAGACCGGTCCGTTGATTGCATTCGCCCCACCAACGGCGCTCCAGGTTGTGCCGTTCCAGCGGGCGAGGTTATTTGCACCGCTGACGCCACCCGCATTGGTGAACCGACCGCCGACATAGACGTCGTTGCCACTGATAGCGATAGCGTAGACTGTGCCGGTGATCGCCCCTGGTGGACCGACAGCGTGCCACTGACTGCCGTCCCAGCGAGCGATAGCGTTTGCGCCTGGTACACCTCCGGCATTGGTGAAGTTACCGCCAATGTAGACGTTGCCGCCGCTGACGGCAATGGCGTAGACTGTGCCGGTGATCGCCCCTGGTGGACCGACAGCGTGCCACTGACTACCGTCCCAGCGAGCGATAGCGTTTGCGCCTGGTACACCTCCGGCATTGGTGAAGTTACCGCCAATGTAGACGTTGCCGCCGCTGACGGCAATGGCGTAGACTGTGCCGGTGATCGCCCCTGGCGGACCGACAGCGTGCCACTGGCTGCCGTCCCAGCGGGCAAGGCTATTCGCGCCGCTGACGCCGCCGATCCTGGTGAAGGCGCCGCCGACATAGACATCTGTTCCACTGACGGCGATAGAGGATATAACGATCTCATCTCCAACAGGGCGCCACCGGGCGCCATCCCAGCGTGCAAGATGGTTTGTGCCAGGCATGCCTCCGGCGCCGGGAAAGTCTCCGCCAACATACACGCCTGTTCCACTGACGACGAGTGCACGAACATTGCCGTCAACTCCTGTGCCAATGGCGTGCCACCGACTGCCATCCCATCGGGCGATGCGGTCGGCGCTGCTAGCGCCCCCAGCGTCCGTAAACGCGCCGCCGACGTAGAGATTGCCGCCGCTAATGGCGATGGCGTTGACTGTGCCGCTGATCCCGAATGTGCTATCGAGGAGATCGGTCCACGTGACGCTGGTTGTACCGCTTAGAATGGCGCAGGCAACATAATCGGCGCCGCTGACGCCCCCGGCGTCGGTGAAGTCGCCGCCGACGTAGATATGCGTGCCACTGATAGCGATGGTGTTGACCGTAGTGTTGACCGTGCTGCTGATCCCGAACGTGCCGCTGAGCAGTCCGCTCCACTGCGTACCATTCCAGCGGGCGACATAGTCCGCGCCCGGCACGCCCCCGGCGTCGGTGAAGTCGCCGCCAACGTAGACGTGCGTGCCGCTGATGGCGATGGTGTTGACCGTGCCGCTGATCCCGAACGTGCCGCTGAGCAGTCCGCTCCACTGCGTACCATTCCAGCGGGCGACATAGTCCGCGCCCGGCACGCCCCCGGCGTCGGTGAAGTCGCCGCCAACGTAGACGTGCGTGCCGCTGATGGCGATGGTGTTGACCGTGCCGCTGATCCCGAACGTGCCGCTGAGCAGTCCGCTCCACTGCGTACCATTCCAGCGAGCGACATAGTTTGCGCCCGACACGCCTCCGGCGTTGGTGAACTGACCGCCGACATAGACATCCGTGCCGCTCACGGCGATGGCATTAACCGGCCCGTTGATCGCCCCTGGCGTGCCAACGGCATGCCACCGGCGACCGTCCCAGCGGGCGAGGTAGTCGGCGCCGTCAACCCCGCCGACATTGGTGAAATTGCCGCCAATGTACACGTCGCTGCCGCTGACAGCGATGGCAGAGACCGGTCCGTTGATTGCGCTGACGGAAGGCGCTCTGAGCGACAGCCACTGTTCGCCATCCCATCGGGCGACGTAGTCCGCATGGTCTACGCCATTCGCATTGGTGAATTCGCCGCCGACATAAACATGGTCGGCGCCGTCGATGACGTCAATGCTAATGGCGAGGACCCAATTGTTCATCGCCTGTACTGAGCCGACAGCCCTCCATTGATTGCCGTCCCAGCGAGCCAGGTAACTGGCACCGCTGCCACCCGCATTGGTGAAGCCACCGCCAGCATAGACATTGCTGCCGCTTACAGCGATGGCGTAGACCGGACCATTGATCGCGCCAGGCGAACCGACCGTGAGCCATCGACTGCCATCCCAGCGTGCAAGATTATTGGCACCGGTCACGCCACCCGCATTGGTGAACTGACCGCCGACGTAGACATTCGGTCCGCTGATGGCGATGGATGCGACGAATCCGTTATTGATGCCGCTGCTAGTGGCGCCGCCGACGGGATGCCACCGACTCCCATCCCAACGAGCAAGGCTGTCCGTGCCGCTGACCCCCCCAACGTTGAAGAAAGCTCCACCAATGTAGACATTCGTTCCGCTAATGGCGATGGAGGCGACAATGCCATTGGTTCCGCCGCCAACGGCGTGCCACTGACTGCCATCCCAGCGGGCGAGGTTATTCGCACCGCTCACTCCTCCAGCTTTAGTGAAGAAGCCACCAATATACACATCACTGCTGCTGACGGCGATAGTGTTGACCGTACCAGTAATCGCGTTCGTTCCACCGACGGCGTGCCATCGACTTCCGTCCCAGCGGGCAAGGTTGTTCGCGCCGCTCACTCCTCCAGCATTGGTGAAGATGCCACCGACATAGACATCGTTACCGCTGACGACGATGGCATTGATCGTGCCAGTAATCGCATTCGTTCCGCCGACAGCATGCCATTGACTTCCGTCCCAGCGGGCGAGATTATTCGCACCGCTAATGCCGCCAGCATCGGTGAATCTTCCGCCGACATAAACATTTGTGCCACTAATGGCAATGGCATAGATAGGACCGTTCAATCCTGGTAGACCTGTCCCTAGGTTCTGCCAGCCACCGCTCTGACTTTGCGGGATGACGACCGGTTCTTCGCTCGGGTTGAGCGTCATGTTCCTGACGATAAGGTCGAGGCGACTGTGGGCGTGTCCATCTACGCCCAGCCTGCTGTCGGGCGTGAGCGAGTCATCTGCCGGTACGTCCGGGGTTGGCTCAGGCGCTGGCAGATCAGTGATCGCGGTGATTGGCGCAGCTACATCAATGTTGAGAGCGCCAGCAATCATGAAGCAGATAATAAGTAGCGGACGGATGACAATCATCGTGTTTCTCCCCATCAGCAACAAACGAACCAGAGCCAACCAGTGTCGCGCCGTGATGTCAGGCGCCCGGTTCGCTGCTCGGCGTATTGGTAGCGCGCAACTGATAGGGGAGCGTGGAACTGCCAGAATGTGGGCGGACAACGTGGCAGCGAGAGAAGCAGTGCTGCCTGCTGTTGATTGTCGGGATGCCTGGTATGCGAGAGATAGTTGCAGGGAGCATATCAGCAATCTAGAAGGCGAATATGACGATAGCTGACTTGAGTATACAGTCCATCAACGCGGATTGCAATGCGCCTTTTATCCCGACAGGAGATAGTACCTTATTGTTGAAAACTGAGAGCCAGGAATCAAGAACTAAGAACTGGGAACCGAGAACCGGGAACCAGCGTTTGAGGACGCGATAGAGTATCTGCCTCTGCGAACGCTGCGCCTCTGTGGTGACATGCCCTTTTTACGGCGGACTCAATTTTCAGAAATTCGTCAGGACAGCGCCTTAGGCAGGCGCATGGTGAGCACATTTAATCCGGTACTCGCCTCGTGCCGTGGGGCTAGTGGAGGTTGAGAACTTAATCCGTATGCACCTCTTGCCATGGGACTAAAGCCCTCGGCTATCCCCAAGGCGAAGCCCACCTGCGCGGGCTATGGCGAATTATGTATTCTAAGACCATTAGCCCGCACGAGCAGGGTCAATCCCCATGACAGACGACGTCAGATCCAATCCCTCTTATAAACCCAGGCTCTACTGGGCAAAGCCCGCTGCACAACGTGGGACGGCATAGGATAGAACGAATGTTCAATGTTTCAACGTTGAACGTGCAACGTTAAGTGTGCAACCTTCAACGCCTCACCGCCTCATACGCTTCGATCAGCATGCGCTCGGTCGTTTCCCAGCCGACACATGCATCGGTAACCGACACACCATAGCGCAATTGCGTGTGATCAGTGGCAATGGGTTGCTTTCCTTCGTACAGGTTGCTCTCGACCATCATGCCGATCACGGAGTCGCTCCTGGCAATACGGTCGCGCAGCACATCACGCCACACCTGTGGTTGACGTCGGTAGTCGCCGCCAGCGTTGGCATGGCTGCAATCGATCATGATTGCAGGTGACAGACCGGCAGCTCTCATTGCCTGTTCAGTTCGAGCAATAGTTTCGGCATCATAGTTCGGTCCGGCGCTGCTGCCGCGCAGAATGATCATCCCATCCGGGTTGCCGGTCGTGCGCACGACGCAACTGCGCCCTTCCTGATCGATGCCGAGGAAGGAATGCGCCTGGCGCGCCGCCAGAAAAGCGTTGATTGCCACCTGTACATTGCCATCGGTGCTGTTCTTGTAGCCGACCGGCATCGAGAGACCGCTGGCGAGTGCACGATGGGTCTGCGACTCGACGGTACGTGCGCCGATCGCGGTCATACTGATCAGGTCGGTGATGTACTGCGGGCTGATCGGGTCGAGCATCTCGGTGGCAGTGGGCAGTCCCATGGTGTTGATGTGCAGCAGCAGTTCGCGCGCACGGCGCAATCCTTCGTTCATGTCGAACGAACCGTCGAGGTGTGGGTCGTTGATCAACCCGCGCCACCCAACTGTCGTGCGCGGTTTTTCAAAGTAGGCGCGCATCACGATGACGATCCGGTCGCGCATTTCAATCGCCAGACGCAACAGACGACGGGCGTAATCAAGGGCGGCGTCGATGTCGTGGATCGAACAGGGACCGACAACCGCCAGCAGACGCCGGTCCTCGCGCTGCATAATGCGCTTGATCGTCTCGCGCGTTTCGTAAACGGTCTGGGCGGCGGCTTCGGTGATCGGGTAACGCTCGCGCAGGACACGTGGCGGCGTCAGCGGTTCAAAGGCAAGAACGTGCAGGTTATCGACGGGTCGCACGTGAATGTACTCCTTGCTACTATTGATATTCTGTGTCTTCGGACTCCGGGAAAGGTCCAAACTCGTCGTAACGTTCCCACAATGAGAGTTTCGCATCATCAGCGACTCTGAATGTTGCGGTCGCAAGCAACATTTGACGCGCCATAGCGGCCGGCATACTCTCCTGATCGACCGCACCGGCGCGGTAGCGCGCCATCACATCGCCGTACATGTCGGCGAGTCTGAGGTATGCCATCGCGCGCACAATGCCAGCGTTCAGCGCGCGGTCGTTGCCTGCCATCAGTCGCTGGTGCAATCCGGCAACCACCGGCTCGCGCACGTCCTCATCGATCACCGTTGCATACGCCAGCGCCAGGAGCGCCATATCGTGCTCGATGTCACTGCGGTTGGGATCATCGACGCACGTCCAGAGCAACGCTACTGCGGAACCGCCTAATCTGCCGATCATCTGCGGCATGTCTTGCTGCCAGATATCGCGCGCGTAGCTCAGGCCTGCGAATGCAGCGTCGGTGCTCTTCAGCAACGGTTCGACCATGCGCAGCGGACGTAGTTCGCCAAGCAGGCGCAATGCATGGATCGGTGCATATGCGACCGGCGGCTTTTCGTCGAGCAGCGGGATGCTGGTTGCCAGGTCGATCAGCGGATCGACGGCTGCGTCGCCGCTCGCAAGAATCAGATCAACCAGACGCCTGCCGGGTCGCAATCCAGCGTGTTGCAGTTGCCGGACATAGTTGCCGGCAGTGGTTTCGAGACTCATAGGATGCTTCTCCCTGTTCCATCCGCCAATCCTTCATCAGCGGCATCGGTCGCCAGCCAGTCGCACAGTGGGCGAAAGGTTCGGCGGTGGTGCGGCGTGGGACCGTACCGGCGCAACGCCTGTTGATGTTGCGCTGTGCCGTACCCTTTGTGTGACGCGAAGCCGTACTGGGGCCAGCAGGCATCCAGCGCATCCATTAATCGGTCGCGCGTGACTTTGGCGATGATCGACGCTGCCGCGATCGACAGGCAGCGCGCATCGCCCTTGATCAGCGCACGTTGCGGAAGGGGCCAGCTGTCGAGGGTCACCGCGTCGATCAGCAGCGCATCAGCCGGGCGTGGCAGGCGCAACAGTGCGACCTGCATCGCCAGGCGCGTCGCAGGCAGAATGCCGTGACTGTCAATGATGTGCGCTGGTGTTGCCCCGACCGCCCACGCGACGGCGAGGCTCGTGATCCGCTCGAACAGGTCTGCGCGCTGCGCCGGCGACAACATTTTCGAGTCGGCGACGCCATCGAGGATGTCCGGTGTATCGATCACCGCATCCGGCAGGATGACCGCCGCAGCAACCACCGGTCCTGCCAGGCAACCGCGACCGGCTTCGTCGAGTCCCGCAATTGCGCGGTATCCTGCGGCGCGCAACGCCCGTTCTTCTTCAACTGTCGGGCAGGTGCGGATCATGCTTCCGATACGTACCGATAACATACTGGACGATACCGCCGGGCGCCTGCACTTCGCTGAATGCCGTTTCCAATCCGGCGCGCTCGAACAGAGCGGTGAAACGTTGCAAGACGATGGAAGCGTCTGACGTGGGATTGCGCGGTGACCGTTGCAGCGTCAGGCGATAGGCCACATCGACAAGCCGGGCGTAGGGGGAGTCATCGGCGAAGCGCGCCCAGACTGCAATGGCAACCGTGCCGCCAGGACGAAGAACACGCCGGATTTCGACGATCGTCGTTTCGGCGGCGATATAGTCGCTCGGAAAAGTTGCAAGAACCGTATCGAACGAAGCTGAAGCGAAAGGAAGCGCGCCTGCATCGGCGCGCACGAGTGATGCGGGGAAGCCAGACCGTTGCAGCCGGCGACGGGTCAGGCGGATCATGGAAGGAGAACGGTCGAGTCCGACACGTAAGCCTGCATGACGCTGTGCCAGCGCCAGTTGCACATACCCTGTGCCACAACCGAGTTCCAGTGTTGCGCCGCGTGCAAACTTCAGCGCCGTCAACGTCCAGTTGCGCCACTGCCCAGCCGATACCAGCGCCGCAACGGTATCGTAGGTCCAGGCGAATTCATGGTAGAAGCGCGCAAATCCCCAACGTATCAGACGAGCGTAGAGCGAACCTGGCGCGCCGACTGCCATGGGGAACGTCAACCGTTTCTCGACGTTTACCGTCGCTCCTTGATCCGCGCTGCTTTGCCGGTCAACCCGCGCAGGTAGAACAGCCGCGCGCGTCGCACCTTGCCGCGGCGGACGACCTGGATGCTCTCGACGCGCGGCGCATGGACCAGGAAGGTGCGCTCAACGCCAATCCCGTGCGAGGCGATGCGCCGCACGGTAAAGTTCTGGTTCAGCCCGCTGCCGCGCTTCCGAATGACGACCCCCTCGAACTCCTGCACGCGCTCACGGTTGCCTTCAACGACGCGCACACCGACGCGCACCGTGTCGCCGACATCGAACTCGGGTACGTCCTGCTTCATGTAGCGGCGCTCGATCTCTTCTATAATCTGCTGTGACATCGCCATTCACCTTTGTACACACAAAGAGAGCAGGGCGAACCCGCTCACGCCCTGCCTGCTTGAATACTGATGCGGATTATAGCATACGCTCGCAGTGGAGGCAAATGACTATAATGAACAGCATATCGCTGTGCTGCAACGCGCTGCTGAAGCGCTGGGAGTAAGGTAGACGGACGCAGCGTAGCAACATTGTGGTACTATGATAGCGCAGCCCAAACATCAGGAGAGAACGCATGATCTTTGATGATAACCCCCATGCCTCGATTCGCATCCTGCGGACGCGCATGCCATACGCACCGTTCGATATGCGTCCATGGTCGCCAGCAATGAACATATTTGAGACCGATGAGGCGATGCTGCTGGTCGTCGAACTGGCAGGCGTCGAACCGGCGAATGTGCAGATCGAGGCGCATCCACAGTTCGTGCGGATTACCGGCGTGCGGCAGATTGCGTTGCCTCACGATCTGCGTCGCCTGCATCGGATGGAGATCGCTTCGGGAGCATTTCAGATCGAGGCGCCCTTCGACCGTCCAATCGATCCGGATCGGACAACTGCCCGCTTCAACACCGGATTGTTGGAAATCTGGCTCCCCTTCGCCGGACGCGGCACACGGCAGATTGTGATTCACGTCCGCCAGGAGGGTGAGCCATGAGCGCGCCAACGCCACCCCAGAATGTGCCGGAGATACCGGAGATCCTGCCGGTTCTGCCGCTGAACAACGTCGTGCTCTTTCCAGGCATGTTCCTGCCGCTGGTCGTAAGCGGCGACGTGTGGGTCAAACTGGTGGATGAAGCCGCACTATCGACCAAGATGGTCGGCGTCTTTATGCGCACGCAACCTGGCGAGGGGTTCGATCCGCTGGCGCTAGCGCGTACCGGAACGGCAGCGCTCATTGTGCGCATGCTGCGGTTGCCGCATGGGGCGGTGCAGATCCTGGTGCAGGGACAGGCGCGCATCCAGATCATGCAACTGATCGTCAGCGAACCATACCCGCAGGCGCGCATGTCCATCCACCGCGATTCCGCCGTGCTGTCGGTCGAAGTGAGCGGTCTGGCGCGGGCGGCGCTTGCTGCATTCCAGCAGATCATTCAACTCAGCCCAACCCTTCCCGACGAACTGGCAATCGTCGCCGCTAATACCGCACAACCGGGCATGCTGGCAGACCTGATCGCCGCCAACCTGAATCTCAAACCGGAAGATCAGCAACTTGTGCTCGATACGCTCGATGTGCAGGATCGTCTGCGTCAGGTGCTCAGTTTCCTCGAACGTGAACGCGAAATCCTGACGATCGGACGCAAAGCGCAGGAAGAAATGTCGAAGAGCCAGCGCGAGTATGTGCTGCGTCAGCAACTCGAGGCAATCAAGCGTGAACTAGGTGAGACCGATGAACATGCCGCCGAGATTGCCGAGTTGCGGCGGCGCCTGGAAGCGGCGAACCTGCCCGAAGAAGCTCGCAAAGAAGCGGAACGCGAAATCTCCCGCCTGGAACGCATGCCTCCCGGCGCTGCCGAGTATGTCGTTTCGCGCACCTACCTGGACTGGTTGCTCGACCTGCCGTGGAATGTGAGTACGGAAGACAACCTCGATCTGGCGCAGGCGCGTCAGGTGCTCGATGAGGATCACTATGACTTAGAGCGTATCAAGGAGCGGATTATCGAATATCTGGCAGTGCGCAAACTGCGACTGGAGCAGAATGCCGCTGGCAGCGCCCGTGGTCCGATCCTCTGCTTCGTTGGTCCGCCAGGCGTGGGAAAAACTAGCCTGGGCACCTCAATTGCACGCGCGCTGGGACGGAAATTCGTGCGCGTGGCGCTTGGCGGCGTGCGCGACGAGGCGGAGATCCGCGGTCATCGCCGCACCTATATCGGCGCACTTCCGGGGCGCATCATCCAGGGGATCAATCGCGCCGGGAGCAACAATCCGGTCTTCATGCTCGATGAGGTGGATAAACTCAGCGTTGGTTTCCAGGGCGACCCGGCGGCAGCGCTGCTCGAAGTGCTCGATCCAGAACAGAATGCCGCATTTGTTGACCGCTACCTGGATGTCTCGTTCGACCTGAGCCGGGTGCTCTTCATCTGTACTGCCAACCGTTCCGACACCATTCCGCCAGCATTGCTCGACCGGATGGAGTTGCTGGAACTGGCAGGCTATACCGAGATGGAAAAACTGGAGATCTGCCGTCGCTACCTGATCCAACGCCAGCGGAGCGAGCAGGGTCTGGCGGAACGTGGTCCGACGATCACCGAAGCGGCGCTTCGCCGGCTCATCCGCGAGTACACCCACGAGGCAGGCGTGCGCGACCTGGAACGGCGGATCGGCGCCATTTACCGCAAAATGGCGACGCGCGCCGCGGAAGGTCAATCCCTACCAGATCAGGTCGATGCTCCCGATCTCGACGATCTGCTGGGACCGCCGCGCTTCCGCAGTGAGACGCTGCTAGGTGAGGATGAAGTCGGCGTGGTGACCGGGCTTGCCTGGACGCCGACCGGCGGTGATGTGCTCTTTGTCGAAGCGAGTGTCGTGCCCGGTAATGGACAGTTGACCCTGACCGGGCAACTCGGCGATGTGATGAAGGAGTCGGCGCGTGCAGCTCTGACCTACGCGCGTTCGCGGGCGCGTTCGCTGAACATCCCGACCGACTTCGCCCAGATCTGCGATATTCACATCCATGTGCCAGCAGGCGCCGTACCAAAAGATGGTCCTTCGGCTGGTATCACTATGGCAAGCGCCCTGATCTCGGCATTGACTGAGCGTCCTGCCCGCAAGCATGTGGCAATGACGGGTGAAATCACGTTGCGCGGCAAAGTGCTTCCGATCGGCGGCGTTAAGGAAAAACTGCTGGCAGCGCAGCGCGCTGGCGTACACACTGTGCTGCTGCCAAAGGCAAATGCGCCCGATCTGCGGGAAATTCCAGAAGAAACCCGTCAGCATCTCGAGATCATTCTCGTCGAGCATATGGACGAAGTGTTGCCGCATGTGCTCCATCCCCGAAGCGAGCCAGCGACCCAACCTGAGTTGACGCCAGCCGATGGGATGGGAACAGCGCAGGTGACATAGTGGTGTCGTTTACCAATGAAATCTGGAAAGGGGGTCAACAATGGTGTTGAAGGAGCGTATAGACGGTCTCCTGGGAGCAGCCGTCGAGCGCGGCGATGTACCCGGAGTTGTGGCGGTCGTCGTAGACCGCGAAGGAGTGTTATACGAAGGAGCGTTTGGGAAGCGCAACCTGACGACCGGCGAGCCGATGACGCCTGATACAGTTTGCTGGATCGCTTCGATGACCAAGTCGATCACCGGTGCGTGCACTATGCAGCTGGTCGAGCAGGGGAAGCTTGACCTCGACGCTCCCGCCGAACAGTGGGTGCCCATGCTGAAGGAAGCGCAGGTGCTGGAGGGTTGGGACGACGAGGGCAAACCAAAACTGCGCCCGCCGACGCGCCCGATCACGCTGCGCCAGTTGCTGACGCATACGGCAGGGTTTTCCTACGAGTTCTGGAACGCGGATATTCTCCGATACCAGGAAGTGATGGGTGTACCCAACATTGCCACTGGCAAGATCGCGGCGTTGAAGACCCCGCTCCTCTTCGACCCTGGCGAGCGCTGGGAGTATGGCATCAGCATTGATTTCGCCGGTCTGGCGGTCGAAGCGGTCAGCGGCAAAAAATTAAGCGCATATATGCAGGATCATCTGCTTGGTCCGCTGGGTATGAACGACACGGCGTTCAAAATTCGCCCGGACATGCGTGCACGCCTGGCAACGATCCACGCACGTGGCGAAGATGGCGCGCTCACACCGATAGAGTTTGAGCTACCGCAGGACCCCGAGTTTGATCTGGGTGGCGGCGGGCTGTACGGCACGGCAGGCGACTACGCGCGCTTCGTGCGGATGGTGCTCAACCGCGGCGAACTCGACGGCGTGCGTGTGCTCGACGCCGAGACGGTTGATCTGATGTGCCAGAACGTCATTGGCGATCTACGGGTCACGCCGATGAAAACAGTGATGCCACAGTTTTCGAACGATGCCGAGTTCTTTCCAGGGCTGCCCAAGGGATGGGGGTTAACCTGGCAGGTTAATCTCGAACCGGCGCCCACCGGTCGTTCGGCGGGCAGTCTGCAATGGGCTGGTATAGCGAACTCGTACTTCTGGATCGATCCTGTCCGGGGCATTGGCGGTGTGTACATAACGCAGATCTTGCCGTTTGCCGACACGAAATCATTACCGTTGTTCGAGGCGTTTGAGACGGAAGTGTACCGCGCACTGGGTTGAGCGCACGCAGGGTTTGTTCTACCTCATACGCCCGCTAGGATGGCAGGGTTTTTCTTCCAGCCCCGCAAAGCGGGGCTGGAGTGTGTTCAGCGCAGATCGCGCAGGCTCATGAACAATATAACCTGCACCAGTGATGTAACGGCACTGGGTACAATGACGCCAAGACACTTCGTTCGACAGGAAGACAAACGCCATGGCACACATCGAACTCACCTGGATCCCCGACCAGACATTCCTCGGCGTGGACAGCACCAATCACAGTATTGTCCTTTCGCCCGGCGGCGGCGTGGGGGTCAAACCCTCGGAGACCTTGTTGATCGCGCTGGCTTCGTGCTCGGCGGTCGATCTGGTGGAAATTCTGAAGAAACAGCGGTCGACGCTCCATCGACTGATCATTACCGTTGATGGCGAGCAAGACGCCGATCCGCCGTGGCGGTACCGCCGGATCTCTCTTCGTTACCGAGTAACCGCCACAGGCGCGACGCTCGACAAGGTGCAGCGCGCAGTCGATCTGGCGCTCAACAGATACTGTTCAGTGCGCTCTTCGCTGCACCCGGAGATCGATGTCACCTTCCAGGTTGAACTGAGCCAGCCGGATCAGGAGTGACGGCGAACTACCACTGCTGTGGCGTTGCAGAGCGAAAACCTTTATAGCAGCTCTCAGATACATTGACCCTTTGTCTGGGTCTGCCGCGTCGCGCGAGACGCCCGCTTCCGGCGAAGTGTAGACCAAAGTTCATTTTCGGTCGCTGCGTGGGGCGCGCAACTCCAGGAATGTTCAACCCCGTCCATTGGGTTCAACCTTATATAAAACCTCCCGCGTTCTCAGCGTTGCAACACTACTTCACGCGGCGCCACCGACGATTTTGATCGTATGCGCAGGCGCATCGGCGAGTGGCGAAGGCAGCGTTACCGTCAGCCCGCTGTCGTGTTGCACAGCGGCGATGTCGCCGTAGCCGAACAGGGTAACGCTCGCTCCGGCGGGGATGGTGAGACCCTTGAGCGTAACCTGTGGTTGCCGCGGCGTGTCAAGCAGTATCGCGTACAGGTCTGATCCCTTGCGCGTGAAACGCACCCCGATACCGCCATCGGTTGTTCCTTCGGCGCGCGTCCAGGGACGTGAGCCGTAGATCGCCTCGCCATTGACTGCCAGCCATGATCCAAGCGCTTCGAGGCGCTCCGCCTGTTCGGTCGGAATGGTTCCATCGCCCATCGGACCAACGTTGATCAACAGGTTGCCGTTCTTGCTGACGATATCGACGAAAGAGCGCACCAGTTCGGCGGGCGAGAGCATATCGTCAACCGTTTCATTGCGATTGTAACCGAACGAATACCCCAAACCGCGGCACGACTCCCATTTTTCGGCTTTGATGTCGGGGAAGACGGCATATTCAGGCGTGCGGAAATCGAAGTGCGGCGGAGCGGGCAGCATCCCCTGAGCGATCGCCTGCATGATCGCCGCCGGGTCAGGCGGACCATCACCAACCGGCACCTGAGTGAAACGATCATTGATCACGCCTTCAGGAACAGTGTTGTAGTAATAACTGAACAGTTCCGGCAGATTCGCAGCTGCCGGATACCCGATGTCATTCCACAACACGCTCGGCTGGTAGCGGTCGATCAACTCCTTCCAGTGAGCGTTGGCATACTCAACATACTCTGGTTGCTGCGGCACCCCCATGAACAGGTCGACAATATCAGCGATCACCCGGTCGTTGAATGTCCAGTCGAGTCCGCCGGAATAGTAGAGACCCATGCGCAGCCCTGCGTCGCGCACGGCCCCAGTGAGGTCACCGACCAGATCGCGAGTGGCGTGGTACCCATCGCGGAACGGATTGGGGCGGGCGCTAGGCCAGAGCAGAAAGCCATCGTGATGTTTGGCGGTGAGAACGACATACCGCGCGCCAGAGCGCCTGAATAGATCCGCCCACTTCGATGGATCCCAGGACGACGTGTCGCGGTTGAAGGTCTCGGCAAAACGCTCATACGGAAAGTCAGCGCCAAAGTGCTGTGCATGGTACGATGCCGTCGGACTGCCCGGAATGCGCAGCGAGTTCATGTACCACTCGGCGTAAGGGTTGCGTGCAAACCATCCCTGCCATCCCTCTTTTGCCACTACCTCATGGAGCGGTCCAGTCGTCGGCGCCCATCCCGGCACGGAATAGAGACCCCAGTGAATGAAAATCCCCAATTTGGCGTCGTGGAACCAGTCGGGAACGACGTGAGCACGGACAGATTCGAGAGTTGGTTCGTACGTCATTGCTGTTCCTTTCTCTGGGTTGGAGGTTCGACACGCCGTTACGGTAAAGCTCCGGCATTAAGCGACCATGAGGAGCGCTCAGCTGCCCCCGCAACCTTCAACGTGCAACGTGCAACCGCCACGCCGGACCATTCGGATATTCGTACATCGCCAGTGATTCGGGCTTCATCTCGATGCTATACCCCGGCTTTTGCGGCGGCATGTAACGGGCATTGCGAATGACGACCGGATCGAGAAAATGTTCGTGCAGGTGATCGACATACTCAATCACACGATTCTCTAGCGAACCGGAGACGCAGATATAATCCCAGATCGACAGATGTTGCACATATTCGCACAACCCAACGCCGCCAGCGTGCGGGCAGACTGGCACGCCGAATTTCGCCGCCATCAGGATGACTGCCAGCACTTCGTTCACCCCACCGAGGCGGCAGGCATCGATCTGGCAGAAACTGATGGCGTTTGCCTGCAACAACTGTTTGAAGATAATGCGGTTCTGCACGTGCTCTCCGGTGGCGACGCCAACTGGCGCGACTGCGCGGGCGATCGCCGCGTGACCGAGGATGTCGTCGGGACTGGTTGGCTCTTCGATCCACCAGAAGTCGAATTCGGCAAGCTCGCGCATCCAGGCAATCGCCTGTGGCACATCCCACACCTGGTTGGCGTCCGCCATCAGTTTACGATCAGGTCCAATAATCTCGCGGATCAGGCGGGCACGGCGACGATCAGCATCGAGATCACGCCCGACTTTCATTTTGATATGCTGGAAGCCAGCGTTGATTGCCTCCTGGCACAACTGACGAACCTTATCGTCGGAGTAGCCGATCCATCCGGCAGACGTGGTATAGGCGGGAAATCCCTGCGCCAGCATGTTGGCCTCGCGTTCGGCGCGTGTCGCTTCCTGATGGCGCAGCAGATCGCGTGCCTCGTCGGGCGTCAGAGCATCAGAAATGTAGCGGAAGTCGATACAGCGTACCAGTTCGTCCGGCGACATATCAGATAACAACTTCCAGAGCGGCTTCTGCTCAACCTTCGCCCACAGATCCCAGACGGCATTAACCACTGCGGCGGTCGCCAGATGGATGACTCCCTTTTCCGGACCGAGCCAGCGCAACTGGCTATCACCGGTGATCATACGCCAGAAGGCGCCCATGTTGGCAGTGATCGACTCAAGGGAACGGTTCAACACCATGGGGAACAAGGCGTGGCAGGCAGCGACACACAACTCATTGCCGCGCCCAATGGTGAAAGTCAGCCCATGCCCGGTCAGACCCGGAACATTAGTGTGCAGCATAACATATGCCGCCGAGTAGTCGGGATCGGGGTTCATCGCGTCCGAACCGTCGAGAGTGTGGGAGGTAGGAAACCGAATATCGCGCGCTTCGGCGCCGATAATGGTGATCGCCATACGCCCCATCGCCTTTTCCAATAAAATATATACGACAGGCGTAGTGTACGATGGTGTCTCTTCAGTGTCAAGTCTTACCCGGTGCGACGCGGCAGAATGGGAATAAGCATCCGTAGTTATCTTTGAAAGAGTCTTGACAGATCCAGCGAAAGCAATATAAAATATCAAAGTCCAACTGCAAAAAGGATATGTCACCACAGCGACGCGGCGTCTACTCTATTGTCTGGCCCAGACGTATGCTCCGCCGCGCACTGAATTGCATTTTGTTTTCGGCGTTCTCTGTGCGCTCAGCGTCTCAGCGGTGCATGGTTACAGTGAAGTGATTATCACCTTCCAGATTATTGTGTTCAACGTATCATGACCGATCTGCCACAACGCACCATGACCGAACAGGTTATGGCGCGCCTGCGTGATATGATCCTGAGCGGCGAACTGGCACCGGGGTCGCGTCTCGATCAGAACGACCTGGCGCGACGTTTCGGCGTCAGCCTGGTGCCGCTGCGCGAGGCGCTGGCGCGCCTGCAATCGAGCGGGCTGGTGCGCATCGTACCGCACCGCGGCGTCTTTGTTGAGTCGTTGTCGGTTGAAGAACTGCTCGATATCTACCAGGTGCGCGAGGCGCTCGAAGACCTTGCGTCCCGTCTTGCCGCGCCGCGCCTAAGCGCCGCCGATCTGGCAACCCTTGATCGATTGAAGATCGAGATGGAACAGACTGCAAAGATAGACGATTTCGATGCCTTTCTCGATCTGCACCGCGACTTTCACTTTACCATCTACCGCGCCGCCGGGCGACGGCATCTGCTCCAGTTGATCTCGCAACTCTGGGATTTGAGCGCCCGCTATCGACGCTTTCAGTTGTACGCTTTTCCCGAGCGGATGCACACTTCCCTCTTCGAAATCCAGGCGATCCTCGAGGCGTGTCACCGGCGCGACCCCGATGCGCTGGCGTTGTTGGTGCGCTACAAAGTGCATCAGACGGTCGTCAGTCTGCTCGATGTAATGCGGCGTGAACCGACGGCAGCGTCGCTGGTCAACGGTAAACATGCCGATGAACGATAAGCGATCTTCATTGCCCCAGAGGATGTGGAGTGTATGAGCGGGGATACCTGATATGCGCCTCTTTGCACGACAACGTCCCGATGATCGCGGCGTCGCTCGTCACTCTTGCGCTGGTTGTTGTGTGCGGATGCAGCGCGGTTCTGTTTGCTATCCGTTGTAAAGCTATCGCACTACCGCAGTTTGCGCTCGATGTGGGTCTGACTCAGGTGCTGGGGCGTCGCTCGACGGTTCGGGAGTACTCATATGTGACATCATGCCTGCTCGACCCGTCCGGGCGCGATCCTGCCATCTATACTGTCTGGTTGATCCTGCGTTCTTCTCATTCTGACACGCGTCCTCAGGTGATCCGACTGACGAGTGCGCCTGTTGACGAGGGACCGTAAACTTTTTCCTGACGATTGATCCGGAAAATTATAAAATACACACGTCTTCTTCGTCTCTCGACGCACCTTGCTGTGTCGTCGCGCAGGTCCCGTTCGTCGGACGGCTAAATGCGAACGATGCGTATCGATGGCGCCTCATCGCCGTGCATCTTCTTCGAGATCATTCCGCCGCTCTCCAAACCAGCGCTGGCTACTGTGGCAATCTTTGCGTTTATTGGAAACTGGAGCAATCTGCTTGATCCATTGATCTACATTCGCTCACAAGATCTGTACACCCTTGCACTCGGGCTGAACCTGTTCCGCGGACAGAACTTCACGCAGTTCAACCTGCTGATGGCAGTTTCGATCATTACGCTGATCCCGGTTCTCACCGTTTTCTTCCTGTCACAGCGCCTCTTCGTCCGGGGGGTGACTCTGACCGGCATGGGAGGGCGATAGGGCGCTCAGGGGGGACGCCTGCATACCCTGCGGGCGGGACGCCCGCGCACCCAGGAAGGATGTGAATCACCCATCCTCAAAGACCCAGTTCTGCTGACGCGCGATCTCGCGCAGGGCGCGCGTCAGCGCCTCAAGTTGCTTCAGCAGCAGCCCGACTTTCATCGGCGCGTCCTGATCCTGGCGCACCCACCTGATCAGATCGCCCTCGGCATGTGCACGAAACAGGCGTTCGGTTTCATCGAGCATCTGATCGAGTGAACGAATGCGGAAGACGCGCGCTTTGTTCTTTGGCTGATTCTCAATCGTCTCTTCCTCGATGCCGGGAGCGTCCAGGTCTGCATCCGGCGTTTCCTCGTCCCACAGATCGGCGCCGTGCTCATCGTCGGGCAGCATACCGGCTGCAGCGCCCTTGAGCAACGAACCGTCAGACGATGGGCGAGCAACAACCGGCGCGCTGGCAGTGAGATCGATCCCCTGTTGCAGCGCGTGGAGCGCATCATCGAGCGAAAGATTGGGGTTGGCGGCAAAAAAACTTGCCAGGCGACTGATCTCGGCTGCCGACATGCCTTCTTCCACCGCAGCGCGCGCCAGTTCGATCTGCGTGCGTTCATTTGGCACACGTCTCAGGTGTTGCGCCTGGGTGACGTTCAATTCGCCTTTCCGCAGATACTCCTGAATTTCGAGCGGCAGGTCGAGCAGGCCAAGATAGCGCCGCACTGTACGGGGTGAGAGACCGACCATGCGTGCAGTGGCTTCATCGAGCGCGTTCTCTTCGCTGATACCGCGATCCAGCGCAATCTGTTCGCGCAATTTCTGAAACGCGCGCGCCTGCTCGAGGTCGTTCAGGTCGCGGCGCTGAAGATTTTCGGTCAACTGGCGCAGGAACGCCCGCGGATCATCGGGATCGAGCAGCACGCATGGCACCCGTTCCAGCCCCAGTTTCAGCGCAGCAAGCCGCCGTCGGTTACCATACACTACCCGGTAGCGGCCGCGTCCGAGATCGACAACGCCGAGCGGTTGCAGCAAGCCATACTCAGCAATCGTCGCCGCCAGCCCATCAATATCGCCAGGGTCCTCGCGAACGCCCTGCGGATCCGGCTCCAGCGCTCGCGGATCGATCCAGAGAAGTTGCATGCATCCTCCAACAGAACAGCATATCTGCACAGGTGTTCGGGGTGAGTATATCAGAAGTTGCAACGGACGACAAGATTCGGTGCTATAATCGCAACAGCGCGCCCTCGCACAGCGTCTTTCTCAGTAAAGAACATTGATGCAGGACAAGGGAGGACCCCTATGACCACGCGACAGGCGCTGGCGCAGGAGATCGCCGATGCGCAACGGACGATCAGCGCATTGACCGAGGAGATCGCTGCAACCCGCAGTTACATCACTGCCAATGAGCAGGTGCTCCAGAGTCAACCTGCATCGTTGCGCGCGATCACCGAAGAGGGGCTGGCAAAAGCGCGCGCCAGCCTGGCGCGCAAAGAGGCGGAACTTCGGATTGCGCAGCAAACGCTGGCGAATGCGCAGCGCACGCTGGCGAAGGTCGAGGAGATTGGGCGCAAACAGGACGAGATCCGCAAACTCGAGCAGGACCAGGCGACGATCAATGCGCTGCTCGAACGCGCCCGCAGTGAACTTGCGCGCCTCGAAACCGAACTTCTGACGATGACCGGTCTGGTCGCTGTTCCGCCGTTTGCGCTGGTGCTGAGCGATGGGCGAACCGTGCCGCTGCCGACCGATCGCGCCGAGATGCTGATTGGGTGTCAGGACCCGGCGGATCATATCTTCCCCGATATTGATCTGTCACCCTTCGATGCACGCTCTAGCGGTGTCAGCCGGCGGCACGCGCTGCTGCGCTATGCTGGCGGTCAGTGGACGATCACCGACCTGGGCAGCGCAAATGGAACTTTCGTGAACGACGCGGCGCTCACGCCGCAGACGCCGGTTGCACTGCCTGATGGCGCGGTTGTGCGTTTGGGCGCATTCGTTATAACCTTCCGCTCGAAGGCGCAGAGTAAGACGGTGCGTTTGTAATGGCGACACTTCCCCTGCCTGCACTGGTTGGTCTGGAACTTGCGCAACAGGCGTTGCTGCTGCTGGCAGTCGAGCCGCGCCTGCGGGGGATGGCGGTGGGTGCGCCTGCTGGCGCAGGGAAGAGCAGCCTGGCGCGTGGCATGCGCGATCTGCTCTGCTCCGATGACCGGTCGGTTCCATTTGTAGAGTTGCCGCTTGGCGTCGATGAAGCCGGTCTGCTGGGGGGGCTGGATATCGAAGCGACGCTGCGCGTCGGGCGGCGGGTCGCACGTGCGGGGGCGCTGGCGCGCGCCGATGGTGGCATCCTCTATGCCGATCAGGTCAATCTGCTGCCTGATGCGATCATCAATCCGCTGATCGCCGCAATCGATACGGGCGAAGTGCGTCTGGAGCGCGAGGGTCTCAGCATCCGCTCTCCCGCGCGTTTCGTCTTCATCGGATCCTACGATCCGGCTGAGGGTTTGCCACGTCGCCACCTGCTCGACCGGCTTGGTCTGCTGCTGGTGTTGCCGCGCACGATGAACGAGCAGGCGCGCGCCGAAGTTGTACGGCGCAATATGAGTCACGCATCCATGCAGGCTTCTGATGCGTACACCGAAGAACTCGATCTCTTGCGCGGGCTGGTGCTGGCGGCGCGTGAGCAACTACCGAAGGTCCAGATCACAGACGAGCAGATCGAACAGTTGCTGGCGATGGCAACGCTCTGTGGCGTCGAAGGGCATCGCGCCGATACGTTTGCCGTCTATGCCGCCTGTGCCGCAGCTGCGCTTGGTCTGCGCGACCGGGTCGAGCAGGAAGACCTGGAGCTGGCAGTTCGGTTGGTGATTCTACCGCGCGCGACCCGTCTTCCCCCTCCGCCAGATCAACCGCCCGATCAGGCGCCGCCTCCACCTCCGCCCGATGCTGAAAACGATACGTCCGACGCACCGCCTGAACCGCCATCGGACGAAGAGTTGACCATTCCGCCCGAACAGGTACTCAGTACGCTGGCTGCCGAATTGCCGGTTGAACTGGAGCAACTGCCGTTCCGCGCGTTGCGGCGCGGCAAGACCGGTTCGCGTGGAACGGTTGCGGGGAAGCGCGGACGGCATATTCGGAGCATCCCTGGCGATCCGCGACGGGGCAGGATCGATGTGTCTGCCACCCTGCGGGCTGCTGCGCCGTTTCAGTCGCTCCGTCGTTCGCAGGCAGGCGCAGATGCGCAATCATCGCGGGTGTTGCTGCGCGCCGATGATCTGCGGATCAAACAGTATCGGAGCAAGGCTGGCGCTCTGTTCCTTTTCGCGGTGGACGCCAGCGGCAGTATGGCGTTGCACCGCATGCGTCAGGCGAAAGGCGCGGTGCATGCACTGCTTCAGAAGGCGTATGTCCACCGTGATCGGGTGGCATTGCTGGCATTCCGCGGGCAAAGCGCCGAACTCCTCCTGCCGCCATCGCAGAGTGTCGAGCTTGCGCGACGCGCACTCGATCTGCTTCCGACCGGCGGCGGCACACCGCTGGCAGCCGCGCTGCTGGCAGCCATCGACGTGGCGCAACAGGCGCGCGCGCGCGGCATTATGCAAACGGTGCTGGTGCTGTTGACCGATGGGCGGGCGAACGTTGGATTGCGCGCCGGGCGCGATCACGTTGCCGAAGAGTTGCAAACACTTGGTCGTGCGGTAGTAGCATCCGGTATTCAGACGATTGTGGTTGATACGCAGCGAACATACCTGAGCCGGGGTGAGGCGCGCAAACTCGCCGAATGGCTCGCTGGAGAGTATGTGTACCTCCCAAATGCGCAGGGCGAGCAGATCGCCGCGCTAGCGGTCGAGCGTGTGGATCGGACGCTCTGACAATCGTGGTGTGCAGTTCGGCGCGTCGCCAGCCACGCTGTATCCCTATTTCAACTGTTACAAATCTGGAGTGCAACGTGATGCTCAATCCGGTCAAAGTTTCCAATACTTCGTCCGGAAAACAGAACACGCTTCTCATTGAACGATCCAAAACAGATTGCTTCAATTTCTCGCTGGTTGTGTATGCTGTGAATACCAACTTTCAACCCCTTGTAGGAGAAGGGGGCAGGGGGATGCTCACAGGGGTAGACGTTTTGGCAAGCCCTTGTGCGCCATCTCCCGTTTCAGCCATCAGAACGCCCGAACTCCCCCTTCTCCCACAAGGGGAGAAGGGGGTTGGGGAGATGAGGGCCAAAGGTGCACGAGAATGCAGAACATCGCTCATCTCTCCCAAAAACTCTATCCTTAATGAGGCTGGGGGATGAGGGCAAAAGCGCACGGGAATGCAGAAAACTGCTCATCTCTCCCAAGAACTCTAACCTATAGCGCTTGAATGCCAGGCCTGCTCACGCGCAACCTTCCAACCTTAAAACCTAAACCTTAAACCAGCACCCCCATCCACGCCAGCGTTGCCGTACATCCAACCGCTGCCAGGGTCAGCATCGTGTAGTACACACGCCCCGGAATCGACCACCATCCACGCGCCCAGGAAAGCGCTGCACAAGCGATAATCGCAACGGTGAGTGCGGGAAGCGTCCAGATCGTTGCCAACATCGTGAGTGAACGCGGCCATCCGTAGAACAGGGTTGCGTCGTTGGCGAGCGCCATCTGCACAAATGTCACCAGAACCGTGGCAACAAACATTACCCCCGTCACTCCCGCCAGCACAATCAGCCAGCGCGCAAGCGTCGCGCCTGCCGAAGGCCTGGGCGCTTCGCCGCCGGTGATCAAACGGAACACCCAGCCCAGGGGCCAGACCACCCACGCCGAAAGAAGCGCCAGCAGCGCGGTGAGAAACGCGCCAAACGGTATCAGACCACTCGCATCAAGAGTCGCAAGCGCGAATGCCACTGGCGTGAATATCACGGTCGCCGGTGAAATGAAGCGCGGTCCCGTGCTTTCGGCGAGGCAGGAAGCATCCGGTTGCTGCAACGGGTTATCAAGAAACGACGCCAGGATCGTGTCGGCGCAGGCGCTCGAACCAACCGCCGCATGCCCGGTGTCAGGGAATGTATATACATATGCCTGGCTCAGTGTGCGCGCAACCACATCACCGAACGCAGGCGGCGTGATCGGATCGAACCGCCCCGACAGAATCAGCGTCGGCACATCGCTGACCACCGGTTCATCAACAAACGGTTCAAGCAGTTCGACCTGCCAGACAGCACAGCGTTCCAGGTACCCTTCGAGACTGCGTCGCCCGTCGAGCGCAATAAAGGGACGCACCCCCTCCAGCGGCGCGTCCTCCGGCGTGAAATCGGCATCCTCGGCGCAGATCACCGAGTAGTGCATTCCCAGGCTAAAGGTGCGATCAAACACGATCAGCGGTAACACCTGCCCCAGCACACGAAAATCGTTGCGCGTTGCGTCATCGATGATCCGTGGAATTGCCGGGATGAAATCCGACGAGTACATGATCTGGAAGAGAACACTTGCGAAACTGTCGCCATCAAGCACCGCGTTGTACGTTTTGCCGGTTTCGTTATCGGTGATTGGCACGCGCGCCGGTTCGCGGTTGAGCCGTTCGATGACAGTCACCAGTGATTGTTCCAGGTTTGGGTAAGCGCTGCGACATCCGGTATCAGCTGCGCATGCGTCAAACAGTTCGGTGTAAACGCGATCCTGTGACCGAGGTCCTTCGGTCAGGTAATTGACGCTAGCCGGCACAACTGCGTCGAGCACGACGCTCCGCAAAACGTCGGGATGATCGCGCATGACATGCTGCGCCAGCAACGTGCCATAAGAGACGCCGTACAAGTTGATCTGCTCATATCCCAGAGCGCGCGCTAGCGCAGCGACATCGGCAGCATTCTCGACACTGTTGAAGGCGGAAACATCGATCCGCTCACGTTCCAGGCGACGACGACAGGCTGTGACTGCCTCCAGCGACAATCGATTGGATTCTTCGTAGGTCAACTGTTGTTCGATGGTGCGCTCGACCAGTTCCCACTGTTCCTCGCAGACTAGTGAAGGTTCGGAATAGAGTGTACCGCGCTGATCGAATAGCACAATGTCGCGGTCAATCAGATCACGCAGACGGTTGCCGGGGTTGAAGAGAATCCTGGTGTACGCGTCGATGGTCGAGCCACCCGGACCGCCCTGCAACATCACCAGCGGATCGGGTTTGCGATCAGCGGCGCGCGATTTGATAATCGCCACCGCAAGCCGAATAACGGGACCGTCAGGACGTTCGTGGCGCTCTGGAACCTGCAACCAGCCGCACTCCAGATCGCGTCCTTCCACTGCGCCAGATGGCAGTTTGAACATACAGTCATCGGGTTGAAACGTTCCAGTCGGAGTGGCTGCCTGGACAGGAGATGCGATGAATGACACCATCAGTGTCAGGATGATCACGAGCAGCATCGCGCTGCGCTGGCGAATGATAATCAAAACGAAGACCCCTTCCGGTATCAAAAAATTATGCGACAAATGTAT